>Ga0302223_10000543_pt1 | contig 23604 bp, 15 predicted proteins | sample II_Palsa_E2_3_FD_194565 | JGI IMG/M metagenome (GOLD analysis project Ga0302223, IMG submission 194565) | Peat permafrost microbial communities from Stordalen Mire near Abisko, Sweden - II_Palsa_E2_3 | ecosystem: Environmental > Terrestrial > Soil > Palsa > Peat permafrost | place: Sweden... | reverse complement strand
GCAATGGGCATGCGTGTGGCTTCGCATCATTCGAACCGTGCTTCAGAGCGAGTTATCCGTGGCCGATGTTGCGCTGCGATGACATGCCAGGGGAGGTCGTCATGAATACGTATGCAAGAAGTGGTGAGTCGCCGAAACCCGGCCCTACCATGCCAGCACGCCGCTGGAAAAGTTCGACCAGTGCAATCTGCCGGTCGCAGCGCGAAGGCAGTCAGGGTTCCAGAACAACAACAACATTTTTCGTGGGGAGACGAGAACATGCTACTGAAACGCAACATGATGGCTTTGGCGATGATTTCTGCCGGCCTATGTTTCACTGCCGGGGTGAGGGCAGCGCAAACCGATAACAGCGGCACATCTGCCGCCAGCGCCACGCAGACGACTACGACACAGACCACCACTACGCAAACCTCTGCAACCCAGAGTGCTGCCGACAAGAAAGCCGCTGACGAGAAAAAGAAAAAAGAACAACAGAATTCGAAGGCCTCAGTGCAGGAGAAACAACTCACCACCAGCTTGGCCGCGATCAGCGTGACCGGCTTCAGCAACAGCATCGAGAAGTCGATCGATATCCAGCGCTACTCCAACACGATCGAGAACGTGGTGAGCGCGGCGGACATCAGCGGCTTGCCGGATCAGTCGATCGCCGATGCCTTGACCCGTCTGCCCGGCGTGGCGGCCGAGCGCATCGGCGGCCAGGCTTCGCAGATCAACTGCCGCGGCCTGGACGGCAACTTTGTGCTGACCACGATGAACGGCCGCGAGCAGCCGCCCACCAGCGGCAGCAACTACACCCAGTTCGACGTGTATCCGGCGGAGCTGATCAACCAGGCGACGGTGTACAAGTCCTCGCAGGCCTCGCTGATCGAAGGCGGCGTGGGCTGCACGATCGACATGCAGACCCCCAACCCGCTGGACAACCCCAAGGAACAGTCGCTCAGCATCGACGCGCGCGGCAGTTACAACAGCCAGGCGAACGACGTCACCGGCGCCAACGCACAGGGCTACCGCTTCAGCGCCGCCTGGCAGGGCAAGTTCCTCAACGATACGCTGGGCGTCGGCCTCGGCCTTGCGGAAGAGTATCAGCCGCACGTATCGGAGCAGTTCGTCGGCGAAGTATTCAACTCGTCCGAATCGCAGCTCAGCCCTGGCGGCCCCTCGGCGTATGTGCCCGAAGGCATCCAGATGCAGCAGAACGGCGGTGAAGAAAGGCGCGATGGCTACGTGTCGACCATTGTATGGAAGCCCACCGACGAGCTGCAGATCACCGGCGATGGCTTCTTTTCCAGGTACGACGACCAGTCGTATGGCTACGGCTTGCGCTCGCAGAATTTCTATAGCGCCTCGGAGATCACCAACCCGATCATCTCGCCGAGTGGCGCGCTGCTCGGCGGCACGGTGAGCAGCACCAATCCAAACAACCAGTTCTCCAACGAGACCACGGCTGACAACTACACCACCGTCTCGCATGTATTCTCCGGCGGTCTGAACCTGAAGTGGAACCACGGCCCGTGGCACCTGGACGTCGATGCGTCGATGTCGCGTGGCTACAGTAATGAGATCAACGTCGACACCACCGCCGATCCATACAACGGCCTGGGTACAGCGACGCCGACCTTGATGAGCCAGTCGACCACCTACGCATTGAATGGCACCAACATTGGCAGCGCCTCGTTCGCCAATCCGGGCATCTATACCAACCTCAACGACGAGGCGTTGTCACGCTACGGTGTCTATCCGTACGTGTACACCGATACGAACAAGGCGTTGCGCACGAGCCTGAAGTTCGACTTCCTCAACAACCCGCTGTTCTCCGCGCTGGAGGGCGGCATCTATATCAACAACCACGACTACGATGCCCAGCGCAGCGCGTGGGTATACGGTTCGGAATTCGGCGGATACGCGAGCAATACGCCTACCCAGCCACCGTTGTTGCTCAACAGCAGCGATGCGACGGTGACCTGCTTCAAGGGCTCGTTCGCCTCATTTCCGTGCTTCCTGAAGCTCAATGCTCCGGCGATCCTGGCCGCAAACAACGTCGCCCAGCACGCCCCCGTGGAGGACTGGAACAACAACTGGACGGAAATCCAGAGCGGCACGGTCGGCGAGAAGGAGCGTGACGCCTACTTCATGGCCGACATCGACACCACGTTGTTCGACCACCCGCTCACCGGCAACATCGGCATGCGTGTGGCGCATACGGACCAGTACAGCTCCGGCTTGCAGGAAGTGGACAATGGCGAGGGCGTGCCGATCGCCGACGGTTATGGCGTAGTCAACAATAATTACGCGCCACTCAATGTCGGCAAGACCTATACCGACTACCTGCCGTCGATGAACCTGATCTACCACTGGACCGACAACGACCAGACCCGCTTCTCGGTAGCGAAGGTACTGGCCCGTCCGCCGATCAATGAGTTGCTGGCCGGCTCCGGAGCCTGGGAGTCGAATGGCCAGTACAACGTCTGGGGCGGCACCAGCCCGTTGCTCGATCCACTGATGGCGCGCCAGTACGACCTCACTTACGAGCACTACTTCGAAGATTCCAGTGGCTTGATCTCCGCCGATGCGTTCTTCAAGCACATCGATTCGTTTGTGCAGAACGTCACCTACAACAACTTTGACTTCGCTTCGGCCGGCATTACCGTGCCGATCAACCCGCTCACCGGCGTGCCCTATCTGAACGGCGAATACCAGACCTCGTTCAACAACACCCAGGGCGGCTACGTACGCGGCATGGAGCTGGCGTTCTCGAAGACCCACTTCCTGCCCGGCATCTGGTCCGGCCTGGGCGTGTCGGCCAACTACGCCTATACGCAGAGCGCTGTGAGCAACATCTCGGTGCTCGGCGGCGCTCCGCAGAACCAGTCGCTGCCGGGTCTGTCGCGCATCGTGGCCAGCGGAGCTGTGTACTACGACTACGGTCCGTTCTCGACCAACGTCACGGTCACGCATCGCTCACCGTGGGTGTCGGACTCGCAGGTCGCGGTGACCAACCAGCTGGTCTACTTCAATTCCGAGACCGAGATCGATTTTCAGTCCGCCTACAAGATCAACAAGAACGTGAGCCTGTTGTTCCAGATCTTGAACGTGAACAACGCGCCCACCCGCACGTACTTCGGCAACCCATCGGAAACCGGCACGATCCAGTACTTCGGCCGCACGATCTATGCAGGTTTCAATCTGTCCTTATAAGCCCTCGCCCGGTGTCGTTCCCACGATGCCGGGCTTGCGCTGCCCCACCCGACCCTGCGCCCTTGCAGGGTCGGACTTTTCCCGATGATTCGCCGATCCATGCCAATGATATGGTTCGTGCCATTCCTTCATCCAATGGTGCCCCGCGCCAGCATCGACGAATAACCTTCGGCTGTCCGAAACTATCAACCTGTCCGGCGTGTGCGCTTTCATGGCAATCGCGCCGGGCTCCTGGGAGACCACATGACGCGGTTGCATCCTGTACTTCGTGACTTCGCCAACGTGTGCGCGGTTCTCGCGCTCTGTCTCGCCTGCCGCAGTGCGCACGCGCTGGCGTCTCCGATAGCCGCACCGCTGCTGGCGGATGCGACGCATCAACAGGCCTCGCCTGGTGCGCCGTCATCAGGTGTGTACTACGAGATCTTCGTGCGCAGCTGGTACGACACCAACGGCGACGGCATCGGCGACCTCAACGGTGTCACCGCCAAGCTCGACTACCTGCAGTCGCTGGGCATCAGCGGGATCTGGCTGATGCCGATCAATCCCTCACCCAGCTATCACGGCTACGACATCACTGATTACTACGGCATCAATCCGCAATACGGCAACATGCATGATTTCGAGCATCTGCTGGCCGAAGCGCACAAGCGTGGGATCAAGGTGATCATGGACCTGGTGATCAATCACAGCAGCAACGAACATCCGTGGTTCAAGGCAGCGCAAGATCCGCACAGCCGTTACCACGGTTGGTACGAATGGGCCGGCAAGTACACCGATCTCGATACGCTCAGCGCCACCGACGCCAACGCCTGGCATGTCCCTGGCGCGCAGCGCGCTGGTATGCAGCCCGCCGGCACACAACCCTACCTTGGCATCTTCGCGCCGACGATGCCCGACCTCAACTACGACAACCCGGAAGTGCGCGCGGAAATGGTCAACGTAGGCCGTTACTGGCTGCGCAAGGGCGTCGACGGTTTCCGGCTCGATGCGGCCCAGCACATCTACGACGACCTGCAGTCGGACGTCGACGATCCCACCGTGCTGCAGAAGAACACATTGTGGTGGACGCAGTTCCGCAACGGCATCAACGCGGTGAACCCACACGCCTACGTAGTTGGTGAGGTGACACGGAAATCGGCCATCGAGCTGGCGCCCTACCTGAAACCACTGGACGCGGTATTCAACTTTCCGTTGGCAACCCAATTGATCGACTGCGCGCGGCAAGAGCGCAACCTCAGTCTCGCCGTCATCCTCTCGCACACCTATGCCACCTACAGCGCAGCGACGGGTGGCCATTTTGACGATGCGCCGTTCCTGTCCAATCACGATCAGGAACGGGTGATGAGCCAGCTCGACGATAACCCGCAGCACATGCGAATGGCCGCGGCGCTATTGCTCACCCTGCCCGGCCAGCCGTACATCTACTACGGCGAGGAACTGGGCACGCGCGGTCACAAACCCGATCAGGCGATGCGCGAACCGATGCGCTGGGAGCGCACGCCGGGCACCCATGGCGAAGCCACCTGGGAAGCCCTGACCTCCGGTGACGGTCCGGAAGTCTCGGTCGCAGCCGAACAGGCCGATCCGAATTCGCTGCTGCACTACTACAGCATGCTCATCCACTGGCGCAGCGAGATCAGCGCGCTGCGCGACGGCGGCTTCCGCGTCTATCCGGAAGCGAATGATCACCTCGTGGCGTGGGAACGCGCCGATGCGCAAGGCACCGTACTGGTCGTGCATAACCTTTCTGGCGCAGCGCAGTCGATGCCGCTGGACGTTCCCGGCGAGCCGCGCTTCAGTCGCGTGCTGCGGCAGAGCACGACTGGCGCGACGATCAGTGCCGATGGCCTGCAACTCCCGCCTTACAGCAGCGCGATCCTGCAATGACTCTTCGCCATCACCTGACTCTCCGACGCGCTGCCATGGCCATCGCCGGCCTGCTTGCACTACCCATGGCGAAGGCTGATATCACCGAACCACCACCGATGACTGTTCATCTCGATGCCGATGGAATAACCATCGACAACGGAACAGGAATAGCTGGAGTTCCGCTCGCCATCCACTTCGACAGCGCCGGCATTGTGCACGTGCAGAGCGGCACTCCTGGCGCACAGCCCGCATTCGCGCCCGATCCGCATCCAGCGCAGGCGCATGCATCGATAAAGGTGCACGAGGACGCGCAAACCGTAACCCTGACGTCCGAGCGACTTACGGCGACCTGGAGCAAGGACCACGCCACCCTGAGCATGGATGAGGCCGACGGTCGACACCTCCTCACCCTGCATCCCCTCGGGCTGAGCGAGCACAAGATCTCATTCATGCATGCCGCGGACGACGCCTTGTATGGCATCCACGGTTTCAATGCCACCGAGCCGGCCACCGCCGGGCTGTTGCGCCAAGGCGATCAGATCGCCAAAGCTGGTGAGCAGGGCCATGCCGGTGCGCCGTTCGTGTGGAGTACCGCTGGCTATGGCGTGCTGGTGGACAGCAACAGCAACGTGGATTTTCGCGAAGTACTTCCCGGCGCCAAGCCGGACGCGGATCAGCACCTTGCGCGCCTCGATATTGTATCGGAGGACAAAACGGCGGCCACGAAGCCGTCGATGGATTTCTACATCCTGGTGGGTCAGCCGCACGAACTGTTCGCCGCACTGGCGCAGCTCAGCGGGCACGCGCCGTTGTTTCCGAAGTGGGCAATGGGTTTCACCAACAGTCAGTGGGGCATCGACGAGAAGGAGCTGCTGGATATCGTTGATACCTACCGCGTCAAACACATCCCGATCGACAACTTCACGCTCGACTTCGACTGGAAGGCATGGGGCCAGGATGACTATGGCGAGTTCCGTTGGAACGCCACGAAATTTCCGGATGGTCCCAGCGGCAAGCTGAAGACGGAGCTGGACCATCGCGGCATGCACCTCAGCGGCATCATGAAACCGCGCATCCATGTCGACACAGTGGAAGGTCGCTACGCTACGACGCACGACTTCTGGTTTCCCGGCAAAGTGGCCAGTGACGATTACTTCTCGTTCAAGCCGGTACGCGACATCGACTTTGACCTTCCCGCGGCGCGCGCGTGGTTTTTCAACGATGCATTGAAGCATTCCTTCGACACCGGCATCGTGGGCTGGTGGAACGACGAGGCCGACGACACCGACGACAACACCCAATTCATGAACATGCAACGCGCGTTGTACGACGGTCAGCGCGCGTATTCGAACCTTCGCGTGTGGTCGGTCAACCGCAACTTCTGGCTCGGTTCGCAGCGCTACGCCTACGGCCTGTGGTCGGGCGACATCCCCACCGGCTTTGCCAGCATGGCCGCACAACGCCAGCGCATGCTGAGCGCGATCGATGTCGGCGCCATGGCATGGGGCATGGATGGCGGCGGTTTCATTGGCCACCCGAGTGATGAGAACTACGCGCGCTGGATCGAGTTCGGCGCGTTCACACCGATCTTCCGCGTGCACGGCACGTTCGGTGAGAAGCGCCAGCCGTGGCGCTATGGTCCTATCGCCGAACAGGCGGCCACCAAGGCGATCCGCCTGCGCTATGTACTGATCCCGTACATCTACGCCAGTGAGCATGCACGCCGCGTTCGCGGCGTGGGCCTGGTGCGTCCGTTGATCTTCGATTACCCGAATGACACGCAGGCGCGCAACGATGTGGATGCATGGATGTTCGGCGACCATCTGCTGGTGTCGCCCGTGGTCGAGCAGGGCCAGACCGTCAAGCACATCTACCTGCCCGCGGGCCGCTGGATCGACTGGTTCAAGGGCACGGTCTACCAGGGTGGCCGCAGCATCGACTATCCCGTCGACGGCGCGCACTGGGATGACATCCCGCTGTTCATCCGCGACGGCGCGATCATTCCCACCCAGCCGGTGATGGATTTCGTGGGCCAGCATCCGGTCACCGCGCTCACCGTTGATGTATTCCCCGCCGCCACGCCGACCCATTTCGACTATTACGATGACGACGGCGTCAGCTACGACTACGAGCACGGCGACTACTTCAGCCAGACGCTATCCACACGGGATGGCGCAGGCGGCGTCGAGTTCAATGTCGCCGCACCCACGGGCGCATATCGCCCGGCGCTGCAGTATTACCTGGTGCAATTGCACACCGACACGGCGGGCCAGGTCACTCGCCAAGGTGCCGAGCTGACGCCCTACGACGACCTCGCAGCGCTCCAGAAAGCCGCTGGCGAAGGCTGGGCGCGTGGGCATGACCGGTACGGCGACGTGGTCTATGTGAAGCTGCGCGCGGGCACGGCGCAATCGATCAAACTCGGCCACCCGACTGCGCGCGATGACAAGCGAGGCAGCCAATGAGCAGCGTGTGTCGTTCGCACTGCGGAGATGGCGACACATGTCAGTGCTGAGTTCGTTGCTGCTGACGGCACTGGCCTTGGCGCAACCGTCGCCGCCAACCTGGCAGCAACAGCTGAGCTGGCAAGGGCAGACGGCATCGATGACGGTTGCGCCGGACGGCAGCTTCGTACTGCACACGCCCACTGGCGATCGCCACATTCCTGCGCCGGCGATTTCCACACATACCGCGAGCCCACTATTCGACGGCCTGTTTGCGATGGCGCAGGACGATCTACGACAGGACTCGGTCACGGCGATCCGCGATGATGCGTTTGATTACGGCCAGTCGATGCCCTGCCCCTGTTTCGAGACCGGCGCGAAGTGGCACTACGTATGGACGCGCGATCTGTCTTATTCGGTGGACCTGGGGCTGTGGCGATTCGATCCGGCGCGCGCAAAGGCTTCGCTGCTGTTCAAGCTTTCCGACGTGCGCGCCCCTTCACCAGCGACTCCTTATTCAATGGAAAAACTGTATCCGATGCAGGATACCGGCTCCGGCGGCAGCTGGCCGGTCAGCACCGATCGCATCGTATGGTTTCTCGGCGCACGTCATCTGCTGCACGACCGCGCTTTCGCCGATCAGGTTTACCGCGCGCTCACCGATACGCTGACGCAGGACCGGCGGTATGTGTTCGACGCCACGTTCGGGCTGTACCGCGGGGAGACCTCATTTCTTGACTGGCGCGAACAGAGCTACCCGGCATGGACCGCGAACAACGTTGTCTTCATCGCACAATCGTTCGCCCTGTCCACCAACGTGCTGCACTATCAGGCCCTGCAGTTGGCCATCCAGATGGCCGAGCAACGCAGCGATCCGAAAGCAGCCGACTACCGTGCCCAGGCTGATGCGCTGAAGGCCGCCATCAACGCGCATTTCTGGCGCGCCGATCGCGGGATGTACATGAGCTACATCGGCGGCGATGGCGCACCTATCGAAGCGTACGACCTGCTCGGCCTGTCGCTGGCGATCACCAGCGGCGTGGCCAACGTTGAACGCGCGCGGCGGTCACTGGCGGGTTATCCGACGTGGCCCGCCGGTAGCCCGGTGACCTGGCCCGAACGTGCCGACCAGCCGATCTACCACAACCGCGCGATCTGGCCTTTCGTCAGCGCCTACGCTCTGCGCGCTGCGCGGACCGTCGATGATCCCGAACGCATCGCGCACGAGCTGCGCTCATTGATGCGTGGCGCTGCACTGATCGGTTCGAACATGGAGAACTTCGAGCTGACCACGCAGGCTGTGCATGTCGACGATGGCAAGCTGAGCGGGCCAGTGGTCGACTCACCGCGCCAGCTATGGTCGGTAGCCGGTTATCTGGACATGGTCACCGAAGGCGTGTTCGGCATGACTGACAACGACCGGATCGAACCGAAACTGCCGGTGTCGCTGGTGCCGATGCTGTTCGGCAACAGCGACCGCATCAGTCTGCAGCTACCCGGCCGTCGCATCACACTGCTGCGCCCGGCCAAACTCGATGAGAATCTGTTGGTAGCCGGCTCGGTTCAACACAATGGTGCGGATACCGTCATCCAACTGAAGGCCGTGCAGGTACCCGCCACGTCACTACGCCTGGACGCGCCGATGTTCGCGCCACCCACACCGGAAGCACCGACCGTGATTCGTAAAGGTAGCCACTGGCAGGTGAACATCAAAGGCAACGGCATTCTTTATCTCAACGGACAACCGCGCGGTGCAATCAACGACACCGAAGTGTTCGATGCACAGCCGGTGCAGCAATGTTTCAGCGCTACCCAACGCGGCAGCGATGGCGTCGAATCACTGCCCAGTCCTGCCGTATGCGTGAGCGACAGCATGCACGTTTCCGGCGCTTGGCCGCGCATCTGGGTAGCACCGGCCAGCGGCCAGTTTCAGGCGACTCTCAGCTACGTCAACGATCACGGACCGATCAACACCGGCATCACCGCTGCAGTGAAGCTACTGGTGGTGCACTGCCCCGGTGAGGCGCCACAAGCGATGCCACTGACGTTACCGCACAGCGACGGCGTGCAACACTCCACCACAGGTAGTTTTACGGCGCGGACGGGCGCGCGCTGCAGCTTTTCGGTCGAGCAGGGATTCAACATGAGCTACCTGCGCCATTTCGTGCACTACACCGGTGGCAGCGGTGGCATCGACGGGCCGTTGAACGCAGCCAGCATCGGTGATCTGCTGATCACGCCAACGTCCGCAGGAACAAAGACGCCATGAACAGGAAACCCGAGCTGTCGTTCTGGCAGATCTGGAACATGTGCTTTGGCTTTCTTGGTATCCAGTTTGGCTTCGCGCTGCAAAACGCAAACGTCAGCCGGATCTTCCAGACCCTGGGCGCGGACGTGTCGGACATTCCTTCGCTATGGATCGCCGCGCCACTGACCGGGCTGCTGGTGCAACCGCTCATCGGTCACCTGTCCGACCGCACCTGGGGCCGGCTGGGACGGCGCCGACCGTATTTTCTGGCTGGCGCCGTGCTGGCCGCGCTGGCGTTGCTGTGGATGCCGAACGCACCCGCGTTGTGGGTGGCCGCCGGGTTGCTGTGGATCATGGATGCCTCGTTCAACGTGTCGATGGAGCCGTTCCGTGCTTTCGTCGGCGATCAGTTGCCTACGCAGCAGCGCGCGCAAGGCTATGCGATGCAGAGCTTCTTCATCGGCGCCGGTGCGGTGGTGGCCTCGCTGCTGCCTTGGCTGTTGGCAAAGCTGGGCGTGGACAATGTATCGGCGGTCGGCGGCATCCCGGACACCGTGAAGTACGCGTTCTACTTCGGCGGCGTGGTGTTGCTGGGCTCGGTGTTGTGGACGGTGTGCACCACACGCGAATATCCACCGGATACGTTGCTGACGTTCGACGACGACAATGCGACATCGGCGCCGGAACTGTCCGCCGAAATGCTCGACCGGCGCGCCGCGTGGCGCAAGGGAGTGGCCTGGGCGGTGGTTGGTATCGTCGCGGTCGTGCTGATCCTGCAACTGGAACTGGACCACAGCCTGTACCTGTTGGCAGGAGGATTCGTTGCATACGGCCTGTCGTTGCTATGGCTGAGCCGCGCGCACGGTGGCGACGGGATGATCACTCAGGTGCTGGGTGATCTGCACGCGATGCCCGAGGCGATGCGGCGACTGGCGTGGGTGCAGTTCTTCTCGTGGTTCGCGATGTTCGCGATGTGGATCTACACCACACCGGCGGTGACCCAGGTGCACTTCGGCAGCACCGATCCGCACTCCATCGCCTATAACAACGGCGCGAACTGGGTTGATGTGCTGTTCGCCGTCTACAACGTGTTCGCTGCGCTGGCGGCGGTGGTGATTCCCTGGATGGTGCGTCGTTGGGGCCTGCGCGTTAGCCACCTGATCAACGTGTCTCTGGGTGGCGCGGGGCTGCTGTCGTTTCTTCTCATCCGCGATCCGGACTGGCTGCTGCTGTCGATGTTCGGCGTGGGCTTCGCCTGGGCGTCGATCCTCTCGCTGCCGTACGCGCTGCTATCGGACAACCTGCCCGCCGCGAAGATGGGCGTCTATATGGGCATCTTCAATTTCTTCATCGTGATTCCGCAGCTGCTCGCCGCCAGCGTGCTGGGCGTGCTGCTGAAACTGTTCTTTCACGGCCAGCCGATCTGGGCGCTGGCGCTGGGTGGTGCCAGCCTGATTGTGGCCGGCCTGTGCACGCTGCGTGTGCGCGAACCCGCCCAGGATGTCATGGCGACATCCGCGAGCCTGGTGTGAGCAGGGAACTGTCTGCCACCGAACTCGCTGCGTGAAAGCGCCTTAACCCCGCAGACTCGAACGTCGCACGATCAACTTCGCCGGCAAGATCGCGCTCTCCACTGGCTGTGCGCGAATCAGCCTGAGCAGGCTCTCGACCAGGACTTCGCCAGCCTGGCGAGTGTCCTGCAGCACGGTGGTCAGTGGCGGATTGACGAAGCTGGCCATGGCGATGTCGTCGAAGCCGGCCAGTGCGACATCCTGCGGCACGCGTAGGCCGTGAAGGGAGAGTGCGCGCAGCGCGCCGATCGCAATCAGGTCGCTGGCGGCGAATACCGCGTCGAAGCCGACTCCGCGCGTAATCAGCGCGTCCATCGCCTCATAGCCGGAGCACTCGGTGCTTTCGGCGTTTTCCTGCAGTGCGGTATCGACGGTCAGGCCCGCCTGCTGCAATGCGTCGACATAGCCGCGATAGCGCTCGAAGAATTCCGGGTAGTGGCTGGAAGCATCGCCGAGGAAGGCGATGCGTCGGCAGCCGCGTTCCAGCAGATGCTCGGCAATAGCCTGGCCGCCGTGGAAGTTGTCGCAACCGATGGAGATGCCCGGCTGATCCGGCAGCACCGCACCCCAACGCACGAAACGCGTGCCCTGGGCGACCAGCTTTTCCAGCTTGTCGCGGTAAGCCAGGTAGTCGCCATAGCCGAGCAGGATGATGCCATCGGCCTTCTTGCTGTCGGCAAAGTCGGCATGCCAGTCGCGTGAAAACTGCTGAAACGAGATCAACAGGTCGTAGCCCTGCTGCGCGCAGGCCCGGGTAATCGAGCCCAGCATGGACAGGAAAAACGGATTGATGTGCGACTCGTCGGCAGTGGGGTCCTCGAAGAGCAGCAACGCCAGCGTACCGGAATACATCCGGCGCAGATTTGAAGCGTTCTTGTCGACCTTGTAGTTGAGCTGCTCGACGGCGACCTGGATCCGCCGCCGTGTCTCCTCATTGACCAGCGGGCTGCCGCGCAGCGCACGCGAAACCGTGGCCTGGGATACCCCGGCCAGATGGGCGATATCGATCGATGTCGCTTTGCCCTTCATCCGCACATTGATCCGGAAACCTCTCGCAAGACAGCATGACGGCGGCCATGGTCTGGCCGCCGGTCGTTCCGAATCCTAGCTGTTTTGCCTGCCACATGTCGTATACCGTCGCGCGCAACCGGCGGGAGGCGCGCCCGCTCCGGCATGGTTGTGACCGGAGCTGAAACGCTCCGACCCTTCAGGCGCGCATGTCTTCCAGCTCGATGCCCTTCGTCTCGCGCACGGCGTAAAGCACGAACAGCAACGACAGCAGCGCGAAACCGGCATACAACCCATAGGCAAACGTCAGGCCGATCTCCGCCAGCGCCGGGAAGCTGCTGGTGATCGCGAAGTTCGCCAGCCACTGTGCCGCTGCGGCCACCGCCAGCGCGGTGGCGCGGATGCGATTGGGGAACATCTCACCCAGCAACACCCACACCACCGGACCCCAGCTCACCCCGAAGAACACCACATAGGCATTTGCCGCGACCAGCGCAACGATGCCGGTCGCGCCTGGCAGACTGAGCGTCGCGCCGCTGCCAGTGGCCTGCGAGAAGCACCAGGCCATCGTCGCCAGGGTCACTGCCATGCCGGCCGATCCGATGGTCAGCAGGGGCTTGCGGCCGATCCGATCGACCAGCGCGATCGCCACCAAAGTGACCAGCACGTTCACTACTGAAGTCGCCACGGTGATTTTGAACGAGTCCGCCTCGCTGAAGCCAACCGAATGCCAGAGGGTGGACGAGTAGTAGAAAATTACGTTGATGCCCACAAACTGCTGGAACACCGACAACAGGATGCCGATCCACACCACCGGCAGCAGTCCGGCGGCCTTGCCGCGCAAGTCGCTGAGGCGCGGCGGGTGTTCCGAACGCAGGCTGTCCTCAATGTCGTGCAGCTTGCTGTCCAGCGCGACGTCACTGTGCATGTCCAGCACCTGACGCAGCACATCCTTCGCCTCGCCCAGACGGCCCTTTGCAACCAGATAGCGCGGCGACTCCGGCACGGCCAGCACCAGGCTGCCGTAGATCAGCGCCGGCACCGTCGCAGCCAGGAACATCCAGCGCCACGCCGCCAATCCCAACCACAGCCCGTGCGACGCACCACCGGCTGCACCGGCCAGCCACGAGTCACTGAGCAGCGCAGTGAAGATGCCAAGCACGATCGCCAGCTGCTGCATCGAGCCCAGCCGCCCGCGGATATACGCGGGCGACACTTCGGCGATATACGTCGGCGCGATCACCGAAGCCACACCGACACCGATGCCACCCACCAGTCGCCACAGGATCAGGTCCCACACACTAGGCGCCAGCCCCGAGCCCAGCGCACTTGCCACCAGCAACGCGGCCGCCACCTGCATGGTGCGCACCCGGCCCAGGCGGTTCGCCAGCATGCCGGCATACCACGCACCCAGCGCCGAGCCGAGCAAGGCGCACGACACTGCAAATCCGGTCTGTGCCGCATCCAGTGTGAAGCTGACACGGATCGCGTCGACCGCACCGTTGATCACCGCCGTGTCGAAGCCGAACAGGAAGCCGCCCAGCGCCGCCGCCGCCGATATGAGTACCACCCGAGCGGTGGCGTGCTGTCCCGATCCGTCTGTTGCGCCTGCTGTGCTCATTGCGTCCCCTACGTCATGGCATCACTGAATTGTTCACCGAGTCTGCCCGGTACCCCTTGGCCTGTCCGACTGAATACGTATGCAGCGAACGTTGCCCGCGAGCATATCTGAGTATCAGGCGTTCTCTGGGGCCGGCCCCGGCTCGCGAGCACGCAGATGTTCGAGCATACCGCGCGCCAGCTCGGGCTCGGCCAGCACCACCAGATCGGCGCCCTTCTTGAGCAGATGCGCCACGCTTGCATCGGAATCGGCGCGGGCAATGATCTGCAGCTTCGGATTGGCCAGTCGCGCGAGCCGCACGACTTCTCCGCTCTCAAACGCATCGGGAACGGTGACCAGCAGTGCGCGCGCATGAGCGAGATTGGCCGCTTCCAGCACGTCGTCCCGCGCCGCGTTTCCGACGATCGTTTCGATGCCCTGCTCGCGCAGCATCTCGACCTGTTCCTTTTCTTCTTCCAGCACCAGCACCGCATCGCCCCGCTCGTGCAGCGACTCACCGACCAGTCGTCCCACCCGGCCATAGCCAGCGACCACCACATGCCCTGCCAGCGAGCTGGCAGCGAGGATCTCAAGGGCGGGCTCAGCCGGCGCTGGCAGCAACGCCTGGCCTTGCAACGCCTCGCGCGCATCCAGCCATGGTCGGGCGCGATCGAGCAGCTTGAACAGCAACGGGTTGATCAGGATCGACAGGATCGCAGCGGCCAGCAGCACGTCCTGCGCGCCCTTCGACACCAGGTTCTGTGCCACACCCACGCCGATCAGGATGAAGGAAAACTCGCCGATCTGCGCCAGGCTTGTGGCAATCGTCAGCGCGGTGCGCAATGGACGTCCAAACGCCAGCACGATGACGAACGCCGCCAGCGACTTGCCGATCACGATGATCGACAGTGCAGCCAGTACCACCAGTGGTTCGGTCAGCACCACGTGGTAGTTGAACAGCATGCCGATCGAGACGAAGAACAACACCGCGAATGCATCACGCAACGGCAAGGTTTCCTCGGTGGCGCGCTGGGCCAGCTTCGACTCGCCCATCATCATGCCGGCGAAGAAAGCACCCAGCTCGAATGACACGCCGAACAACCCGGCCAAACCAAACGCCACGCCCAGCGCGATCGCCAGCACCGCGAGACGGAACAGCTCGCGCGAGCCGGTATGCGCGACGACCTTGAGAATCCATGGGATCAGCCGCTTGCCGACGACCAGCATCAACGCGACGAACAGCACCACCTTGCCGATGGTGAAGCCGACCGTGCTGGCGATCGCCGCGAACGAAATCGTTGAACCATGCTGCTCGCCGCTGCTCAGCGCCAGTCCGATCGCCGGCAACAGCACCAGGGCCAGCACCATCGCCAGATCCTCGACGATCAGCCAGCCCACCGCGATGCGGCCGCGCTCGGTTTCCATCAGTCGGCGTTCTTCCATCGCCCGCAGCAACACCACGGTGCTTGCCACCGACAGTGCCAGGCCGAACACGAAACCTTGTGCCAATGGCCAGCCCAGAGCCCAGCCAAGCAGCATCCCGAGCATGGTCGCCACCGCCATCTGACCCAGCGCCCCCGGAATGGCGATGTTCTTGACCGACAGCAGATCTTTCAACGAGAAATGCAGCCCTACGCCGAACATCAGCAGCACTACACCCACCTCGGCCAGCTCGTGCGCGAGATGGCCGTCGGCGACATAGCCGGGCGTGAACGGCCCCACCACCACGCCAGCCATCAGGTAACCAGCCAGTGGCGGCAAGCGCAGCTTGTACGCGATGGAAGCAAAGACAAACGCCAGCACGATGCCACTGACGAGGGTGCCTATGAGTGGGGCGTCGTGCATGCGCCATCCTTTCAGACATGGAGTGCGGTGCGCCACCGCCATCTGATACTGGCGTGCATCCGCGACGTCTGTCAGTTGTAAGGCCAGTCTGCAACCAGCACAAGCACCAACGGGCCTGGTAACCGCTATTCCTGCGCGTTGATCACGGCGAGGAAGTCACGACCATAGCGTTTAAGCTTCGCTTCGCCGACGCCACTGATCGTGGCTAATTCGTCCTCGTTCGCCGGCAGTGCACGCAGCATCGCCAGCAGGGTGGCGTCGTGAAACACCACGTACGGCGGTACACCGTGCTGTCTGGCCAGCTGCGTGCGCACAGCGCGCAGCGCATCCCACATCGACTGCTCGTATGCCTCGATGCCGAGGCTTCCCCCAGCAACGATCAGCTTGCTGTCGCGGCGACGGCGCCCGCGTTCGGGGCGGGCATCCTCGCGCAGCTTCACTGACCTCCCGCCGCTGAGCACGGCACGACTGGCGGTGGTCAGGCGCAAGGTGCCGTAGCCTTCGGCATCAGCCTCGAGAAGACCGGCGGCGAGCAGCTGGCGAAACACCGAGCGCCACTGCTTTTCGTCCATCTCGGCACCGATGCCGAAGGTACTCAGCCGATGGTGATCGAGGCTGCGCACCCGATCGGTTTCCTCGCCGCGCAGGATGTCGATCACGTGCCCGGAGCCGAAGCGCTGCCCGCTGCGATAGACGGCCGACAAAGCCTTCTGCGCCGGCACCGTGGCGTCCCAGGTTTTCGGCGGCGCAACGCAGTTGTCGCAATGGCCACAGGGACCCGGATAAGTCTCACCGAACGCGCCGAGCAACAGCTGGCGACGGCAATCGGTGGCTTCGGCGTAAGCCAGCAATGATTCCAGCTTTTGCCGCTCCACGCGCTTGCGGTCATCCGCGGATTCGGACTGCGCGATCATCTGGCTCATGGTCACTACGTCGGACAGCCCGTAGATCATCCAGGCCTCAGCCGGCAGCCCGTCGCGACCGCCGCGCCCCGTCTCCTGGTAATAGCCTTCGATGCTGCGCGGAAGATCCAGGTGCGCGACGAAGCGCACGTCGGGCTTGTCGATGCCCATGCCGAACGCGACGGTGGCGACCATCACCACGCCGTCTTCGCGCAGAAAGCGTTTCTGGTTCGCGGCGCGTTTGGCCGCATCGAGGCCGGCGTGATACGGCAGTGCCTCGACCCCGATCTCGGCCAGCCACTCGGCAATGTCATCCACCTTCTTGCGGCTGAGGCAGTAGACGATGCCGGACTCGCCACGATGGCCCTGCAAAAACTCGGTGAGTTGCCGCTTCGCGTTGTCGCGCAGGGCCACTCGATAGCCGATGTTCGGCCGGTCGAAACTGGAGACGAACTGCCGCGCCTGCTGCAACGACAGTCGCTCGACGATCTCATCGCGGGTGCGCGGGTCCGCGGTGGCGGTGAGCGCAATGCGCGGCACCTGCGGAAAGCGCTGATGCAGGATCGCCAGCTCGCGGTATTCGGGGCGAAAATCATGGCCCCACTGCGACACGCAGTGCGCCTCGTCGATCGCGAACAGCGCCACTTCGGTGCGTTCCAGCAGGCTGAGGAAACGCCCGGTCAGCAGCCGCTCGGGCGCGACGTAAAGCAGGTTCAGTTCGCCCGCCAGCAATTTCCGCTCGACCTCGCGCTGATCCTCCGCTCCAAGGCTGGAGTTGAGATAGGCAGAGGCGACGCCGGCCTCGCGCAGCGCGTCGACCTGGTCCTGCATCAACGCGATCAGCGGCGACACCACGATGCCGGTGCCTTGCCGCAGCAGCGCCGGGATCTGGTAGCACAGCGACTTGCCGCCGCCGGTCGGCATCAGCACCAGCGCATCGCCGCCGTCGCTCACACAATCGACGACGGCTTGTTGCTGACCGCGGAAACTGGGGTAACCGAAAACGCTTTGAAGTAGATCGAGAGCAGAAGAATCCATCGGTTGCATGCTAGCAAACCCGACTGGAACTCTTGTTGAAAACTTGCAAGGGAATGCGCCGCAGATGGTCAGGGCACCCTTGCTTCAAGCGTCCGGCATGCCCCACAGCACGTGATCCAGATCGCCATCGAGACCGAACCGGGACAGCGGCACGCGGCCGTTTTTCACCTCGACGCCTTCGGCCCGCAGCAGCCGGCATTGCTCGCGAAAGCCGCGACTGCCTGGCGCCATCGCGATCTGTCCACTGGCACGCAATACGCGGTACCACGGCAGCTCCATGCCATCGGGTGTTTCGCCAAGCAGCCGGCCAACCAGCCGCGCGCGCCCGGGCAAGCCGGCACGGGCGGCGATGGCGCCGTAGCTGGCAACCCGGCCGGCAGGAATTGCGGCGATGGCGGCGTAGACGCGGGCGTGACTTTCGTTCATGTTCAAATTCAGGAATGTTCTGTTGTCAGGCGGGAAAGTGCTGCGCGGGTCCTGTCACACGGGCCCCCGACGCACGAATGGGGCGCCGCGTCAACGCGACGCAGACTCGAAGACGTGGCAGAGTAGCAAGGCCTGTCAGCCACGGAAGTTGCACCATGCGTCACTTCGAAGCCGTACGTTCCCACATCAGCAGCGAGCACGAGCTGCGCCACAACGATCCCTACCTGATCAGCTTTGACCTTGAACTGTCGCACGACCGGCATCAGGGCATTTATCTGGCTGAACTGGAGGATGAATCGGGCCGTCGCTATCTGCGCATCTCCACCCCGATCGGCCCGCTCGCCGGCACCGATCCAAACCGCTGCCTGCGCTTCAACTGGCAGCAGCGTACCGGCTTCTTGGCGGTTGCCGACCTCGACGGCGCCCCCTACCTGCATCTGTGCGAAAACCGTCCGTACGAATTGCTCGACAGCAACGAACTACAACGCGTGGTGCTTGAGCTGGGCACACTCGGCGACCAGCTGGAACAGATCGTCGTCGCCGGCGGCGACGCGCTCTAAGACCTTACCAGGCCTTGCCCATCGCCACCTGCACCATCCCGTAAGCGAGCAACGCGGTGATCGGCAGGGTCAATATCCACGCCCACACCATGCGCTCCACCACCGACCAGCGAATCGCGTTGAAACGCTTGGCCGCACCGACGCCCATGATCGAAGCGGACACGTTGTGGGTAGTCGATACCGGAATGCCGAACATCGATGCGGTAAGAATCACCGCGGCCGAGCTGGTTTCGGCGGCGAAGCCATTGATCGGGTGCAGCTTGACCATCTTGTGACCGAGCGTCTTGATGATGCGCCAGCCACCGCCAGCTGTGCCGCCAGCCATGGTCAAGGCGCACACCACTTTCACCCAGACCGGGATGACAAATCCGCCGGCGGTGTTCTCGGCAACCCTGAGAAAACCCAGCAGATGCGGTAGCTGATCGAACTGATGCGCCGCAGTGCCGCCGGCCAGCGCCAGCGCGATGATGCCCATGCTCTTTTGCGCATCGTTCATGCCGTGCGCCACGCCCATCGCGGTGGCGGAAAAAATCTGTGCCTTGCCGAAAAAGCTGTTGACGAACGGAGTGCGGCCGAGCCGGTGCAGCCAGCCGTGCCGACGGGAAAACCAGGCCAACAGCGCATACAGCCCACCCATCAACGCAAAGCTGATGATGAAGCCGGCCAGCGGCGAGAGCACCATGGGGATGATCACCTTGGGGATCACGCCGTGCCCGGTGATCCAGTTGCCCTGAACCCAGATCACCGAGTTGAACTTGTTGCCTGATGCAGCCACGGCCGCACCGACCAGCGAGCCGACGAGGGCGTGGCTGGAACTGGACGGCAGGCCCAGCCACCAGGTGACCAGGTTCCATACGATCGCCGCCAGCAATGCACAGATCACCAACTGCGGGCCCACATCGATCACGCCGGAATCGATCAGCCCCGAGGCAATCGTGGCCGCCACGGCAGTGCCCAGCAACGCGCCGAACAGGTTGGTGACGGCCGCCAGCAGCACGGCCTGACCCGGAGTCAGCACCTTGGTCGCGACGACGGTGGCAATTGAATTGGCGGTGTCGTGAAAGCCGTTGATATAAGTGAAACCGAGTGCGATCAGCACTTCGGCCAAAACCAGACCGAGACTCATGCGCGGTCTCCCGCGGCGATCCGCTCAGCACAGCTGACTGGCCATGCCTGGCTCGGGCAACACGCGATACAAAAGATCACGCCCAGCCCCTCAGGAGTTCTTCAGCACGATTGAATAGACGATATTGCCGACATCGCGGCACTTGTCGATCGCCTTCTCGATCAGCTCGAACAGATCCTTCGCCAACACCGCCCGCATCACATCGCCACCCTCGACGTACAGCGTGCGGTATGGCGACAGCAGCATGCGGTCGCCTTCGGATTCCAGTGCCTGCAGGCGATCCTGCAGCTTCTTCACCGGGTCAATGCGCAGGCCACGGCGCAACTCGCCGATCATCTCGGCGACAACCTGGCTGGAACGCTCCAGCACCAGCGCGCGCTGGGCGAATTCCACCCCGACCAGGCGCTCGGACACGATTTCATAGCGTTCGGCGAATTTTTCAATGGTCTTGGGAATCTTGTACAGCGCCGAGTTCAGCGCCTCGATGTCCTCGCGATCAAGCGCGGTGACGAACGTGTTCACCAGCCCCTCGCTGATCTGTGCCGCCAGCTCCTTTTCGCGGGCGCGAGTGGCGGTGAACGCGGCCATCACCGAGCCTTGGCCGGGCTTGCTCAAGAGCTCGTGCAGGGCCTTCGCACTCTCGCAAACCGTAGCTGCGCTTTGTTCGAGCAAGCCATAGAACTTGTCGCCTTTACCAAAAATCGTTTGCAGTGAAAACATGCGGCCAAGCCTTGGGGAAACGAGATGACGGTAATGTTACAGGACCGCCCGACTGCCTAGGGATGCCCTCAATTCCGCCACCGGGGTAATGTAGAGGCCCGGCAGCCCTTACACTTCACGCTATGTACCCCTACCTGCCATTGTCACGATGCTGACCGAAATCGCGTTCGTATTCGTGCTGGCCCTGTGCAACGGCTTTTTTGCGCTGTCGGAAATGGCGCTGGTCGTCTCGCGCAAAAGCCGCCTCAAACAGATGGCAAAAACCAGCCGGCGTGCCGCCCTGGCGCTACGCCATGCCGAGGCGCCAGAGCATTTCCTGTCCACCGTACAGGTCGGCATCACGCTGGTGATGCTGATTACCGGTGCAGTCGCCGGCGATGCGCTCGGCGGCCACATTGCGGAGGCCCTGCACGACGGTCGCGCCGCCTGGCTGGCGCCGTATGCGCGGGTGATCGGCATCGTGCTCGGCTTTGTGCTGATCTCATTCATCCAGATCGTGATCGGCGAACTGGTACCCAAGCGGCTGGCACTGTCGGCACCGGAGCAGGTTTCGGTGTACATGGCCTATCCCATGCTGGTGCTGTCGCGATTGACCTCGCCGTTCGTGTGGCTGCTGAACGTGTCCAGCAACCTGCTACTGCAGTTGATGCGCGTCAACCAGCGACGCCGCGGAGTGGTCACCGAAGACGAAATCCGCCTGCTGGTGGCCGAGAGTGCCGAACAGGGCGTGCTTGATCCGGACGAGCACAACATGGTCAACCGCGTGCTTCGGCTGGGCGACCGCACGGTGGACAGCGTAATGACCCCGCGCATGCGCATCGCCTGGCTCGATATAGCCGCTACGCGCCAGGAGAACGTCGAGGTGCTGCGGCAGACCCCGTATTCGCGCTACCCGGTATTTCGCGGTGACGAAAGCGATGTGGTTGGTGTGGTCGAAGTCAAACGCCTGCTGCACAGTTTTGCCGAAGGCAAGCCGGAGCTGTTCGATCATCTATCCAAACCGCTATTCGTGCCGGCCACAGCGCGCGCGCTGGACCTGCTGGAAGAATTCCGCGACGCCGAAACGCCGTTGGCGCTGGTGGTGGACGAGTACGGTGATATCGAAGGCGTGGTGACCGTCAACGACCTGTTGGCAGCGGTGGTCGGTGTCAGCCAGATCGCCCATGGCGCAAATGACCAGAACGCGCCGATCGTGCAGCGCGCAGACGGCAGCTGGCTGATCGACGGCAGCCTCTCGACCGACGACCTGCGCGAACTGCTGCGCCTGGATCATCTGCCCGGTGAGCAGGAACACGATTTCCGCACCGTCGCGGGCATGGTGATGACCGCACTCGGCCGCATCCCGCAAACTGGCGAAGTATTCGCCTGGCGCGGTATCAGCTTCGAAGTAGTCGACCTCGACGGCGCCCGCATCGACAAACTACTGGTCACCCGCGCCCCGTCGGACGAGCACTCAGACGATCTGTAAGAGCGCCCCCGAATCGAGCCCGGGAAAGGCTCTGCCCCCTCTCCCTTTGGGAGTGGACTGGGTGAGGGGTATGGGTTGTCTATTCCTCGTCACCCCTGCGAAGGCAGGGGCCCAGCGCCTTTCGCTTTACCTGCCGCATTACAGAGCTCTGCAAGAAAAACAGCGACCACGGCAATACCATAGTTCACGCCCAAAGCGCTGGGCCCCTGCCTTCGCAGGGGTGACGAACCAGCTAAAGATTCAGCGATCCCGCGATCACCCGCACCCTCACCCCGACCCTCTCCCAAAGGGAGAGGGGGCAGAGCGCGCAGGCTAATCAACGAGAGGAATATCGCGACGTGCGCTCCTACCGCTTCGCCGCCAACTGCGCCATCCGCTGCGCATCGGCAAGAATCCCATGCAACACGCGCAACTCGCGCTCGTCCGGCTGCGCGCGCTGAAACAGCTTGCGCAAGCGCAACATGATCGTGGTGGGCTCGCGCCCCTTGTGGAACTCGATGTCGTCCAGCATTTGCGCCAGATGCTGGTAAAACTGTTCCATCTGCGTGGCATCAGCGGGCGGTTCGTCACGCACTGGCGCTAACACCGTGACGTCATCGCCCAGCATCGCCACGCGCAGTTCGTAAGCCATCACCTGCACCGCCTGCGACAGGTTGAGCGAACTAAAATCATCCACGCTGGGGATCCGCACCATCGCGTGGCAGCGCGCCAGCTCCTCGTTCTCCAGCCCGGTGCGCTCGTTGCCGAACACCAGCGCCACCTGTTCACCGCGGGCGGCGGCAGCCAGCACCTGGGCAGCAGCTTCCCGCGGCGAAATCTCCGGCAGATTCACGCCACGCCGCCGCGCTGACAGGCCCAGCGCGAAGCTGCTGCCAGCCAAGCCCTCGATCAAGCCATCGTGGATGCCCGCGTTCGCCAGCACCTCATCCGCTCCAGCCGCCAGCGCATTCGCCTCCGTGTCGGGAAAGCGTGCCGGCGCCACCAGCTCCAGCCGCTCGAAGCCCATCGTGCGGATCGCCCGCGCCGCGCTGCCGATATTGCCCGGATGCGAGGTGCGCACCAGCACAAAGCGGATACGGGCGGCGAGATCAGGGGCAGTAGTCATGCGAAACAACTGGCAGGGAGTGGTCGCCTAGGATAGTGGATGCAGCGGGCCGGAGAACTGCCATCCCGCCTTCAGAGCCTGCCTATCCTCTCCCCGTGGCTCGCGTTGTCGTTGAGTGGTCGCCAGGTGGTAGTGCGTGGCGCAGCGCCTGGCTGGCCGTCAGGCCAAGGCGCGCGCTGCCGCATGGCGGCCACTCAACGGCAACCTTGCGGGCCGGGTCTGTTTGCGCGCAGGCCGGCGTCATCATTCGGTCGTGTACCGACGTACGCTGCCTCATTCTTCCTTGGCCTGCGCGCAAACAGATCCCGGCGCGAGCTATGGGGAGAGGATAAGCAGGCTCCAAGGCCCCGCCTCTGCTAGAATCGCCGACCGCATCCCCGCTCTTTTGCAAAGTCGAAGCCATGCCCAGACCCCACGTTACGATCGCGGCGCGCGCCGCGCGTTCTGCAGGCAACGTGATCCTGCGCTACATGAACCGC
>Ga0302223_10000538_pt1 | contig 23723 bp, 20 predicted proteins | sample II_Palsa_E2_3_FD_194565 | JGI IMG/M metagenome (GOLD analysis project Ga0302223, IMG submission 194565) | Peat permafrost microbial communities from Stordalen Mire near Abisko, Sweden - II_Palsa_E2_3 | ecosystem: Environmental > Terrestrial > Soil > Palsa > Peat permafrost | place: Sweden... | reverse complement strand
CTAAGCGATTTCAGCGATCAGTTCAGCGCCAACTCGCGCACGACAACCGTGGCATACGCACCGGCTGGCAGTTCGAAAGACAGCTCCAGCGCGTCGTCATCCAGCCAGCGCCACTTCAAATCCGTCGGCACCAGCCGGAGCGGCCTACGCTCCTGATCCATGCGCGCCGCGACCAGGCCGGCTGCCAGATCGCTGTAGCTTTCGGCAATCGACTGTTCCAGCGCACCAGCTTCACTTTGGCTGGGCCGTTCGCCCTGGCCCCACAGCGGACCAGATGGATGGATGTCCAGACGCGCCAGTCGTTCGGCCAGTACGTCACTGAAAGGTTCCGGGCCGAACCACGAACGTGAACCGGCCAGCGCCCATATTTCGCCATCGAGCGGTGTGTCCCACGCATCGCGTTCAACGCGCGCGGCCAGCACGCTGTTGAAGATCTGCGAGCGCGCGGCCGACAAGAGAAACGAACGCTTGTCGCGTTCGACGCGGCGCCCGGCGAACATCGAGCGCGCCTGTGCCACGTTGCCGCCTTCGCGACCGAAACGCTGTTCACCGTAATAGTTCGGCACGCCGCGCGCGGCGATCTGCTGAAGCACGCGTTCGGCCGCTTCGCGATCGCCCTGCACCTGACGCAGTACCAGCACGAAACGATTGCCGCGAAGCGCGCCACGCTTGAGCTTGCGCGAATGGCGCGTCGCGGCCAGCACTTTCACTTCGGCGTGAGGAAAAGTCGACCAATCCGGATCAGGCTTGCCGGCCAACTGAACCGAGAAAGTCTGACGAGTTACCGCATGCCGATCCTTCATGCCGGCGTAGCCCACCGCGACCTGCGACACGCCGGCAAACTTCGCCAACTCGCGTGCGACCCAGTCCGTATTCGCACCGCGCTTTTCTACCCACAACAGTGCGTGTTCGCCCTGACCGTCGGCGTCGTAACCCAGCACTTCCTCGACCCGAAAATCGTCCGGTGTGCTGCGCAGCCGAGCCTGCAACGGGGGGGCGCCGTAGGCCCAGGGAAGCGCTTCGTTCACGGACGTGGTCTGAGCCGCCTCGGTGGTTACCGGCTGGTTTTGAGTTTCTTCGGATTCGGACATGACGCTCCACCGGCAGTGCCGGCATTCAATAGTTCAACGAGCGCTCAAAGCCGCTCAAGTAGCACAACAGCCTGTGCCGCGATGCCTTCGCCACGACCAGTGAAGCCGAGCTTTTCGGTGGTGGTGGCCTTGACGCTGATGCGGCCAGGATCGCTATCCAGATCAGCGGCCAGACATTCGCGCATCGCCTGCGCGTGCGGCCCGACCTTCGGCCTTTCGCAAATCACCGTAATGTCGGCGTTGCCCAGCGCGTAGCCATGTTGTTCCATCAGCAACGCCGCATGGCGGAGAAACTGGCGGCTATCGGCATTGCGCCAGCGTTCGTCGGACGGTGGAAAATGGGTGCCGATATCACCCAAGGCCAACGCACCGAAAATGGCATCGCACAACGCGTGGATCACCACGTCGCCATCCGAATGCGCGACCACGCCATGACTGTGCGGCACGCGCACGCCGCCCAGGGTGACATGATCGCCATCGCCGAAGGCATGCACGTCGAAGCCGTTACCGATACGCATCATGCCGTCCTCGCCAACAGAAATTCGGCCAGCGCAAAATCCGCAGCGGTGGTGACCTTGATATTGTCCTCGGCACCTTCGACCAACAGTGGCGCGAAACCAGCCAGCTCCATCGCCATGGCCTCATCGCTTACTTTCACGCCACGCGCAGTGACGTCGCGCAATGCCGAAGTCAGCTCGCCGCGTCGAAACATCTGTGGCGTGAAGGCCCGCCAGCGTTCATCGCGCGGTTCGGTGGCCATGCTGCGCGCCGCGGCATCCGCGCGTTTCAAGGTATCGCGCAGGGGCGCGCCGAGTAGGCCACCGTCGTCTACCGTGACGCAATCGATCAAGCGGCTGATATCGGCGCTACGCACGCAAGGCCTGGCAGCGTCGTGGACCAGCACGAACGCATCGTCGCCCACCACGGCGGGTAATGCATGCAGACCAGCCAGTACCGAATCGCTTCGCTCATTCCCACCCACAGCGGTAAGCACCGGCTTGCCATGCAGTGAATCGATGTCGGTCCAATGCACATCCGATGCGTTGAGCGTCACGAGCAACCCGGCAATCTGTGGGTGTGCGGCGAGACGATCCAGCGTATGCATGATCAACGCCCGCCCCGCCAGCGGCAGATATTGCTTGGGGCAGTCTCCGCCAACCCGAGTGCCGCGGCCTGCTGCCGGCACCACGCACCAGAACACCGGCGATGGGAGCGGCGGGGTGCTCACGGTTGACCGGCTTGCGCCGCCGATGATGCTGCCGCGGGCGATGCCGTAGTAGCTGCTGCTGGCGTTTCGACGACCTGATAGAACGTTTCGCCCGGCTTGATTAGACCCAGCTCGGTACGCGCACGCGCCTCAACTGCCTGGTCACCATGCTTGAGATCCAGCACATCGGCACCGAGCGCCTGATTGCGCTGCTGCAGCCGATCATTTTCATCGGTCTGTTTCTTCACGGCGATGCGCAGGCTGTCGACGTCGCGCATGCTGCCCGCACCGGACCACAGCTTCAGCTGCAGTCCGACCAGGACAAGGATCAGAATCAGGGCGACCCAGCGCAGCATCGGCAGTCAATCGCCCCGCTCAGCCCGGCAGCTTGCTGAGGTTGGGGAACGCATTGCGACCGGCGTAACGCGCGGCGGTGCCTAGTTGCTCCTCGATCCGCAGCAACTGGTTGTATTTCGCCACGCGATCGCTGCGGCACAGCGAACCGGTCTTGATCTGGGTTGCCGTCGTCGCGACGGCTATATCGGCAATCGTGGTGTCCTCGGTTTCGCCCGAGCGATGCGAAATCACCGCCGAGTACCTGGCCGCATCGGCCATCGCAATCGCTTCCAGTGTCTCGGACAGCGTGCCGATCTGGTTGACCTTGATCAGGATCGAGTTGGCGATGTGCTTTTCGATACCCTCGCGGAAGATCGCCGGATTGGTGACGAACAGATCATCGCCGACCACCTGGATGCGATCACCGATGGCATCGGTCAGCAACTTCCAGCCGTCCCAGTCGCCTTCGGCCATGCCGTCCTCAATGGTGACGATCGGATACTGCTTGGCCCAACCGGCCAGCAAGTCGACGAACTGTTCGGAGGTGTACTTTTTACCTTCACCCGCCAGATCGTACTTGCCGTCCTTGTAGAACTCCGAGCTGGCCGCGTCGAGCCCGAGCAGGATCTCGCTACCGACCTTGTAACCGGTCTTGCCAATCGCTTCGAGAATCGTATCGAGTGCTTCGATGTTCGATCGCAGGTTGGGTGCGAAACCGCCCTCGTCGCCGACGGCGGTGCTCAATCCGCGCCCATGCAACACGCTCTTCAGCGCATGGAAAATCTCCGCACCGGCGCGCAGTGCCTCGGCGAAATTAGGCAGGCCGACCGGCAATACCATGAACTCCTGCACGTCGATATTGTTGTCGGCATGCTCACCACCGTTGATGATGTTCATCATCGGCACCGGCAGGGCGCCGGGCTTACCGTTCGACAGATACTTCCACAGCGGCTCATGACGCGAAGCCGCCACGGCATGCGCCGCTGCCATCGAAACACCGAGCAGCGCGTTGGCGCCGAGTTTGCCCTTGTTCGTCGTACCGTCGAGCGCAATCAGCTTGGCATCGAGACCTTTCTGATCGACCGCATCGAAACCCTTCAGCGCATCGGCGATTGTCGTATTGACGTTCCCCACGGCGTTCTTCACACCCTTGCCGCCGTAACGCGACTTGTCACCGTCGCGCAATTCCACTGCCTCACGCGAACCAGTCGATGCACCGCTCGGCACTGCCGCGCGGCCGAAGCTACCGTCGCTCAAGGTGACTTCGGCTTCCAGCGTGGGATTACCGCGTGAATCGAGAATTTCACGGGCGTGAATACGGGTGATTTCGGTAGTCATGAGTTTCCTGTGAGAGGTAGCTAACGAGAGTTTTGCGCGAACGATCTTGCCGGGCGCTTATATCGAATCTTCGAGAAACGCGTGACGCTTAGTAACCGCATCGAGCGCCATCAACGTTTCCAGCAGCGCTTCCATCTTGTCCAGCGGCCACGCGTTCGGGCCGTCGCTCAGCGCCTTGCTCGGATCGGGATGCGTTTCGGCAAACAGGCCAGCAATACCTACCGCCACCGCCGCGCGCGCCAGCACCGGCACGAATTCACGTTGGCCACCGGAGCTTGTGCCTTGACCACCCGGCAGCTGCACCGAATGGGTGGCGTCAAATATTACCGGGCAGTGGGTCTCGCGCATCACGCTCAAACTGCGCATGTCGGAGACCAAGTTGTTATAACCGAAGCTGGCGCCGCGCTCGCACACCATGATGTCATCGTTGCCAGCGGCCTTGGCCTTGGCCACCACGTTCTTCATGTCCCATGGTGCGAGAAACTGGCCTTTCTTTATGTTCACTGGCTTGCCGGCACGCGCAACCTTCTGGATGAAATCGGTCTGCCGGCACAGGAAGGCCGGCGTCTGCAGCACGTCGACGACCGAAGCCACCTCGTTCATCGGCGTGTATTCGTGCACGTCGGTCAGCACCGGAACACCGATCTGGCGGCGAACCTCACCGAGAATGCGCAGACCTTCTTCCAGGCCAGGTCCACGAAAGCTTTCGCTGGAGGAACGATTTGCCTTGTCGAAGCTGGACTTGAAAATGAAGTTGACGCCGAGCTTGCCGGTGATCTCTTTCAACTTGCCGGCAACATCCAACTGCAGCTGTTCGGACTCGACCACGCAAGGACCAGCGATCAGGAACAGAGGCTGGTTCAGTCCAATCTCAAAACCACAGAGCTTCATGCGATCGACTCCTGCTGGGCCAGTCGATGACCGTCACGCACCGCCTTGTACTCGCGCGCTGCGCGGACAAAGCCGATGAACAACGGATGGCCATCGCGTGGCGTGGAAGTGAACTCGGGATGCGCCTGGCAACCGAGGAACCACGGATGTTGCTGCGGCGGCAGCTCAACGATTTCCACCAGCAGATCGTCCATCGACTTGCCGGAAATCACCAGTCCCAGGTCCTCGAAGGACTGGCGATAGCGGTTGTTGAACTCATAGCGATGGCGATGGCGCTCGGCGACGACATCCTGACCGTACAACTCGCGCGCCAGCGTGCCGGCCTTGAGGCGGCATTCCTGCGAACCCAGCCGCATGGTGCCGCCCAGGTCGGAGCGATCGCTGCGCTGCTCGACTTCTCCCGTGGCAGTCGTCCATTCGGTGATCAGCGCGATCACCGGATCCGGTGTATTGCGGTCATTCTCGCTGGAGTCCGCTTCCGGCAAATTCGCCACGTGGCGGGCAAAGTCGATCACCGCCGCGTGCATGCCGTAGCAAATGCCGAAATATGGCACGCCATGTTCGCGCGCATAGCGGGCGGCCAGAATCTTGCCTTCAAAGCCGCGCTTGCCGAATCCACCGGGCACCAGGATCGCATCGACACCTGCCAGAACGGCGGCTGCACCATCGGCCTCGATCTGCTCAGAATCGATCCACTGCAGATTGACCCGCGTCTGCTGCTTGATGCCACCGTGGCGCAGCGCTTCGCCCAGCGACTTGTATGCGTCCTTGTGCTCGACGTATTTGCCGCAGATGGCGATGGTGACTTCATCCTTGGGATTCACCACCGCGTCCACGGTACGCTGCCAGGCGGAAAGATCCGCCGGTTTGGCATTGAGGCCGAGACGCTTCACCACGATATCGTCCAGACCCTGGCTATGCAGCCACAGCGGCGTCTTGTAGATCACATCCACGTCGACTGCGCTGATCACCGCCTGCTCCGGCACGTTGGTGAACAAGGCGATTTTACGGCGCTCGCCTTCCGGCAGCGGCTGTTCGCTGCGGCAAAGCAGGATGTCGGGCTGGATACCGATCGAGCGCAGCTCCTTTACCGAGTGCTGGGTCGGCTTGGTCTTGATCTCACCGGCAGCCTTGATATATGGCACCAGGGTGAGGTGCATGAACACCACTTTTTCCTGGCCATGTTCAATGCGCAGCTGGCGAATGGCTTCGAGGAAAGGCAGCGATTCGATATCGCCGACCGTACCGCCGATCTCCACCAGCGCCACGTCAAAGCCACGCGTTGCTTCGTGAATGCAGTGCTTGATCTCGTCAGTGATGTGCGGAATCACCTGCACTGTGGCGCCGAGGTAATCACCACGGCGCTCCTTGCGGATCACCGATTCGTAAATTTTGCCGGTGGTGATCGAGTTCTTGCCGGCGAGACGGGTGTTGACGAAGCGCTCGTAGTGGCCAAGGTCGAGGTCGGTCTCCGCGCCGTCGTCGGTCACGTAGACCTCGCCGTGTTGGAAGGGGCTCATCGTGCCCGGATCCACATTGATATACGGATCGAGCTTCATCATGGTGACCGAAAGCCCACGGGCTTCCAGAATCGAAGCCAGTGAAGCCGCAGCAATGCCCTTGCCAAGCGAGGACACCACACCGCCGGTGACGAAAATCAGGGGGGTCATGGAAAGTAGCCGTGCTGGAAATAGGCATTTTAGCGGCAGAACCGTCCCGCTGCGAGAGAGCATTTAATAATCGACCGTTTTAATTCATCTGCGCGGCCGTCGCAGCGGGTGAAAAAGCCGCAGAGCGCCTGCTAGCATGACCGCATGAACAATTCAGCCAGCAACCCGACAGACCGCAACTCGATCCGCGTCCGGCTGGTCGCCCTGCGCGCGGCTATGCAGCAACATGGCGTGTCCGCCGTGCTCGTACCCAGCGCCGACCCGCATTTGTCCGAATATCTGCCCGAACACTGGCAGGCACGGTCGTGGCTGTCCGGCTTCACCGGCTCGGCTGGCACCCTGATCGTTACCGCAGACCACGCCGGCCTGTGGACCGACTCGCGCTATTTCTCGCAGGCCGAGCAACAGCTGGCCGGCACGGGCATCTCGTTGATGAAGCTGCAGGTGCCACATGCCGCCGAGCATCTGGTCTGGTTGCAAAAAAATCTGCATGAAGGCGATGTGCTGGCGATTGCCGGCGACAGCATTGCGGCGGGCTCGCAGCGGCAAATCGAGAAACGATTGAGCCAGAGCGGCGCCACCCTGCGTACGGACCTCGACCTGCCTGGCGCGATCTGGCCCGATCGCCCCGCGCTGCCGCAGGCGCCCGTAGTCGCGCACGAAGCTGCTTTCGCCGTGATTCCATGCGCCGAAAAGCTGACCCGCGTGCGCGATGCAATGCGCAAGCTCGGCGCCACGCACCACCTGCTTTCCAGCCTTGACGATATCGCCTGGCTGACCAATCTGCGCGGCAGCGATGTCGAGTGCAATCCCGTGTTCCTCGCCCATTTGCTGATCGAAAGCAGCGGACGCGGCACGCTGTTTGTCGCCCGTGGCAAGCTCAGCGATGCGCTGGTCGGCGCGCTGGCCGCCGATGGCATCGCGATCGCAGACTACGCCTCGGTTACTTCGGCGCTGAGTGATCTGGGCGCCGGCGACAGCCTGCTGCTGGATAGCGGCCGCGTCGTCAGCACGATCGATGCAGCCATCAAGCCGGCGGTAAAGCGCATCGACGCGGCCAATCCCAGCACCGCGATGAAGGCATGCAAGAGTGCGGCGGAACTGGACCACGTACGCGAAGTGATGCGGCGTGATGGCACGGCACTGGTCTGCGCCTTTCGTCGACTGGAACAGCGGTTGGCGGCCGGCATGGCACTGACCGAACTCGACGTCGATACGCTTCTCTATGAGGAACGCTCAATCCAGCCCGGCTACGTCGGCAAAAGCTTCGATACGATTGCCGGCTATCAGGCCAACGGCGCGCTGCCGCATTATCGGGCGACGCCCGAGCAGCACAGCGATCTGCAGGCGAAAGGTCTGCTGCTGATCGATTCGGGCGGCCAATACCTCGGCGGTACCACCGACATCACCCGCGTACTGGCACTTGGCCCCACCACGGAGGAGCAGCGGCGAGACGCCACGCTGGTGATGAAAGGCATGATTGCGCTCAGCCGCGCACGCTTTCCCAAGGGAGCGAGCGGCCCGCAACTGGATGCGCTGGCGCGAGCACCGCTATGGGCATCAGGCATGGACTATGGCCACGGCACCGGCCATGGCGTGGGCTACTTTCTCAACGTACACGAGGGCCCGCACGGCATCCGGCCGCCGGTATCCGGCAGCGCTCTGGTGGCCCTTGAGCCGGGCATGATCAGTTCGATCGAGCCGGGCCTGTACAAGCCCGGCCGACATGGCATCCGCCACGAGAATCTGGCCGTGGTGATCGAAGCGGACCAGACCGAGTTCGGCGAGTTCTACGCCTTCGAAACGCTCACGCTGTGCCCGTTCGACCGCAACGCGCTGGAAATTTCGTTGCTGAATCCCGAAGAGCGCGCCTGGCTCGACGACTACCATGCCAGCGTGCGCGCCGCATTGAGTCCGCTGCTGGAAGAGGCCGACCTCGAATGGCTCAACCGCCACTGCGCGCCGCTGCAGGCAACATCGAAGGAAGCTGTCCCTGCCTAGGCCCCAGCACCAACTCAGGTGCGCTTGGGCGGAACCAGCCGCAACTTGGTCGTTCCCTGCGAAGCGCTCGGGCGCAACAGACGCTCGATCTTGTCCGGACTGATCGGGTAGGAATACAGGTAGCCCTGTCCTTCGACGCATCCCGCGCGCACCAGAAAATCGTGCTGCGCCTCGGTCTCGATACCTTCGGCAATTGTCGTCAGACCCAGACTTTTTGACATCGCAATCATCGCTTCGGCAATGGCCGCATCGCCCCCATTGTCCGGCAGTCCTACTACGAAGGAACGGTCGATCTTCAGGTAGGCCACGGCCGGCAGCTTGAGGTACGACATCGAGGAATAGCCGGTACCGAAATCGTCGATCGCCACATCGATGCCCAGCGTATGCAGCATTTGCATCGTGCGCTCGGTATCTTCGCCCAGGCGCAGCATCGCACTCTCGGTTATTTCCAGCAGCAGGCGTTGTGCGGGTATCTGACGAGCCTGCAAGGTGCGGCTGATACCTTCAACAAAAGCCGGCTGGCCAAACCATCGCGCCGAAATATTCACTGCCACGCGGATGCCCGGCAAGCCAGCAAGGTCCCACGCCTGTATTTGCGCGCACGCCGCTTGCAGCACCCACTCGTCGATGCGGCGAATCATACCCAGGCTTTCCGCCACAGGAATGAACTCACCCGGCATCACCTCGCCACGCTCGGGATGCTGCCAGCGCAGCAAAGCCTCGACCGCAACGATGCGCCCAGTGCGCAGCTCCACACTGGGCTGGTATACAAGGTGAAACTCATCGCGCGCCAACGCCTGCCGCAGTTCGCTCGCCAGTTGCAGACGACGTCGCGTGTCCGCGTGCATCATTGGCGAATAGAAGCGAAACGCGTTGCGTTCCTGGGTTTTCGCGGCGTACATGGCAGCATCGGCGTTGGCGAGCAGCGCTGTCGCATCAGCGCCATCAAGCGGATAACCCGCGATACCGATGCTGGCACTGAGCACGATTTCGTATTCGTCCACGACAAACGGTTCCGACAGACTGGCTAGCAGACGGCTGACCATCGGACGGGCGTCTTCGCGCAAGCTCAGTCGATGGATAAGCACGGTGAACTCGTCACCACCGATACGCCCCGCCATATCGCCCTCGGCCAGCTGCTGGCGGATACGCTCGGCCACCTTGACCAGCAACCTGTCGCCGATAGCGTGGCTATAACTGTCGTTGACGATCTTGAACGCATCCAGATCGATGAACAGCACGGCAACGGCCATGCGCTCGTGCTCAGCAACAACGATGGCTTCCGAGCACTGGCGCTCGAACTCAGCCCGATTGACCATCCCCGTCAGTGCATCATGCCGCGCCAGATGCTCCAACCGGCGCTGATTGGCCTTGCTGGTGAATATATTGGTGAATACCGCCACGTAATACACCACGTGACTGTCCGTATCGCGGATCACGCTGATGCTCAGCTGCTCGGGATAGGTACTGCCGTCGCGCCGCATGCTCTGCACTTCACCGAGCCAGTTATGGCCTGCCGCAATATTTTTCCAGATGGACGACGGTAGCGGCGTGCCATCGGGGAGCCTGCGAGTGTCTTCAAACGGCTTGCCAAACAGATCACGCGTGGTGAAGCCGGTGATACCGGTGTGCGCCGCATTGGTCGATACGATGCGTCGATCGGCATCGGCAATGATCACTCCCTCGACGATGCTGGCCAACGCCTCGGCAGCGACTCGGCGCTCCTGTTCCATCGCCACCCGCTCGGAGATGTCGCGGATGATCGCCTGCCGCACTGGGGTGCCACTCCAATCAACCAGGCTACTCTGCGTTTCGACAGGCCGCTTGCTGCCATCGGCGTTGAGCAACGCGTTGATAGCAGGGCTGCCCTCCTTGCGTGAAATCTGCTGCGTAAACAGATGAACAAACCTGTCGCCAATCAGCTGATCCCATGTGCGCCCGGTCCACACCGTTGCAGCATGATTGACGTCCAGTATCTTTCCGCTGGTTTCATCGATCATCACGATCGCATCAGCGGCACTATCGAACACCAACCGGTAACGTTCTTCGCTGCCCCGGATGCTGTCCAGAATGCGACGAGCCATGCGCACCCATAGCAGCGCAGCCAGCAAGAATGCGGTGAGTACTCCCCAGAAAAGTACCCTGCCCAGCCAGATCGCGCCGTTGACCACTTCGACCGAGAAAAGCTGGGTACGTGGCTCGATGAATGTATTGAGCGCATTGATACGCTCGCGCTGACGCTCGATTTCCTGAGCCGACATGCCTCCCGTGCCGTAAGCATGCTGCAGCTCATCAGCCACCACATTCAGCTCGGCAATTTTCTCGTCGGTTGAACGCCACGCATTCAACGCCTCGTTGATATGCGGCGCGCTGGAAAAATGCTCCAGCATGAAAATCATGCCTGGCCGTGCCGCTGGCATGATGCTGCCACGCCGGAACACGTCCTCGATAACCGCCGTGTCAAAGTGACCGGACGCAATCGCATCACGGCCGTATCGATCGGACTCCAGAACACCGTAGTTGTGCTTGAAACTGGCAAGCGACGCCGCGTCGCCCTTCACCGCATAGTTGCTGAGGTCGATGACCGCCTGCTTCTGCGCCTTGGACCAAAGACTCTCGCTGTTGAGAAAACCAGCGAGAGTTATCTGGACCTGCAAAACAATCCAGGTCAGCGCCATGATCAACACAATGACAACCGCAAGCGCATAGGCCAACGGCATCAACCGCTTTGTGAGAGGCCGCTTAAGACTCGCACCGATGAAACGCATCGATTGCCTATTGGGTTAGTTAAGTCTCAACGATACTGATTCTACTTTGCATTCTCCACATCGATCAGGCAGCGGCATCGTTCACCATACCGAGACTCCATTGACGCTGGATACAACGATCTCCCAGAAGAATCATGCTCACGTAACTGCGCTTGATGCACTCGGCCAGATGTGCAACATCATCAGCTGAAGGGTGCATGCCCATAATGGTACAGACAATCTCCAATGCCTCCCATGGATGGGTGTCATCGTAGTCGGCATGCAGATGTAGCCAACGCAAGCTGCCCACGCGGATCGATGGATCAAAACTCTCCTGGTACTTTGTACTCTTATAGACCATGGCTGACCACTCACCGGTGACGCCCTCGATCGCGTAGTTGGTGGCGATCATGCCGGCCGCCAACGTTCCACGCGAGCTCACTTCCTCGCACCAGCGCGGTAAACCATCGGTACCATGTGGCGCATCGGTATTGAGAAGCTCATCGCGCGATACGCCCGCACCTTCAGCCCAATTGATCCAGTACTCAGCGTGGTTTTGCTCGACGCGGATATTGCGAACCAGCCAGCGCCGGGCCATGTTGTCTCCGGTGCTGCGGCCATAGCGGGTCTTCAGCAAGTTCAGTGCCATGTAACTTGGAAAGCGTTCGATGAAAGGCCACAGGCCCTTCATGAAGTTGCGGGTGGACTCGTGATCGAGCTCGAGATTGATCATCATCTCCCAGATCTCGTGATCGAGAACACGTGCTTTGGTCTTTGCGCAGTCGGCGGCCATGTCCTGCGCCCACTGCGGGTAACTGGTCAATTCGGTCAGGGGGCCGGTGCGTTCGAAATGCATACTCATTGTGGATCTCCTTGGCGGTAGCAGTGATTTGGTTGACAACTGCTGAAATACGACGGGGGACGGTCCGCGTCGGTCTTGCTCCGGTGATCGGATAGAAATGATCCCGGAAACCTTGGGTCGCGCCAGGTTGCCAGCGCTTGGATGAAAGTGGTTTTAGTGCTCGACGATATCCTGCTCATACGCGCCATCGCGTACGTTCACAGTAAACGTGAGAGGGCATGCCGTCCCGGCATCTCAACAGGAAGTGGTCGCGGACAGCGCGGCGCAAGATGCGGCCGGTTTGTTGTCGACTCTTGCGACATCGGACAGCGGCGCCAGGTGCATCAACGCGACGCGCGCCAACGTTTGGCACCAGCGACCTGCGATGCACATGGCTTCGCGCCCACCTGCGCATAGCAATCCAGCCTCTGCAGATGAGGTGAAAACCAGAAACCGCGAGCGGCTCAATCCCACGCTGCCGCCCCTGAAGATAGGCGTTCAATGAGACAGCACCAATCTCAGGTGCTTGTGGCGCTCTCGACGATCCGAACCACTGGTTCCGCCATGACTGATTCCGTGGCGCTGATTACCGGATGGCCATCGATATGGTTCGATCCTCTCTCAGTCAGTGGCCGGATGCAATAAAGCCGAATACGAAAAGGCCGCTGACTCTTGCAAGTCAGCGGCCCGAGTACTTCGACAGATTAACGATCAGCGCAAACGGCTAAAGCCGTCCGCACTCCACGCTTCGCTGCCAACACCGTGGTGAACAAAGAACAGCCCGGCCGGATCAACCTTGTGTTTCACCATGGCCAGTCGCGGATAGTTTGCCCCCCAGAATGCCCGCTGCCATGCCGGTTCGAAGTAATTACTCTCCGACACATACGAGCCGGTATCCGGCGCAACCTTGCGTAACTCGCCCATCGCTTTAACGACGCCAGCCGATTCGCGGCGCGCGTCGGCAAGGTCGGGCCCTGGACCGGGCATCCCCGTATATGCGGGTGGACCATCAGCACCGCAGATCGCCAACGCAAACGCACTGATCACATCCGGGTTAGTGGCGGTGTCGCGTGCCGCATTCAGCACCTCGGCCGACGCGCCAGCCAGCCCCTTGTTGAAATGCAGCGCAAACTCCCACTGCCGGGTGGCGGCAAACAGGGCATCGACAAGTTGTGGTTGCGCGTCCTTTGATAACAAGCTGGCGGGCATCCACGCCGAGTCATAGCCATGGATAAACCAGCCGACCTGCCCTTGGTCGCCCGCCCATAGCACGTGGTCACGCGGAGCACCGGGCCGATCATCCGCTACCATGAATCCGGGCGCGTGCTGACGAAAAAATTCCGCGTCCCAGAAATGCCGCGCCGGCAAAGCCAGAACCTTCATTGGCTTGGCGAACGAGTATTCCTTGCGCGCATTCACCCAATCGGTGAATGGTGCCCAGATTTTCTCCGCTTCAGTCTGCTGCAAGCCCTGAAATACCATCGAGATGCGCAACGTGTTCTCCTTCTTGAACACCATCTGTTCGCCCCAGTGCGGATTGAACAGATTGCTCTCGTAGAAGCTGATCGCCTTGGCGATCAAAGCGCGATACGCATCGTCGGTGGATGCCTTGATCGCACCGAATACAGCGCCGAACGTGTCCGGTAAATCATGCGTACGCAAGGTCAGCCGGGTCACCACACCCAGGCTGCCGCCACCGCCGCCCTTGATACCCCAGAACAGATCGGCATTTTTATAGGCGTTGGCGATGAGCACCTTGCCATCGGCAGTGACGATCTCCGCCTCGATCAGCCCCGCCGCCGCGGTGCCGAAGTTTTTCGAGAAACTGCCGAAACCGCCGCTCTGCACCAGACCAGCCACGCCCACCGTCGTGCAACCACCGCCCTGCACATAGCGACCGCCACGCGTGGTCACCGCATCGTAGGCATCGATCCACATCGCGCCGGCTTCGACCGTCACTGCCGGCTGCGACGCCTGTCTGCCCGCCCCTCCTTGCGCGACAAAAGCATCGTGCAAGGTGACAGAACTCATGTGCCGCATCCATACCAACAACGAATCGGGCGCTTCGGAGGTGCCCTGATAACTATGGCCACCACCCTTCACCACCAGCCGCAGATGATGCTCACGGGCGAAATTGACTGCTGCCACGACATCGGCCGTATTCTCGGCAGCCACTGCATACGCGCTGGGCTGGGATATCCATGCATCGGCCCAGCCGCTGGTCTGGGTCAGCGCGGGCTGATCGCCGATGTAATACGGATTCTTGATCTCCTTCAGCGCTTCACTGCACGAGGCATCCGCTGGCGTGGACGCACAGCTGGCAAATGGCGACACCGGCTTCAGCAACCGACCGCCGGTCGCGCGCTTCAATTCATCCCATTGGGCCGCTGACGGCCAGCCCGGTTCACTCGGCCGTACGCGTGAGCGCAACTTCAAACCGGCCGTGCTGCCCACCCCGGCAAACGCCAAACCGCCAGAAAAAATGGCCGGCAGAAACGGCACCGCTATCGCCGCCCTCAATACGTCCCGTCTGTTCACAAAACTCTCCCGCGTACGCCAGCTGTTCTGACAGTGATCAATTTCCTCACTGCCCTCCCTGGATACTAGCGAGAGGTGACGGATTGCACCGTCCAGGTGACCAACGGCAGCCAGGGTGGGACGAACCGCGCCTCATGTCTGGACTGCGCAAGGGCATCGTTCGAACAGCCGTTCGCTGTGGCATGCTGATATTCGCGACATTGAAAGCCTCAGGGCTGCGAGACCTTGTCCGAAAACCCGGCCACTGCGTCTCGCGGCTATGGAGCGGGCTTTATCACCCTTGTCAGAACAACGCTTCGAGCACCTGCAGAAAGCCCCAGAACGCAACGATCCACACCGCTGTGCGCAGATACGGAATACCCGCTGCGTAGACCGGCCAGTAGACAACGCGCGCCCAGAAATAAATTTGTGCACCGAGCGCCGTGTGATCCGTGTTGCGATGGGCAAGCACGATGGCCAGCACGGCCGCGGCAAAGAACGGAAAGGTCTCCAGAAAATTCTTGCTGGCCCGGTCGGCACGTGCCGCCACGCCAGTCAACGGTTTCGCGTCACCCCCGCGGTTGCCGGCATTCCATTTCAGGCCACGCTGCTGTGTGGCCAGACAGGCGGCAATCAGCACATAGGCCAACCCAAGGACGATGGACCAGGCCAGCATCTTCACTTCGATGGTCATCATGCAACTCCGCGCTGCCGAAAGTTGGGCGAAGCCAGATGATGCTGGATTGAAAGCACCAGCGATACGGAAACAATCCACGTGACCGGCAACGCCGCTAGCTTCAATCGCTAATCGCTACTCTCAGCGAGGTCTTATCGACCATGGAATCAGCCGGCGACGGCATTCCACGCCTTGCCCTGCTGGTACTCAGCAGCGCTAACGCCAACAGCAGCCCCCTTTACCAACGCGTCGTAATGCTCACGCGTAGCTTCCACCAGCTTGCGGTTGTCGTGTTTCCAGGGGTGGTAGCCCGGCACAAACCACGAAAGCCACTGCCCGGTAATGCGGGTGATCGGGCCCGGCGAGATAAACAAAAAGCCCAGCAGCCGCAGCCAGCCGCGCCAATCCTTCCGTGTGCCTTCGGCCTTGGAAATACGCCACATGAACTGCCATACGCGAAAGGTAAACAACCCGGTGACAAACAGCATCGCGCGACTGCGGCGCAAATACTGTTTGAGCGGTGAGCCGCCCACGCGCTGAAACACGTCGAACGCTACACCCTTATGCTCGGTTTCCTCCAGCGCGTGCCAGCGCCAGATCGAGGCCATGCGCGGATCGGACTTCTGCATGGTTTCGGGATGGCGCAGTACCTGATCTGCCAGCATCGCAGTGAAATGCTCCAGGCAGATGGTCACGGCGAGTTGCCCAAGCGGGGGGAGTTTCTTCGCGCGGTTCTCCTGAAAATTCTTCACCACCTCGACCAACTCGTTTGCGCCGATACCTTGTTGCTCGAGACGCTCGTTGTACTCAAGATGCTCGCGGCTATGCATTGCCTCCTGCCCGATGAAGCCGCCAACCTCCTCATTGAGCACAGGATCGTCGGCGATGTCGGCGCGGAACGCACGTACGCTGTCGATGAAAAAGCGCTCGCCATCGGGAAACATCAGCGACATCGCATCAAAAAACCGCGTCTTGTGCGCATCCCCGTCTACCCAATAGCGCGGGATGTCAGCATCCATATCGAAATGCAGATCACGTCGGACGATGGGAGGTAACTGGGTCATGGCACTTTCCGGAGTTTTTGACTCCAGTCAAACCTAAGCGCATCGCCTCGAGGTTTCAAGGCATAGCGGCGTACGTCTTGGTTTCTGGAACTCCATGCCACGCATTCTGTTCAGGCGAGTGGCCAAACAGGCCCTGCCTACCGTTTAAAACGCCATGTCTGGATAGGTTGCTTTGCCGTTACTTCGAACAACCGGCTTGCCGAAAGACATATATCGCAAGCGTGGATGTCCCGCGTATAAACCTTTGGCGGTTTTGTTGCATCTCACGAACGTTGCCAACTGGGAGTAGACACGTGCGTAAACTTATTCTTGCCTTGCTGATTACTGCGCTGCCACTGGCAGCCTACGCGGACGAATGCAAATTCACTGCACCGCGCAATGCCGATCTCGATGCAGCCGGACTGAAAGACCTTGCGCTGAGACTCGGTTCGACCGATCTACATATTCAGAGCGCACCCGGCCTCACTAAAATCGAGGTACACGGCACCGCCTGCGCATCCGATCCGTCGAAGCTGAAGGATTTGCAGATCGACGCCCGCCGCAATGGTGACCATGCCACGGTGGATACCAGCAGCAACGGTGGCTATATCAATATCAGCCTGTTCGGCTCCAGCTACGCCTACATGAAACTGGAAGTGCGCGTACCGGCATCGCTGGCGGTTGGCGTCGACAGCGGCTCCGGTGACGTCTATGCCTCCGACCTCGCTTCACTGGATTTCGATTCCGGCTCGGGTGACCTTGTCGCCGATCACATTGCCGGTCCGTTGACCTTGAAGCTCGGCTCTGCCGACGTGAAAGCCCAGCATGTCGGCAGCGTGGATTTGAAAGGCACCGGTTCGGGCGACGTGCACGTCGACGGCGTGCAGGGTGATGTCCGCTCGGCTCACTCCGGCTCGGGTGACCTTGGCTTCGACAACGTCACGGGCAGCGTCACCATCGGCGGTACGGGCTCGGGTGATATCAAGCTCAACCACATTGGCCACGATGCCGACGTCGGCAGCACCGGTTCCGGCGATGTAACCGCCGATGACATCGGCGGCAACTTCAGCGTGCACTCCACCGGCAGCGGCGATATCAGGCACAGCAATGTCAAAGGCAAGGTCAGCGTGCCGAAGAGCGACGACGAGTAAGGCGCCAACGTCTAGGTATCAATCCGCCGCCATTGCGGCCAGCTTGGCAACGGTATTCATGTTGCGGGCTGTGCCGGTTTTGGCGGCGGGAATTTTCAATCGCGTATCGGCCATGCCATCGCCGTAGTGCACGTAGATCTCGCGCGTGCCCAAAACGATCCGCTCGCCTTTTCTGCCTGTGGCGTGATCGAGCGCATCGGATGCTGGCGCGCTATCCAGAAAGATCGCCGCCACGCGATTTGGCGGCTCATTGGCAAAGGGATTCGCGGCCAGCACCGCAGCCATTTCCGCACCTGTTCGCACCAGCACGCCAACCGGCTTACTGGCATACGTGGCCAGCCGCGACTCCAGCGCTGCAGCCACCTGCTTCGCGGTCTGCCTGCTTTCAAACACCACGTTGCCGCTGGCGATGAAGGTACGTACATTGCCAAATCCCGCATGCTCGCACATGGTCTTCAGTTCGGCCATCGGTAGTTTGCCCGTGCCACCGACATTCACGGCACGCAAGAGAGCAATGTATTTGGTCATGGCTGCCTCCGGGCAATCGATAGGGAAAAACATCGCATACGCGGGAAAGCCTCTGCCTTCGCGTTGTATCGGACACAGGCCGGCTTGAAGACTGGAGCTTCGGCCATGGCAGTGCGCAGTTTCTCACCGGCGGGCTTTAACTCATCGGCTTGACGATGATCAACCTCGACCTGGAATCTCCAAGCCCCGCTTCACCGCCGGTCGTGCCAGCGCGCGATCGAGCCACGCGGGAACATGGATCAGCGCGTCGTACTCGACAATATCGCGTGCTTCATAAAACGTGATGAGGTTGCGCACCCAGCCGATGGTGGCGATATCGGCAATGCTGTAGTCGTCGCCCATGATCCATTGACGGCCATCGAGGCGTGCGTCGAGCACAGCCAGCAGGCGTTTGGCTTCGGCGACATAACGCTCCAGCGGACGCTTGTCGGCGATCTCCTTGCCGGCGAATTTGTTGAAGTAGCCAAGCTGGCCGAACATCGGGCCGATCGCCGCCATCTGGAAGAACAGCCACTGGATGGTGTCCCATCGTTGCGCCGTGTCGGCCGAAATGAACTGCCCCGTCTTGTCCGCCAGATACAAAAGAATCGCACCCGATTCGAACAATCCAATCGGCTCGCCACCGGGGCCATCGGGATCGATGATCGCGGGAATCTTGCCATTGGGGTTGAGCGACAGAAACTCCGATGTATGGCTCTCGTTTTTCATGATGTCGACAAGATGCGGCTCATAGGCCAGCCCGGTCTCCTCCAGCATGATCGACACCTTGACGCCATTCGGCGTGTTGAGCGAATACAACTGGATGCGATCGGGATGCTGTGCCGGCCAGCGCGTGGCGATAGGGAAGTTGGAGAAGTTGCGCATATCGTGATCCTGGGTTGTGAGGCTCGCAGCACGGTAGGTCGTTCTGGCCTCGCGTTCAATAGCGAAAAAGCTCGTCACAGCACAGGCCAGATCAACTCATCTCCCTTGACCATGCGCTTGCGCAATACGCGAGATTAGGACGATAGTCGCTGGCATGACTCAACCACTGATCATTCGACCCGTCGTGCAGGCAGACTTGCTGCCATGGACCCGGCTCTGGGACGGCTACAACGCGTTTTACGGCAGGAAAGACCAGACCGCACTGGCCGATGAAATTACCCAGACCACCTGGGCACGCTTCTTCGACCCACTTGAACCCGTGCATGCGCTAGTCGCCGAACAAAACGGTCAATTGCTCGGCCTCACGCACTATCTCTACCACCGCAGTACGACGCAGGTTGGCCTGAGTTGTTATCTGCAGGATCTCTACACGGCCGAGTCGGCTCGCGGGAAAGGCGTAGGTCGCGCGCTTATCGAAGCGGTCTATCGTAGCGCCAGGGAGGCGGGTTCACCGCGCGTCTACTGGCAAACCCATGAGACCAACACATCGGCCATGCGACTCTATGATCAGGTCGCGGAGCGATCCGGTTTTCTTGTCTATCGCAAACTCGTGTGATTTTGTTAATGGCTCTGTGTGAACGCTCAGGGAAAGCCAATCACCACATCATTCAATGGCAGCTGCGCCTGACGGTGTTCGACAGGCAGCGGAGCCCATGGCTCGCCCTGACCGAAAAGCTGCGCTTCGGTTTCCGGCCCCAAAAAATCGAAGTGATCGAACACAAACGGCAGACCTTCCGAACCTTCAAAGGTCGCGGCGTTGGCCAGCTGAAAATGTAGATGCGGTGCACTTGAGCTACCCGATTGGCCTAGATGCCCAAGCAACTGGCCTCGCCGCACATGATCGCCAACATGCACCTTGAGGCTGCCGCGTTGCAGATGGGCATAGCCGGCAAACACACCCGGGGCAATTTCCAGCACCACGTAATTGCCGAACAGGCCATGAGCAGTAAGAGATTCAGGCTCCTGTTGCGGACTAAGCGGCAGGTGCTCCTCTTCACCGTCGCGCGCATCGCTCACCACGCCATCGGCGACGGCGATCACGTCAACGCCATAGCCAATCCAGTCGGCATAACGCGACTTGGTGATGTCCTTGATGCCGGTGCGCATGGCGTGCCCCCTGTGATCGACACCCACCAAATCAAAGGCGTAGCGCTGAGGAATCGTCACCATGCCGTTCACTGCGACCAGGCTGCCCCAATGATGCGAATGCGCATTGCCCGGGCCTTCGTGCGCCATCCACCAACCACCGCGCAGCGGCGGACCGATGGCCAGAGGTGTCACGGTATTTACTGTCACCCGCGCACCATCGAGCAACTCCGTCTTGTTTTTCGCGGCCACGAATTCGATCCGATGACGCAACGTGCGCGGCACCAGGCCACCTTTCGGCAACGTTATCCACACATACATCACGGCGCGCTTGCCGGAATCGATCGAAACCGGCGCGTGCTCCGCTGGAGCAGGCCGCGTCATACCCGCCATATCGACGGCACTGAAACTGACGAGCGGCACGCTGGCATCGTCGCCATAAATCTTGAGGCTCTGCGGTTTCAACGGGCCGGTGTCGCCATAGATATTGGTGATATCCAGCTCGTAGGCGAGATGCGTCAAGCCATCACTACCCATGAATGCAGTCGGTGCAAACGGCACGCGTGCCTCCAACGGCGCCAGCGCCTGCTGTGCGACAGCTATTGAAACCCAGCCCATCAGAGATACCAGTATCAGCCCCGCAACATGTTTCCCCATCCACAGTCCTCCCTACGTATCCGCTGACAATACGCAATGTTCGAGCGAAATGGCAGAAACAACGACGGAACCGTCGCCTTTGAGCATGGGCTGTATAGCTGTCGCTACATCGCAACGCTGATCGTTGGTCGCGCTTCCCAGAGGCAGCTTTCGACTGCCTCTGGGCGCGTAAATAACTCAATGCCGCCCGTGTTTCAGGATGCCTCGCCTACGATATCCGGCCGGTCGGCGCCCAGCCAGCGATAGATGGCACCGCCGATGAGGCCACCCACGATGGGCGCTACCCAGAACATCCACAGTTGACTGATGGCTTGAGCACCCGCGAACAGGGCCACGCCGGTGGAACGTGCCGGATTCACCGAGGTATTGGTCACCGGGATGCTGATCAAATGGATCAGGGTCAGCGCCAAGCCAATCGCCAGCGGTGCAAAACCTACGGGTGCGCGCCCATGGGTGGCGCCCATGATCACCACCAGGAACATCGCCGTCATCACCACCTCGCACAGCAGCGCGGCACCCATCGCGTAACCGCCAGGCGACATCGCGCCATAGCCGTTGCTGGCGAACGTGCCGGCAGCGGTGGGATCGATCGCAAAGCCCGGTGCGCCGCTGGCAATCTCCAGAAGTATCCATCCCGCGAAGATGCCGCCGATCACCTGCACCACCACGTAAGGCACCACGTCCTTGATCGGAAAACGGTCACCCGCCCACAGACCGATCGTTACCGCCGGATTGAAATGCGCACCCGAGATATGGCCGAAGGCGTAAGCGCCCGTCACCACGGTCAATCCGAACGCGAGGGATACGCCGAGCAGACCGATACCGAGCGGATTGCCCGCTCCACCAAACTTCGCCGCAAGCACCGCACTGCCACATCCACCAAGCACCAACCAGAAAGTGCCGAGAAACTCGGCAACGAGTCGCTTCAACATGATGGTTCTCCCATGGACGGACAGGCCCAGTGCCGGTCCGGCTCAGGCACTCTGCACCGACTGATGCCCATGCGCAACGGGAGCGATGATGGAGCGTGATGAGGCAGGCGCATGCCGTGCAGAAAGCATCAGCAATGCTGCATCGCAATGAGCGCGACAGAGGCGCACATTTTGCAATCAAGGCTGCGAGGGATTGGATCTGCATAGGATCAAGGAGAAATCTGCTGATCGGCATGATCAGCGAATCCTGCACGTTGACGCCTTCTTCGATCAACGCCTCGTCAGCCAGCGTAAGCAGATCTGGCCCAACGCTAATTAACGATGACTAGATCGACGCAGCGATACGCCCTACCTCAGCCAATACAGCATTGCGTGCCGCGGAGTCGGCAGATGAACCTGCGTAGTAAGCCGTCACCAGCAGCGGCTTGTGCTGCGGTGGATAGAGGATGCCCACATCGTTAGTTTCATTTTGTGCACCACTACCGGTCTTGTCGCCAACGGTCCAACTGGTTGGTACACCGGCGCGCAGCTTGTCGGCGCCGGTGCTGCAGGCGCGCAACCATGCGAGCAGTTGCTCGCGCGAACTATCGGTGAGTGCATTGCCCAACAGTACCTTCTGCAGGGTGGCGAGCATGGCATTCGGCGTGGTGGTATCTCGGATATCGCCGGGGCTGGCCACGTTGAGATCCGGCTCGATGCGATCGAGCCGCGTCAGCGTATCGCCAAGGCTGCGGACAAACGCCGTTACTGCAGCAGACCCGCCCAGACTCGCCAGCAGCAGATTCGCTGCGGTGTTGTCGCTCACGGTAATTGCCGCCTGACATAGCTCAGCCACACTCATGCCCGGCGCGCCGACACGATGGCTGGTGATTGGCGCATAGCTCAGCACGACCTCCTTGCCAAACACGATGCGTCGATCGAGTTTCTCGGCGCCGCGATCCACCTGCGCCAGCACCGCCGCCACTGCCAGCAGCTTGAACGTGCTGCACATGAGGAAACGTTCGTCACCCCGATGTGCCACACGACGCCCATTGCCAGTATCGAGAATGGAAACACCAAGCCGCCCACCGTGCTGACGCTCCAGTGCATCCAGCCTGGCGGCGGCATCGGTATCGGCATCGAGGGCAAACACGGTACGAAGCGAGAGTGCTGCCGCGCCCAGTAACGTACTTTTCAACAAATTTCGACGGTTCATGGATTCACCTTTTTTGCAGCATGGAAAGCGATGCGCATCACGCGCGAACCGATCCATACTGACTGCGGCTGCGTACCGTTCGCTGCAAAAGATCGGGCAATACTGAGACAGATGCTGCTCATCATCTCCGAGCGGTCAGCCTAATATTCGGCCAGCAACCGCCTCTGTTTTCGAAAGATGGGACCGATCTCGTACTTGCCGTTGGCATCTGTCTAGACACACGCTCATATCGGTTATCCGCTATCTTCCGATGGATGGAAAGAGCGCTCCTCGAACAGCCGCTGGTCATGGCCCCGGATCGGGTAAATCCCGCAACGACGATGGAAGATTCCACGCGACTGCGTGCACTCACGCCCGAAGCCTATTGGCTCGAGATCACGCGTGAATTGATCTGGGATCGTGCGCCCACCATCGCCCTCGAAGGTGGATTCGGCGACTTTCGCTACTTTCCCGGCGCTATGGGCAACGTCAGCGTCAACTGCCTCGATCGCTGGCCGGCCGATCGCATTGCCCTGCGCTACGAACGCGAGGATGGCCTGAAGGAAACCTGGACCTTCGGCGCGCTGACCGATGCCGTCGCCCGTTTTGCTGCCGCACTCGAAGATCTCGGTGTAAGCAAGGGCGATCGCGTAGCCGTCTACGCCAGCAACGTGCCCGAGTCGTTCATCGCCATCCATGCGTGCTACCGGATCGGCGCGATCTACTCGGTGATCTTTGCCGGGTTCAGTGCCTCGGCGGTGCGCGATCGGCTTGAGGATGCGCAGCCCAAGGTTATCGTATGCACCGACGCCACGCTGCGACGTGGCCGCGCCGTGCCGATCAAGGCTACGCTGGACGAGGCGCTGAACGGTTTACCGCTGCCGCACGTCATCGTCGCGCGCCGGGTCGACCC
>Ga0302223_10000531_pt1 | contig 23875 bp, 15 predicted proteins | sample II_Palsa_E2_3_FD_194565 | JGI IMG/M metagenome (GOLD analysis project Ga0302223, IMG submission 194565) | Peat permafrost microbial communities from Stordalen Mire near Abisko, Sweden - II_Palsa_E2_3 | ecosystem: Environmental > Terrestrial > Soil > Palsa > Peat permafrost | place: Sweden... | reverse complement strand
TTTGTCCGGGGACTACCTTGGCACGTTCGGCAACACGGAAAACCTCACGCCGTATCTGGATTCGCTGGTCGGCCAGAGTGTGTTTTTCGACAATCTCTATGCGAATGGCACGCGCACCGTGCGCGGACTGGAAGCCTTGTCGCTGTCGGTGCCGCCGACGCCGGGTGATTCGCTGATTCGCGAACGCAACAACGAGAATCTTTTTTCGATCGCCGACATCTTCAACGATCGCGGTTACCAGTCGGACTTCGTCTACGGTGGCTACGGCTACTTCGACAACATGAACTATTTCTTCAGTCACAACGGCTATCGCACGATCGATCGTAGTGATATCCCGAAGGACGCACCGATCCACAGCCAGAACGTATGGGGCGTGTCCGATGAGGACCTGTATACGCTCGCGCTGAAGCAGATGGATGACGCGCACGCCACCGGCAAGCCGTTCTTCCTGCACATCATGACCACCTCCAACCATCGGCCGTATACCTACCCGGCTGGACGGGTGTCGCAAATCGCGCCGTCACGCCCTGGTGCGGTGGCGTATACCGATTGGTCGATCAAGGACTTCATCGCGCGCGCGCGCGCCAAGCCGTACTTCGACGACACCGTGTTCGTGATCACCGCCGATCATTGCGCCTCCAGCGCCGGCAAGAGCAGCCTGCCGATCAACCACTATCACATCCCGCTGTGGATCTATGCGCCGAAATACTTTCCGCCGCAGCGCGTGCATCAGTTGATGGGCCAGCTGGATATCCCGCCGACCTTGCTGGGCATGCTCAATTTCAGCTATCGCACGCGCTTCTTCGGCCAGGACATCCTGCAGGTAACAGCCGATCGCGAACATGCGTTCCCCGGTACCTACGAAAAGCTCGGCTATCTACGCGACGACGTGCTCACCGTGCTGGAGCCGCAGCGCAAACTGGAGCAGTTCAAGCCCGATTACGCGACCGGCGACACCACTCCGATCACGCCGGCGAACCAGCCGCTGCTCGACGATGCGGTGGCCTACTACCAGGTGGTCAGCGATTTGTTCAAACACGGTGAGCTGGTACACCGGCCGACCGACTCCGCCCCGGTGCAACCACTGCCGCTGCCGGCTGCTGCATCGTCGGCACCAGCGCCTGCCAGCTCGACGCCAGCACCGGCCAGCACGGCTCCAGCGTCAGCCAGCAGCGCAGCGGCCATTCATTGAGCCAACGCCCGGTGTCGCCGAACAGGCACACCGGGCGCCCATCAGCCGACGAACAACTACAGCCGGCCGCCCTGATCTGCGGCCAGCAGTTCCGCCGACAACGGCAGCACATCGATACCGCGGGCCAGCAGCATCGCCTGAAACCGTTCGCCCATCTGGTCAGGCAGCATGAGCCGCTTCACCTGCTGAGCGAGCCGGTAACGACCGTGCTCGTCCGTGACCTGCGCCTGCGCACTCTCGAAGACCTCTTGCAGCCCGGCGGCGATAAGGAACTGCGCCTGCGGCAAATAGGCGGCCACACCGAAACCGGCGTGGTTGCCGGCCTCGGCCAGCGCAGTGAAATCGACCGAGGCAGTGAGATCGTTCAGACCCGGCAGATAGAGCGGGTCGTTGTGTGAGCGGTGACGGTAATGTGCCATCAGCGTACCGTCGTCGCGCTCGGGTAGGTAGAACTCGCGGCGCACATAACCGTAGTCGACGAACAGCAGCACTCCGCAACTGAGCGAGCCGGCCACCGCCTGGATCCAATAGGGCAACTGCGGCAGGATTTCCGAACGATAACCGTCGACAAACTCCGCGCCGATGTCGCGCTCAACGTGGCGCACGGCACCGGCCACCAGCGCATCGGCCGGGCGATCGACACGCAACAGGCGGCCTTCGCCATCCAGCGTCACGAATTCCTCATAGACTTCGCCGCCACGCACAGTGAAGCGCGTGGTCGGCAGCGCATCGATCACCTCGTTAGCGAACAACACACCACGCCAGTCCTGCTCGGGTGGGCGATCCAGCCATTGCACGCGGGCGCTGAGTTCGGCCGGGAGATTTGCGCCCAGCCGTTCGCGCTGACGCTCACGCAGGTCGGCGCTGGGTTCCAGTATCAGATACTGCCGTGGCAGCGTGCCGCTGGCGGCCAGTGCGTTGAGCGCCGCTTCGGCGAACGCGCCGCCGCCACCTCCAAGTTCCAGAAAATCCGCATCGTCGCCGAGCATCGCCAACACCGGCTGCACGGCGTTCACCACACAGCGCGCGAACAATTCACCCAGCTCAGGCGCGGTGACGAAGTCGCCGGCAGCGCCGAATTTGGCCTTGCCCGCGCTGTAGTAACCCAGCCCCGGCGCGTACAGGCAACGTTCCATGTATTGCGCAAAAGAGAGCGGGCCGTGCGTGGCAATCTGCTCGCGCAGCAGTTGCAACAGGCGGTCGGAAAGCGCGCGTTCGTCGGCGCTGGGCTCGGGAAGTCGGGACTGCATGAAGGCTCATCGGTGAAATGACGGCGCCAAGGATAGCAACCTTGGAGGGTGTTCCCGCGAAGCCTGCGTCTCACGACGCTGCAGTTTCGCGAGCACCCGCCCCTCACTCCAACCCTCTCCCCATCGGGGGAGAGGGCGTCACGCTCAGAAATTCTTCTGCAGGCTCAGGTAGAGCCCGCGGCTTGGCCCGAACTGCGGCGCGCCAACGCCCACGCCGGTTCCACTGCGCAGCTCGTACGTGCGATCCAACGCATTGATGACCGCCAGTTGCGTATGCAGCTTGCCGAAGCTGGCAAAGTCGAAATCATGCGACACGCTGAGATTGAGCTGGAAGTAGTCCGGCAACGAAAGACCGTTCGGGGTCAGGCCGTCCTCGCGCAAACCGGTGCCGAACAGGTAATCGGCGCCCACCTTGGTGGTATCCGTGATGGCGTAATTGATACCGCCAGATGAAGTGAGCTTCTGATCGTGATCGAGGTAGATGTAGTTGTCGGCGATGTACGCCAACTCCACCGGACTGAAGTTGTACTGGCTGGTGATCACGTCCTTGCCCACGGCCTTGCTATAGGCAAAGTTGAAATAGGCTGTCAGCGGCCCCTGGTTGTAGTTGAGGCTGAACTCGGTGCCTTGCACGCGGCCTAGCGCATAGTTGAAGGTGGAATAGATCAGCGCCGTACCGAACTGACCTTCATCCTGCAGACGGTCGACTTGACGGTAGTACGTGTCCAGACCCACCGTCCAGGCCGAGCCGAGGTTCTGCGAGACGCCCATGTCAAAGTAATTGGAACGCTCGGCCAAGGGCGTGTCGTTGCCGTAGTTCTTCACGGCATTGGTCGTATTGGCGAATGCCTGGATATCTCCGCTCGAAATCAGCTCGGTTTGCGGTGGCGTGAAATAGCGCGAATACCCGGCATGCAAGGTGGTGCTGTCGGTGGCCTGCCAGACCACGCCAAGACGCGGGCTCAGTTGGCTCTCTGTGCGGAACGCTTCATATTCGTCGCCGCGCAAGCCGTAGTTCACCGTCCAGCTGTCACCAATGTTCCACTGATCCTGCACATAGGCAGCCCAGGTCCGGGCCGTAATATTGGTACCCGTGTAGATATTGAACGGCGTGGTGCTGGCCTGCGTGCCATCCGGATTCGCTGGGAAAACCAGCGAATTGGTATTCGTGTAAGCCTGATCGAAATCGCCATAGAGGCCGTAACGCAGCGTATGGCCGTTGCCCCACGGCATGGAAAAATCAGCCTGCACGGTTGTCGCACGGTCGCCCTGGTCGATCTGCCCCGCGACGCCGTTGAACATCAAATCGCCGATGTCATCGGGCAGGTATTGCAGGCTGCTGTAGCGCTCGCCCAGCGAGACCTGATAGTTGGTGTCGCCGAATTTTCCCTGCAACGCCAGTACGCCGAAACGCTCCTGTTCGTTCTGCTGCTCGTTCAAATTGGCAGAATTGAAGTTGACGGTATCCAGGTAACCAAACTGCGGCGTCTGATCCGGGTTGTTTGGAATCTGGAAGCGGTTGTTGGAGAAACCGAACATGAAGCTCAGGCGTGTGTCGTTGTCGATCAGATAGGTCACGTCGCCAAAGCCCTTCACCTGGTTGGTGTGATCGTGGATCGGCGTGCGGCTGGCGGTCGGGTTCTCGATACCGACATCGTTCTGAAGATAGTTTGCAGTGAAGAAATAACTCCAGTCGCCGCTAGTGCCCCAGAACGAGGCATTCGGATTGAAGGTCCCGAACGAGCCCGTGGTAACGCCGACGCTGCCGCCGTTGCCAAGCGCCGTGCCGCTCTTGGTGGTGATGTCCACCACCGCTGCCGTGCGATCGCCGTACTGCGCAGGCAACGCACCGTCAAGCAGCTTCACGCTCTGGATCATCTGCGTATCCAACGACTGGCCAAAGCCGGCAATCGATTCGGGAATCAAGACGCCGTTGATGCGGTACTGCAGGTTGGCGTGGTCGCCACGTACATGCAGCTGACCATAGGAATCCTGCACCACACCCGGCGCCTGGAGCATCACCTGGTTCATCGGCGTGGAATCGCCCAACGGCAAGGCGGCAATGGCCTGCTGGGTGATCAAGTACTGGCTGCTGCCCGTGTCTGGCGACAAGCCATTGCGCGCCTGATCCAGCGCAGCCGTCACGCTCACGGCGCTCATGTCCTGGGTTTTGAGCAGCTTTATGCCGTTGGTGCTCGTATCTGACGTGTCATCTGCGCTCGTTGAAGCGACGGGCGCGGCGGCTGTCGTCGTCGGAGCAGCCGTGCTCGCCGGCACCGTATCGGTGGCATGAGCGGCAGCCGTAGCGAGCGCGACAGCAAGGCTCAGAGCCAGCATGGATCGTTTCATCGGGGATTCCATCAGGGGCTTAAGGAAAAGATTCGTTGTTGTAATGTTATAACATTACTTTGCCTTCGTCCCCTGCGCCTGCCCCAGAAGTCATGCTCGCTGGCGAAATCGTGCCGCGGGCTTGCGACACCATGAATCGGATCGCGGCCAGTGCCCGCGCAGCCATCAGATGGCGCGCCATGGTCATCCGCGGTGCCGCTGTGTGGCGCCATTGAGTTGGGCTTCACATGGCTTGTCTAGACTGCAGCGACGCCCGCGGTATCCATCGCCGCGGCGATGCGCAGCCAACCACGGAGCCCTGCATGACCAAGCACAGCCAGCAAGTCCCCGCGGTGATCGCACCGGTCGAGCACAACCGGGTCACCCAGGCCATTCTCGATTTCGTCAGTCAGGTGCCACCCAGCAAGGTTGGCCACAGCAAGGATCCAGCCGCCGAAGCACGCCAATTGGCCAACCGCGCCGCCCAGCGCGCCGCGCTCACCGCCGGTTCGCTGGCATTGCCGCCGGGACCGCTGGGTTGGCTGACCTTGCTGCCGGAACTGATCGCAATCTGGAAGATCCAGGCGCAGATGGTCAGCGATATCGCCGCCGCCTACGGTCGCGATGCCAGCCTGGGCCGCGAACAGATGCTGTGGTGCCTGTTTCGGCACACCGCCGCTCAGGCGTTCCGCGATCTGGTCGTGCAGATGGGCGACCGACTGGTATTTCGCCGGATGTCCTACGCCGTCGCGCAGCGTGTGGCCAAGCAGATCGGCGTCAAGCTCACCCGGCGCACGCTCAGCGAAGGTATTTCGCGTTGGTTGCCGGTGATCGGTGCGCTCGGTGTCGGCGCATATGCGTATTACGACACCGGACAAGTCGCCAGCACTGCGATCGCCTTGTTCAGCAGCGACGTCGTGATGGAAGACGAAGGCGACGAGGCAGCGGTAGCGCCCGTCAAACCGGCAGCCCGAAAAAAAGCGCCCTCCGTTCGCCGTGCGATGGACAAACTGGTCGGCAAAGCAGTGACCGGCGCCGCACGCAAAGTCGCCAGAGCAGCGCGCAAAGCCAGTAGCAGGAAACCGCGCAAGCCGAAGAAGGAGTGATTGCCTGGCGGCCGCGGTCGTCAGCGAGTGACGCATCGCCGGCTTTGCGGCAAGCTGTCTGCTGGATTGCCGCAGGAGCCGACGCATGAAGCCACGCCACGATCGACCCGTCGCGCTGATCACCGGTGCCGGTCGCCGCGTCGGTGCAGTGATCGCACGGACGTTGCATGCGGCCGGCTACGACCTGACATTGCACTATCGTCGCTCGGCGGACGCTGCCCGCGCACTGGCGGATGAACTGGAGCTGCAGCGCGCAGGCAGCACCTTGCTGCTGCAGGCCGAACTGGCCGAGCTGCACACCCTGCCGACGCTGATCGAGCAGCTGCTGGCGCATTTCGGACGACTCGATGCGCTGGTCAACAACGCATCGACTTTCTATCCCACACCCGTGGGCAGCGCGACGCCGGCACAGTGGAACGAGTTGTTCGCCTCCAACGCGCAGGCACCGTTCTTCCTCAGCCAGGCGGCGACCCCCGCACTGCGCGAAGCGCGTGGCGGCATCGTCAACCTGCTGGACATCTATGCCGAACGCCCTTTGGCGGAACATCCGCTGTACTGCATGGCCAAGGCAGCACAGGCAGCGATGACTCGCTCGCTGGCGCTGGAACTGGGTCCAGACGTGCGGGTCAATGGGGTAGCACCCGGGGCCGTGCTGTGGCCCAGCGACGGCAAGCCGTACGCTGATCAGCAGGCGATCCTGGCACGTACCCCCCTGCAGCGCGCCGGCACGCCGGAAGACGTCGCCGGTGCGGTGCTATGGCTGTTGCGCGATGCGCCGTTTGTCACCGGCCAGGTCATCCGCGTGGACGGCGGTCGCACGCTGTCGGTATAAGGACACCCCCTTGCGGGGGCGTCCTTCGTCACGATTAATTCTACTTGCTGCGGAATGCCTGCTCCAGCAACGCGGAGTCGAAACCCATGCTTGCTTCGCCTGAGTCCGCGTAGCGATAGAGCACTGCGGCGTAAATGCCCTGCAACGCCGCCTGAATCAGGCTGATCGCGATAAATCCGCACACCACCACGATCGCCACCAGCACGATCGCCACGACCGAATGCGTGGCGACTGCCGCAGCACCCAACACCGCAGATAGCAGGATCGCCAGCAGCATCACCAGGCCGAACACCACGCCGATACCGCCATTGCCGATCAGGTTCTCACCCCAGCTGCGCTTGAGCAGTTCCACGCTGCCCTTGACCGCATCTAGCGGACCCACATCTTCGTTGGCCAGGATGGGCACCACCAGAAACGTGGCCACGGTCCAGGCAAGGCCAAGGAAGCCGACCACCAGCCGCCCGATCGGGCCCAGCCGCTCCTGGATCATCCGCAACACCAGACCCACGGTTGCGGCAATCAGGGCATAGCCCAGGATGTTGATCAGCTTCGAACGCGCTAGCGCAAAGCCATCCGCCACGCTGGCCGGCTCGCCACTCAATTGCGCCAGCGCCACGCCGGTCAGCGCCGTCTGGAAAAAGATGATCACGAAGTACTGCACCACATAGAACATGAACATCGCCAGGTAAGTGCCTGCCGACATCCGTTGATGCATATCCTGCCCGGCATGCACGCTGCCGAACAACGTCATGCCGATCGGTATCAGAAAGGTTGCCGCCACCAGCAGTGAACACAACCCCGACAGCAACGGAAAGATCAACAACGACTTATCCGAACGCAACACCGTCGCGCTCGCCTGCATCAGTGCCCAGCTACGTGCAAATTTCCCAGCCATGCGTGTCCCCTCGCCCTGTGGATTGTGTAGGTGGCCTTTTTAGCATCAGCCGACAGCGCACGACAGTGCGGCGTGGGTACACCGAGCGATGTCGCCGGAGGGGTGCCATGGCTGATGAGCGACGTGTTGTTTGTCGTCGGCCCGCGGATCCTACGTATGAACCGCACGCCTAAACCGTTCGCCCTGAGCGTAGCGCAGCGGAGTCGAAGGGCCTTCGGCAAATTCTTCGCGGCCCGGATCAATGTTTGGCTTTGGCTTTGGCTCAGGTTTTGGCTCTGCTTGGCTCTCTTTGCTTTTGATCCGGCTTTTTGCCTTTCTGAAAAGTGCGCGCAGGACGCGCGCCCGCTCTACCGGGTCCCTGTGCGGCGGTGAGGTGGGGTCGACAGGCCCGCAGGGGAGTCGACATGGACGTCGACTCCTTTTCGCCAGGACAGGAGTCCTGTCGAAACGCTCTGCACGCGAAATAGCAGATCGCGGGAATCCAACCGATCCCGCACAGCGCAGGCCACTGGGCCCCTGCCTTCGCAGGGGTGACGAAGAATCAGCTAAAGATCAAACATCCCCGCGAGCAGCCGCCCCTCACCTCAATCCTCTCCCCAAAAGTGAGAGGAGGCGAACGCAAGAAGCGAGAAGCTTCATTGGAGCTGGCGAGCACACACCCCTCGCCCGGCCCCTCTCCCCATAGGGAAGAGGGGGAATAGCTTCGGTCGCGCCCAGACGATCAACCCATGAAGATCAACCCGCCCATGACTCGGGCAGCAGTGGCTCGCGCTCCGAAGGAAATGCGGCCCACAACTCAGCCATGCTCAGGCCACTGACCGGATGCCGAAACTCCGGCGCGATGTCGGCGATCGGCCGCAGCACAAACGCGTGCTTGAGTTCCTCGCGCGGAATCTGCAGATGGCCCGGCCCCTGCGTGACCAGCGTGTCGTAGAACACGATGTCCAGATCCAGCGTGCGATCGGAGTAGCGAGGCACATCACGACGACGGCCATTGCGATCTTCCAGCGCATGCAGCCAATCGTTAAGTACCGATGGCGACAGCTCGGTGTCCAACCCCACCGCCAGATTGACGAAATCCGCGCCAGCAAAACCCACCGCCTTGCAGCGGTAAGCCGGCGACACCGTGATGTCGCCAAAACGTTCGCGCAACGCCGCGATCGCCGCACCTAAATAACGCTGCGGCTCCAGGTTGGAACCCAGGCTCAGATAGACCCGCGCCATCAGTCCGGCCGCGTGCCGCGTTCGATCCGCACGCCCACCGCCTTCGCGCCGCGCACCGCACCGGGCTTGGACAACTTCAGGCGCACCCAGCTGACGCCAAACTCCTCGCGGATGATCGCCACGCAGCGCTCGGCCAGCGTCTCGACCAAGCCGAAGTTCGATTCGCCCACATAGCCGATCAGCCGCTTTGACACGTCCTTGTAGTTGAGCGTGTCGGCAATGTCGTCACTGGCCGCGGGACGCGTATTGTCGAACGCCATCTCGATATCGAACGACAAGGTCTGGCGCACCCGCCGCTCCCAGTCATAGATACCAATGACGGTATCGATGCGCAGGTCTTCGATGAAAACTATGTCCATGAGGCTGATGTCCGTGAAGAGCGTCACTGAGGCTGTAGCCGTACAGGGTCGGCGGACTGGCGCCCGGATGCAAGTTGTCCAGCCACGCGGCGGCCAAAGCCCCGCGGCGACGGTCATGCGATCATATGCAGATGAACGCCTTCAACACCCTCCCGCTCAAACCCGCCCTGCTCGCCAGCCTCGAAACGCTCGGCTATACCGAAATGACGCCGGTGCAGACGCAGAGTCTGCCGCCGATGCTGGCCGGTCGTGATGTCATCGCGCAGGCGCAGACCGGTAGTGGCAAGACCGCCGCATTCGGGCTGAGCCTGCTGCAAACACTCGACTCCGACACGATCCGGCTGCAGGCCCTGGTGCTGTGCCCGACCCGCGAACTTGCCGACCAGGTCAGCAAGGCGATCCGCAAGCTGGCGGCGAATATCCCGAACGTGAAGCTGCTGACGCTATGTGGTGGCATGCCACTGGGACCGCAGCTGGCGTCGCTGACGCACGACCCGCATATCGTGATCGGTACGCCGGGGCGGGTGCAGGAACACCTGAAGCGCGGGAGCCTGCACGGCGGCGGCATCAAGGTGCTGGTGCTGGACGAGGCGGACCGCATGCTCGACATGGGTTTCAGCGAGGCGATCGACGACATCGTGGGGCGCATCGCCAAGCATCATCAGACGCTGCTGTTCTCGGCGACGTATCCGCAGGAGATCCGTGCAGTGAGCCAGCGCATGCAGCGCGAACCGGTCGAAATAACGGTGGATGCACCCGTCGATGAGCAGCCGGCAATCGAGCAGCGCTTCCACGAAGTAGAGCCGGCGCAAAAGATGGACGCGTTGGCGCAACTGCTGAGTGGCGATCGTGCCGAACATGCACTGGTGTTCTGCAACATGCGTCGCGAAGTGGATGCGGTCGCACAGGAGCTCGACCGCCGCGGCTTTTCCGCGCTCGCCTTGCATGGCGACATGGACCAGCGCGATCGCGATGAAGTGCTGGTGCGCTTCGCCAATCGCAGCTGCGCGGTGCTGGTGGCCACCGACGTCGCCGCACGTGGACTGGACATCGCCGCGCTGCCGCTGGTGGTGAGCTATGACATACCGCACGATCCGGAAACCCACACGCACCGCATTGGCCGCACCGGCCGCGCCGGGCAGTCCGGCCTGGCGATCACGCTGTGTACGTCACGCGAGCTGCCGAAGGCCGGCAACATCGAGGAGATGTCCGGCAGCGCGCTGCCGTGGCGTCCGCTGAAAATCACGCCCTCGCGCGGCAAGACGCTGCATCTGGCGCCGATGAAGACGCTGGTGATCGACGCCGGCCGCCAGGACAAACTGCGCCCCGGCGACATCCTCGGTGCACTGACTGGCGACGCGGGATTGAGCGCGACCGACATCGGCAAGATCGATGTATTCGCCACCCGCGCCTACGTGGCGATCAGCCGCGCGCTGGCGAACAAGGCGCTGGAACGATTGCGCGCCGGCAAGATCAAAGGTCGCAACTTCCGCGTGCGGCCGCTTGGCTGATAACGTGGGTGGCCATAACCCACCTCCTACGTCGACCTGCTACGCCCCCCTCCTACACATGCTCTGCTGCGCAGGAAGCTGACCCGATGATCCGATTGCCCGGCCTGACCTCGATCTTCGCCCTCGCCCTGCTGCTGGGCAGTACTGCCGCACAGGCGGCTATACCTGTCTACGGCTACAAGGTTGTGAACGTCTATCCGCACGACACTGGCGCCTACACCGAGGGCCTGTTCTACAAGGACGGCTATCTCTACGAGAGCACCGGCGAGGAAGGCCAATCGACCGTGCGCAAAGTGGAACTGCAAACTGGCGAAGTGGTGCAGCGCTACAACGTGCCTGCGAAGTATTTCGGCGAAGGCATCGTGGACTGGAAGGATCGGCTGGTGCAGCTCACCTGGCAGGACCAGACCGGCTTTGTCTACGACCTTGCCAGCTTCAAGTTGCAACACACATTCAGCTATCCGGGCGAAGGTTGGGCGCTGACCCGCGACGACCATCACCTTTACATGAGTGATGGTTCGTCGGTCCTGCGCATTCTCGATCCGGAATCACTGACCTCGACCGGCAGCATCATGGTGACTGCCGACGGCGTACCGGTGACGAATCTCAACGAACTGGAATGGGTCAAGGGCGAGATTTACGCGAACATCTGGTTGACCACGCGGATCGCGCGGATCGATCCCGCCACCGGTCACGTCGTGGGCTGGATCGACCTCAGCGGCCTGCTCGACGTCAACCAGCTGCCTGACCCCGGCAACGATGTGCTCAACGGCATTGCCTATGACGCGAAACTCGATCGCCTATTCGTCACCGGCAAGCGTTGGCCCAAGCTATTTGAAATCAAGCAGGTGAAGCAACCCATGCCTTGAGGCACACGACCTTTGTGCCGGCTGCCGCTAGGCTCTCGACCAGCACAACGGCATGAGTTCGATGAGTCGACCGAATGTGAGTTGTCCTGCTTGAAAGCTCCGGGTGAGTTTTGCTTGAGGATCAACAACGGTGCGGCAAGTGCTCTTGCCTGGACGGTCAACTCCAGGCGGCAGCGCACCTTCGCCAACGACGAAGGGCCACCTCTATGTCAACCGCATGACCCAACGAACCGTTGAAAACCCTTTGCCAGTTACGCTGATGACGGTTCACCGTCCGGGACGACGCTGTTTTGACAACTGAAAGTGCAAAAGTAGTGAAGAATAAACGCGCGGGAGATGGTCTATGAGTGCCGACACCCCGAAAGCAGCCGGGTACTTTCACAAAAGGCGCGGCTGGCTGATCGCTGTGGTCGTCATCATTGCGGTCATCATCGCGGTGCTGATCCATCTTTTTGGTGGTGAGAAAGCCAAAACCGGCACCCCAGCACAGGTCGTGAGCGCAGCCACCGCGACCTTGGGCAGCATGCCTGAAGTCTTGAACGAACTGGGTACGGTGACCCCGATCACTACGGTCAACGTGCTGCCACAGTTGAGCGGTTACCTGACGTCGGTGGGCTATCAGGAAGGCCAGGACGTGACGAAGGGGCAGTTTCTCGCCCAGATCGACCCACGTCAGTACGAGATCGACAAGCAGCAGGCGCAGGCCCAGTTGGCCAAGGACCAGGCAAGCCTGGCGCAGGCCCGCGCCGACCTCGTTCGCTTTACGCAATTGCACGAGCAGAAGTCGATTGCCGAGCAGACCTACGTCGACCAGCAGTTCACGGTCAAACAAGACGAGGCCGCGGTCCAGGCCGACCAGGCGAATATCGCGCAGTTCGATCTCGATCTTGCCTATTGCCACATCACCGCGCCGATCGCCGGGCGCGTTGGGCTGCGCCTGGTCGATCCGGGCAACTTCGTTACCCAGTCGTCCTCGCCAGGCATCGTGACCATTACCACGATGAAGCCGACCACGGTGCAATTCACCGTACCGCAGAACTCATTGAGCAAGGTGCTGCAACGCTTCAATTCCAGCAGCAAGCTGGCGGTCACGGTCTTCAACAGCGACAACAGCAAGCAGCTCGCCACCGGCACGCTGTACGCGCTCAGCAATCAGATGGCCACCGGCACCGGCACGGTGACCTTGCGCGCAACGTTCCCCAATGACGACGAAGTGCTGTACCCGAATGAGTTCGTCAACGTCAATCTGTTGGTCGACACGCTGCAGAAGGCTGTGCTGGTGCCAACGCCGGCAGTGCAGAGCGGCGCGCCAGGGGACTACGTCTATCTGGTGAACGCCGATCAGACGGTCTCCGTACACAAGGTGACCCCCGGCCCCAGCGACGGTAAAAACACGGTGATCCTGTCAGGCCTCTCGGCCGGTCAACAGGTGGTCACCGACGGCATGGACCGGTTGAGCGACGGCGCCAAGATCAAGATCGCCGCGCCGAAGTCGGCCAAGCCGGCGACGGCAGGCAGCGCCGCGGCGCCAGCTACGTCGACGGCGAGCGCACCACAGCGGGGCGGCAAGCGGCTACAACACACCGCTTCCGCCTCACAGATCTCGTAAGCGGCGGACACGCAACCCGATGAACATTTCCCGCCTGTTCATACTCAGGCCGGTGGCTACAGCGCTGCTGATGATCGCCCTCGTGCTGGTCGGCCTGGTCGCGGTGCGCTTCCTGCCGGTGTCGTCGCTGCCTGCGGTCGACTATCCAACGATCCAGGTGCAGACCTTCTACCCCGGCGCCAGCCCCACGGTGATGGCCACCACGGTAACCGCACCGCTGGAAGTGCAGCTGGGTGAGATTCCCGGCCTGCAGCAGATGACCTCGAATAGCTCGGCCGGGGCATCGATCATCACCTTGCAGTTCGATCTCTCGCTCAACCTCGACGTCGCCGAGCAGAACGTCCAGGAGGCGATCAACGCCGCCAACAGCCTGTTGCCCGCTGGCCTGCCGGCGCCGCCGACGTATGCCAAGGTGAATCCCGCCGACCAGCCCATCCTTACACTGGCGGTTACTTCCAACTCGATGTCGCTGCCGCAATTGCAGGACGTCGCGAACAACCGCTTGGGCGCGAAGATTTCCGAAGTGTCGGGCGTCGGCCTTGTGACACCAGCCGGTGGCAATGTACCGGCGGTACGCGTTGAAGCGGACCCGCAGAAGCTGGCTGCCTACGGACTCAACATCGACGATCTGCGCTCGTTGATCGCAAACGTCAACGTGAGCCAGCCCAAAGGCAATTTCGACGGTCCGAAGCTGGATTACACGATCAACGGCAACGACCAGATCGAGGATCCCAAGGATTATCTGGACACGGTGATCTCCTACCAGAATGGCGCGCCGGTGTATCTGCGTGACGTCGCCCGGGTCACCCAATCCGCGCAGAACACCGAGCAAGGTGCCTGGTACAACAAGACGCAGGCGATCGTGCTCAACGTGCAGCGCCAGCCCGGCGCGAACGTGATCGCCACTGTCGACCAGATCAAGAAAGAGCTGCCCCAGCTGGAATCCACGCTGCCGGCGGGAATGAAAGTTCAGATCGTTTCCGATAGCACCGGCGTGATCCGTTCTTCGGTATCCGATGCTGCTTTCGAGCTGGTGCTGGCGGTGGTGCTGGTGGTGCTGGTGATCTTCGTGTTCCTGCGCAATGTGCCGGCGACACTGATTCCAAGCATCTCCGTGCCGGTCTCGCTGATCGGCACGCTGGCGATGATGTACCAGCTGAACTACTCGATCGACAATCTCTCGCTGATGGCGCTGATCATTGCCACCGGCTTCGTCGTCGACGATTCGATCGTGATGATCGAGAACATCGTGCGTTACCTGGAGGAAGGCAAGACCCCGCTGGAGGCGGCACTGGAAGGCGCCGGGCAAATCGGCTTCACCATCCTATCGCTCACTGTCTCGCTGATCGCCGTGCTGATCCCGCTACTGTTCATGGGCGGCGTGATCGGGCGATTGTTCAGCGAATTCGCCGTCACTCTTGCGGTCACCATCGTGTTGTCGGGCGTCGTTTCGCTGACCCTGGTGCCCATGTTGTGCGCGCGCCTTCTGCGTGCGCAGGCGCATCGGCATCCCAGCCGCTTCGAGCGGATCAGCGAAGGCCTGTTCAACAAGACCCTGGGTGCCTACGAGCGCGGCCTGCGCTTCGTGATGGCTCGTCAGACGGCAACCTTGATCGTCTTCCTGGCGACCATGGTGCTTACCGTGATCCTGTACATCACGATCCCCAAGGGTCTGTTCCCGGTGCAGGATGTGGGTGTGATCCAGGGCATCAGCGTCGCCGACAACTCGGTGTCGTACACGGCGATGGTGGAACGGCAGGCGGCCCTGGCGGAAGCGATCCTGAAGGATCCCGACGTGACCGGGCTGACTTCGTATGTGGGCATCGACGGCACCAATACGACGCTCAACAACGGCCGTTTCCTGATCAATCTGAAAGCGCGCGATGATCGTTCGTTGACTGCTGCCGAAATCGCCAGACGCATCCAGGGCGAAGTGGCGAACATATCCGGCATCAAACTTTACGCGCAGCCGGAACAGGATCTCACGCTCGATACCACCATTTCGCCGAACCAGTACCAGTTCGTGCTGCGCGGGCCGACCCAGCAGGCATTCATGCAATACGTGCCTGAGCTGGTCGCGCGCATGAAGAAGATCACGTCGATCACCGACGTCACCAGTGATCTGAACAACGATGGTCTGAGCGTGAACGTCGAGGTCAATCGGCAACTCGCCGCGCGTTATGGCATTACCGCCGCGACGATCGACAACGCGCTCTACGACGCATTGGGACAGCGCATCGTATCGACCATCTTCGATCAGTCCAGTCAGTACCGCGTGATCCTGGTCGCCAAACCCGAAAGCCTGCCTACGCTGCAGTCCCTGGGGAGTCTGTACCTGCCCAGTCAAACCAGTAGCAGCGGCCAGGTACCGCTGAGCGCCATCGCCACGATCAAGGTCACCAAGTCACCACTGGCGATCAGCCATCTGGCGCAGTTCCCCGCTGTCACGATCTCATTCAATCTGGCCAAGGACGCGTCGCTGAGCAAGGCGGTGAGCGAGGTCAATCAGGCTGAGCAGGCGGTGCATCTGCCGTCATCGATCACGTCCTCGTTCCAGGGAGCCGCGCAGGCATTTCAGGATTCACTGTCCAGCGAGGTGTACCTGCTGATCGCGGCATTGGTCGCGGTCTACATCGTGCTCGGCGTGCTGTATGAAAGCTTCATTCATCCGGTGACGATCCTCTCAACGCTGCCTTCGGCCGGCATCGGCGCTTTGCTGGCGCTGATGGTCGCCGGCAGCGATCTGGACGTGATCGGCATCATCGGCATCGTGCTGCTGATCGGTATCGTCAAGAAGAACGCCATCATGATCGTGGACTTCGCGCTCGTCGCCGAGCGCGAGCATGGCAAGTCGCCGGAGGATGCGATCTTCGAGGCATCGCTGCTGCGCTTCCGGCCGATCCTGATGACGACTCTGGCGGCCATGCTTGGCGCGTTGCCGATGTTGCTTGGCACCGGTACCGGCTCTGAGCTGCGCCGACCGCTCGGCCTGGCCATCATCGGCGGCCTGGCCCTGAGCCAGATGCTGACGTTGTTCACCACCCCGGTGATTTATCTCTACTTTGATCGCCTGGCGCAGCGCTTCCAGCGCAAGCGTCCCGAGCCATCAGGCGAGGCCCTGGACGGGCCGGCATCCGAGCACCCGCCGTGAGCATCCCGGGGGTATTCATCAAGCGACCGGTGGCGACCACCCTGCTGGCGGCCGCCATACTGCTGTCCGGCTTGCTGGCGTATTTCAAGCTACCGGTTGCGCCGCTGCCGAACATCACGTTTCCCGTCATCGTCGTACAGGCAAGCATGGCCGGCGCCAGCCCGGACATCATGGCGTCGACGGTGGCCGAGCCGCTGGAGCGACGTCTGGGCTCGATCGCCGATGTCAGCGAACTGACCTCGACGAGTTCCGTCGGCTCGGCGTCGATTGTCATTCAGTTCGGTCTGAGTCGGGATATCAATGGTGCGGCCCGCGACGTCCAGGCCGCGATTCAGGCGGCGCGCGCCGACCTGCCGAGCACGTTGCGCAACAACCCGAGCTATCGCGAATACAACCCCGCTGATTCGCCGATCATGGTGCTGGCGTTGACTTCGAAAACGCTGACCCGCGCGCAGCTCTACGATTCGGCCGATTCGGTGATCCAGCAACAGCTGTCGCAGGTCGATGGCGTGGGCCAGATCACGCTGGGTGGCAGCGCGTTGCCGTCGGTGCGTGTGGAATTGCAGCCGGACCAGCTCAACAGTTATGGCATCGGGCTGGAAGATGTGCGCGCCGCGATCAGCAGTGCGAACGCGAACAGCGCCAAGGGTCACATCGATCAGGACGGCCAGCGCTTCGAGGTTTTGTCCAACGACCAGATCAACAAGGCGGCACCTTACCGCGACCTAGTGGTGGCTTACCGAAACAACGCGCCGGTACTGCTGCGCGACGTTGCCGATGTCGAGGACTCCGCGGAAAATATCCGCAACATGGGGCTCTACGACGGCGAGGCGGCGGTGCTGGTCATCGTCTACCCGCTGCCCGGCGGCAATATCGTCAATACCGTCGCGCAGATCCGCAAGGTGCTGCCGTCGATCGAGGCGACCCTGCCGCACAATGTTCATGTGGGTATCGCCCTGGATCGCTCGCAGTCGGTGAACGCCGCGGTGAACGATACCGAGCGCACGCTGTTCATCGCCGTGCTGCTGGTCATCGGTGTGGTCTTCATCTTCCTGCAGTCGCCCCGCGCGATCCTGGTGCCAGCGGTTGCGCTGCCGCTATCGATCGTCGGTACGTTCGGGCCGATGTATCTGCTTGGCTACAGCATCGACAATCTTTCGTTGATGGCGCTCACCATCGGCACCGGCTTCGTGGTCGACGACGCAGTGGTGGTGCTGGAAAACATCGTGCGCCATGTCGAAGCAGGCATGGACGTGCGCGAGGCGGCCCTGCTCGGCAGCGCGGAGGTCAGCTTCACGGTGATCTCGATGAGCCTGTCATTGATCGCGGTGTTCCTGCCGATTCTGCTGATGCCGGGCATCGTCGGCCTGCTGTTCCACGAATTCGCGGTGACGCTCTCCATTGCGATCCTGCTTTCGCTGCTGATTTCGCTCACGGTCACGCCGACCATGGCGGCGTATGTGCTGAACCGCGGCACACTTCACTCCAAGGCCCGTTGGGCACTCTGGTACGAGCGACAGTTCGAGCGTTTCAAGCAGGCGTACTCGCGCTCGCTTACCACGGTGCTCGATCACGCGCTGCTGGTTGGCCTGACGCTGATCGGCCTGATCGTGCTCAACGTGTTCCTGATCAAGCTGGTGCCCTCGACGTTCTTTCCCGAGCAGGACAACGGCATTCTGGTCGGCCAGATCATCGCCGACCAGAGCATCTCGTTTCAGGCGATGGAACAGAAACTCGCGCAGTTGCAGGCGATCGTGCAAAAGGATCCTGCGGTCGCCTCGGTGGCGGGCTTCACCGGCGGTCGCGCGCTCAACACCGCCAATGTGTTTATCGAACTCAAGCCGCTGGCGGAGCGCAAGCTTTCCGCGGCGCAGGTGGTCGATCGTCTGCGCCCCAGGCTGAATGCCGTTTCCGGCGCCAAACTATTCCTGCAGGCCTCACAGGATCTGCATATCGGCGGCCGGCAGTCGGCTGCGGAGTATCAGTACACGCTGACCAGTGATGATCCCAATGCATTGTTCACGTGGGTGCCCAAGCTGGTGGCCACGCTGACCAAGGAGCGCGGCCAGGTGACGGACGTGAACTCGGACCTGCAGCAAAACGGTCTGCAGATTTACATCAACATGGATCGAGCCACGTCTGCGCGTTATGGCTTCGCACCGAACCAGCTCGACAGCGTGCTCTACGACGCGTTCGGACAGCGTACGGTATCGACCGTCTACAACCAGCTCAATCAGTACTTTGTGGTGATGGAAGTCGCGCCGAAGTATTGGCAGTACCCGCAGATGCTCGACCGGATGCGTTTCAGCACCGCAGCAGGCAATGCGAGCGGAACCCAGCAGACACAGATGTCCAGCGCCCTCGTCAAGCCGGTCACGCAGGCATCGGCGATCAGCACAACACAGGCAGCGTCCAATACCAATTCGCTCAACTCGAACGCCGAAGCCAATCAGCTTACCAACGCGATCTCCAACGCCAAAGGTGGCAGTTCCAGCGGCAGCGCGGACAGCACAGCTCCCGAAACACTGGTGCCATTTCCGGCGCTGTCATCGTATGTGAGCAACCACACCGCGACTCAGGTCAGCCATCAAGGTGGCCTGGTTGCCGCCACGATTTCGTTCAACCTGCCGCCTGGCGGCTCGCTGAGCAAGGCGACGGATGCGATCAATCAGGCATCGCAGCAACTGGGCCTGCCAGCCTCCATCCACGGTAGTTTCGCGGGCGCCGCGCAAGTCTATGCGCAGTCCATGTCGACCATGCCACTGCTGATCCTGGCGGCGCTTGCGGCGGTCTATATCGTGCTCGGCATCCTGTACGAAAACACCGTGCATCCGATCACCATTCTCTCCACGCTGCCATCGGCTGGCATTGGCGCCACCCTGGCGTTGCTGATCTTCGGTACGCCGTTCTCGGTGATTGCGATGATTGGCATCATTCTGCTGATCGGCATCGTCAAGAAGAACGCGATCATGATGATCGACGTCGCCATCCATTTGCAGCGTGACGAAGGCTACGAGCCGCAGCGGGCTATCCATGATGCCGCCGTGATACGTCTGCGACCGATCATGATGACCACCGCCGCTGCCGTGCTGGGCGCCGTGCCGTTGGCCATCGGCATCGGACAGGGCGCGTCGCTGCGCCAGCCACTCGGCATCACCGTCATGGGCGGCCTGATTCTCAGCCAGGTCTTCACGCTCTACACCACGCCGGTGATCTATCTCTACCTCGACCGCTTGCGCGCAAGGCTCGCCAGCTGGTCCGCCACGCTGCCGTGGAACAGATCGGACGTAAGCGCATGAAAATGAAAATCCCCCACAAGACATTGGCCGCTTCGTTGACCCTGCTGCTCGGTGGCTGCATGGTCGGCCCCGATTACCATCGTCCGCAGGTGGCGGCACCCGTGCAGTACAAGGAACTACCCGGCTGGACGGTGGCTGCGCCGGCGGCACCTGCTCCCAATGCCGATTGGTGGACCGGATTCAACGATCCATTGCTCAACCAGCTCGAACCGATGGTCTCGGTGTCCAACCAGACCGTGCGCCAGGACTACGCGAACTACCAGGAAGCACTGGCTGAGGTGCAAGAGGCGCGTAGCGGCTTGTTCCCCACCGTCGGTATCACCGGTTCGGGGACCAAGCAGCGCAGTGCCAGCGGCAACTCCGGCAACAGTGCGGTGACTATCAAGCCGATAAGCACTTCAGGTTCTCTCGAAGGCAATGTCAGCTGGGCTCCTGATCTTTGGGGCAAGGTTCGCCGCACCGTCGAAGAGAACAAGGCGACCGCGCAGGCCAGCGAAGCGACACTGGCCAACGCCACGCTGTCCGAGCAGACCGCCCTGGCTACGGCGGTCATCGATCTGCGGGTGACCGACGCCAACATCGACTTGCTGCAGAAGACCGTCGATGCCTACAAGGAATACCTTCGTGTGGTGGCCAACCAGGGCACCGCCGGCACCACCGCGCCATCCGATGTCATCACTGCGCGGACCCAGCTGGAGAACGCCCAGTCCAGCCTGATTGCGCTCGGTGTTTCCCGTGCGAAATACGCGCACGCGATTGCCGTACTGGTCGGCAAGAATCCGGAGGAACTGGATATTCCACACAGCACGGCGCAGCCAACATTGCCCACGGTTCCCGTTGGCGTGCCCTCGACCCTGCTGCAACGCCGGCCGGATATCGCCGTTGCCGAGCGCCAGATGGCTGCGCAGAATGCCGCGATTGGGGTGGCCGTGGCGGCCTATTACCCGAGCCTCTCGCTGTCTGGCGCGGATGGCTTTGCACAGTCGCCGCTGGCTGGCTTGCTGCATATCGCCAACCATGTGTGGTCGCTGGGCGCCGATGTGAGTGAAACCGTGTTCGATGGTGGCGAACGCCATGCCGAGGTGGCTGTAGCGAAGGCTGCCTACGAGGCCACCGTCGCCAATTATCGTGGCACCGTGCTGACCGCGTTCCAGAATGTGGAGGACGATCTTTCCGGCCTGCGCATTCTCGCCCAACAGGGCGACGTGCTGGACGCCGCCGTGCGTGACGCCACCCGTGGATCGCAGATCGCGTTCAACGAATACCAGGCCGGCACCGTGGACTACACCACCGCGGCCACCGCGCAGGCGATTCAGTTGAGCACTCAGCAGAGCGCGCTGAACGTACAGCAGCAACGCCTGCTCGATACGGTGTCGCTGATCGGCGATCTCGGCGGCGACTGGTCAGCCAGCGAACTCGGCGACATGCAGAAGGCCTCAGTCCAGCGCTGAGCAGATCGGTCAGGAGGAGTGCTTGCGCACTCCAGCTATCTTCCCAGCCAATCCAGCGCACCACGAGCTGCCCGCACGCCGCTGGCAAAGCAGGCGGTAAGCAGATACCCGCCGGTCGGCGCTTCCCAGTCGAGCATCTCGCCGGCACAGAACACCCCGGGACGTGCGCGCGACATCAACATCCCATCCAGCGCCTCCAGCCTTACGCCACCGGCGGTGCTGATCGCCTCAGCCACCGGGCGCGGCGCACGCAAGCGCAGCGGTAGCGACTTGATGTGCGCAGCCAGCGCGGCAGGATCAGCCAGCGTGACTTTGTCGGTCAGCTCGAACACCAGCGCGCATTTCGCCGCATCGAGTCCCGCACGCCGGCGCAACCAGTCGCCGATGCTGTGCTTGCCGCGTGGCGCGGCGAGCCGTTCGGCCAGCATCTGCAGCGTGTACCCCGGCACCAGGTCGAGCAACAGCGTCGCTTCACCGCGTGCTGTGATTTGCTCGCGCAGCTCGGCGCCGATCGCGTAAATCAGGCTGCCCTCGATACCGTATTCACTGAGCACGCATTCACCCTGGCGATGCTGCGCGATGCCATGCCGATCGACCCATTGGGCGATCACCGGCTTCAGCGGTGCGCCAGCGAAACGCGTGCGCAAATACTCGCTCCACGCCAGCTCGAAACCGCAGTTGGCTGGCTGCAGCGGCGCGATATCGATGCCGGCTTTCGTCAGTGGCGCCACCCAGCCGCCATCCGATCCTAGTTCTGGCCAGCTGGCGCCGCCCAGCGCCAACACCACGGCGTCTGCGCTCACGCTGTGTTCGCCCTTGGCATCTTCTCCATGGGCAACGGCGAAACGCAGCGCGCCGTCGTCACCCCAACCCAGCCAGCGATGGTGCATGTGGAACGCCACGCCGCTCGCATGCAGTCGACGTACCCAGCGACGCAGCAATGGCGCGGCCTTCAGGTCAGTCGGGAACACCCGACCTGAGCTACCCACGAAGGTCTCCACGCCCAGCTCGCGCGCCCACGCACGCAAGGCATCCGCATCGAACGTGCGCAGCCAGCTTTCGACCGCGTCACGCCGCTCGGCATAGCGCCCGACGAACTGCGCGAACGGTTCACCATGCGTGAGGTTGAGCCCGCCTTTGCCAGCCAGCAGAAATTTCCGTCCGACTGAACCCTTCGCATCGTACAGATCGACCGCCACACCAGCAGCGCGAGCGACTTCGGCCGCCATCAGGCCGGCTGGACCGCCGCCGATGATCACCAGTCGAGGAGTGGTTGCCTGAATCATCTGCGCATGGTCGCATGCCACTTGTGCAGATTGAACCGCCGGCTTGGTTGCCGCCGCAGCGGGTGGACTGGCATAAAAGCCTGTTGGCCTGCTAAAAAGCATTGCGGGCACGCCATGGGGGAGTGCCTGCCTCGGTGCACTGATGCACTCGCACATCATCGGACGATACCCAAGGACTCTTCATGACCTGCAGATCCCTGATGCCGGCACTCATGCTGGCGGCGCTTGCCGTTGTCTCGTTGATTTCCCCGGCATCTGCCGACGCGAACGGCGACCCATCGGCCGCCAGCACTCACGCAGCCAAAGTCGAGAATCCTGTCGACTCGCTGCATCTCGACACTGGCAACTCTCGCGTGAAGATCAACAGTGTCGCGGCAGAAGTTGCGGCCGGCACATGTAGCGGATACAGGGGCCAGGGCTGATGACGAATGAGGGTGTCGAAGGTGATCTGGCTACAGATCGTCCATGGCTCGCGGCCGGACTTCCACCGCCATTGCCGCCACTGCCACCGCCGTTGCCATTTCTGGTTGCTCCCGCACGGGTACGCACCTCGATGCGATCCAGGCGTAGGAGCTACGTTGCCGCGCACTGGCATGGCGAGCTGCCATTGGCCCAATCCTATTGGGTCAACGACGTACTCGTCAGCTTCGTTTTTTCGATCTTCGAACAGGTGCTTTCCGCCGGACTGAAATCCGCCCATCCATCGCTGTTCATGGTGCTGGTGGTGCTGGTGCTGTTCGAGGTCGTGCGTCTGCTTGTCGCTGTCTGGCAGGTCGTCGGCACACTGCGCTCGGCGGCACCCAGCGGTAGCCGCTGGGCGGTGCTGGTGAATTGCCTGATGATGCTCGGCATCGTGGCTACGCTTGCGGTCACCGTCCGCTCCATTGATATCATCCAGGGTTTGGCGCGCGGTGCCGCAGAGCAGCAGCGTTTTAGCAACTATCAGATCGGTGTTGCGCCCGCTGGCGACGCGATCATTGCGCAAGGCCCGGTGGGGTTGGGTTATGCGCAAGCGGTCATCCACACCTTGGCCGAGCATCCGCAGATCCATCAGCTGCGCCTGGACAGCATCGGCGGCGATGTCGACAACGGCATGCAGCTGCACGACTTTCTGGCCGGGCGTCCGGACATCACCGTCGAGGCAGATGGTCTGTGCGCGAGTGCATGCACGCTGGTCTTTCTGGGTGGCGAACAGCGCATCGTGGGGCCCAAAACCAGGCTCGGTTTTCACCAGTTTCGCTCGATCCTCGATACGCGCGAATCGATTGAGTCAGTTGAGACGAAGCAGGAAACCTACAAGCAGCTCATGAGCAAACGCGGCGCCTCGCCCGATTTCATCCGCCTCGCCTTTGCCAAGCAGGGCAACCAGGCTTACTTCCCGGACATCGACGAGCTGTTCGCGAACGACATCATCACCGGCATCCGGCTTGGCAATCGCCTGCTGACAGCAGCGGATTGGCGCAGCGAACAGTTTCTCTACGGATATCGCGAACGCCCTGAGATGAGGCAGCTT
>Ga0302223_10000525_pt1 | contig 24057 bp, 17 predicted proteins | sample II_Palsa_E2_3_FD_194565 | JGI IMG/M metagenome (GOLD analysis project Ga0302223, IMG submission 194565) | Peat permafrost microbial communities from Stordalen Mire near Abisko, Sweden - II_Palsa_E2_3 | ecosystem: Environmental > Terrestrial > Soil > Palsa > Peat permafrost | place: Sweden... | reverse complement strand
GCGATGACCGCGGACTGGGCGCGGCTGCCCGATGATGTCCTGGCGCATATCTCCACCCGGATCACCAACGAGGTCCCGCGGATCAACCGGGTCGTGCTCGACGTGACGAGCAAGCCGCCCGGCACGATCGAGTGGGAGTAGCCCGCCTCGGCCGCACTGGCCGGAACGGCTGAGGGCCGCTGCGCACGTGAACCTGGCTGCCGTCCCGGGATGATTTCCCGTCTGGGCGGCCGGCAGCTGTTCTTCGTGCGGAGCGGCCCTCCGGCGACGACCCGCGGTCGCGGGACGCGTCAGCTCCGGTCGTCACCGCGGCGCTGGTCCGGCAGCCGGTGGGTCGGCCGGAGCAGCGGCTCGGCCAGGGTGATTACGGTCTCCTCCAGCGAGTCCAGCCGGGTCGCCATCGCCGCCTCCGCGGCGGCGACCACCTTGGTGACGATCTCCTCGACCTCGCTGTGGCCCGGTCGCAGCGGAGCTCATCGGCGAGCGGGGCGACGGTGCCGGAAAAGGCGCTCGCCGAAGGCTTTGACCGTGCCGTCTTTTTCGGTGAACTGGCCGCCGACGGCCGCCATCCGGCCGTCCACCGCCTCGATCAGCTTGGTTTCCAGCGCGCCGAGCCTGCCGTCGATCGGGGCAGTCCGCTCGTCGACGATGGCCATGTGCCAGTCGATCGAGCCGATCCGCTCGTTGATCGAGCCGATCCCCTCGTTGATGAGGCCGACCCTGTCGTCGGTGTCGCCGATGTGGTCGTCGAGCCGGTCGATGCGGTTGGCCAGCGCGCCCACCTTGCCGTCGGTTCCCGTCAGCTTTGCATCCAGCGCGCCGAGTTTGCTGTCCATGGCGTCGATCTCGTCGCCGGTGTCGCCGAGCCGCTTGTCCAGGCGCTCCAGTCGGCCATGCGCCGCCTGGACCTGGCCGCCCATCAGGTCCACGTACCCGACCAGCTCCGACACGTTGGTGGCCAGCCTGTCAACCCTGGCGGCCGTTCCGGTCAGGCTCTGCTCTAGCGTGCCCGAGAATGCGGCCATACTGTGCTCGAGTTGCGTCGTCTGCGCGGTCAGTCCCTGTTCGATCCGGCCTTCGACCGCGGACAGCTCCTTATCCAGGTAACCCGCGCGCTGTGACAGCTCGGTCATGGCCTTGTCCAGCCGGCTGAACCGCCCCGCCGCCGCCTCCATGCTCTGCTGCAGCTTCAGGCCGTGCTGGTGCAGTCCCGCCAGCCGTTGTTCCTGGGCGCGCAGTGCCTCCCAGGCCTGGGCGATCATCTCACAGGCGCCCTGCAGGCGCGGTAGCAGCTGATCGACGTTCTCCGACACCACCCCCAGGTCGGCCCACAGAGCGGGCAGTTCGGCGATCGGCTTGATCTGGGCGGAGATCGAGCGGATCTGCTCGGGCAGCGACTCTTCGCGCATCCGGTCGGCGGCGCCGGGCTGGCTGCCGCCGAGCGCGATGTGGTTAGCCGTCTCATCCATGGGAGGTGCTCCTTAACCAGGGGTGCTACCACCTCCCCGGCCTGGTGCCGGCCGGGGGACGTACGGAAAGCTCGCGTGATCCAGATCCACGGATGGGGATCTGCCGTCACGTCCATCGGCCGCTTGGCTGAGCTTTGCGGCCCGCAGCCTTGGTGGTGCGGGATAATCCTTGCCGGGGACGCGTCTACATTAGTAGCAGACCGTAATTGGATGTCTACTGAACGTGAAATACATCGCGAGCGGCGGGCGTGGCGGGCGTCGTGTTGACGACCAGGGGCGCGCTGGATAGTGTCGGACTAGCACTCGGACGTATAGAGTGCTAACGCGACGAGCCAGGTCTGACACCCGCGACGGCAGGCCGCCATGCTCGCCCTCTAGCCCTAACCATTTAGCCTTTCCGGAGGGGGAGGTCAGATCGTGACGACCGCCACCAAAGTTGTTCTCAAGCCGCTTGAGGACCGGATCGTGGTTCGCCCGCTTGAAGCGGAGCAGACCACTGCATCCGGCCTAGTAATCCCGGACACTGCCAAGGAGAAGCCCCAGGAGGGCGAAGTCCTGGCGGTGGGCCCCGGCCGTTTCGACGACTCGGGCGCCAAGCGCGTGCCCCTCGACGTCAAGGTCGGGGATGTCGTGCTGTACAGCAAGTACGGCGGCACCGAGGTGAAGTACTCGGGCGAGGAGTACCTCGTGCTCTCCGCCCGCGACGTGCTCGCCATCGTCGACAAGTAAGAACCGCAGAGCATGCGCGGGTAGGGGCGCCAGGCCGGTTTGCTGGCCTGGCGCCCCTACCGCGTGGGCCCGGCTTCTCATGAGAAATTTGTAGGGTGAGGTAGTAGTCAATGCCCAAGATCCTAGAGTTCAGCACGGACGCCCGCAGCGCGCTGGAGCGTGGCGTCGACAAGCTGGCTGACACGGTAAAGGTCACGCTCGGCCCCCGCGGCCGCAACGTCGTGATCGACAAGAAGTGGGGCGCGCCCACGATCACCAACGATGGCGTCACCGTCGCGCGGGAGGTGGAGCTTGAGGATCACTATGAGAACCTCGGGGCCCAGCTCGCCAAGGAAGTCGCCACCAAGACCAACGACGTCGCCGGTGACGGCACCACCACGGCGACCGTGCTCGCCCAGGCCATGGTGCACAACGGCCTGCGTTCCGTCGCCGCCGGCGCGAGCCCGACCGAGCTCAAGCGCGGCATCGACGCCGCAGCCGCGGAGGTCTCGAAGCGGCTGCTTGCGGTAGCCCGTGACGTCGAGGAGCAGAGCGAGATCGCGCACGTCGCCACCGTCTCCGCGCAGGACGCGAAGATTGGCGAGCTGATCGCCGAGGCGTTCAGTAAGGTCGGCAAGGACGGCGTCATCACCGTCGAGGAGGCCCCCACCATGGGCCTCGAGCTGGAGTTCACCGAGGGTCTCCAGTTCGACAAGGGATACATCTCGCCGTACTTCATCACCGACCAGGACCGGCTCGAGGCCGTCCTCGAGGACGCGTATGTCCTCGTCGACCAGGGCAAGGTCTCCTCGATGAACGAGTTCCTGCCGCTGCTGGAGAAGATCGCCGAGTCCAAGCGGCCATTGCTCGTGATCGCCGAGGACGTCGAGGGCGAGGCCCTGTCCACGCTGGTCGTGAACAAGATCCGCGGTCTGCTCAACGTGGTCGCGGTGAAGGCACCCGGCTTCGGGGACCGACGTAAGGCCATGCTCGCCGACATCGCCGTGCTGACCGGTGGCCAGGTCGTCAGCGAGGAGCTCGGCCTGCGTCTCGACAACATCAGCCTGGATGACCTGGGCCGGGCCCGCCGGATCGTGGTCGGCAAGGACGCGACGACGATCATCGACGGCGACGGTGACCAGGCCGCGATCCAGGACCGGATCCGGCAGATCCGTAACGAGATCGAGAACACCGACTCCGACTGGGACCGCGAGAAGCTCCAGGAGCGGCTGGCCAAGCTGTCCGGTGGGGTGTGCGTGCTGAGCGTTGGCGCGGCCACCGAGGTCGAGCTCAAGGAGAAGAAGCACCGGCTGGAGGACGCCATCTCGGCGACCCGGGCGGCGATCGAGGAAGGCATCGTGGCGGGCGGCGGCAGCGCCCTCGTCGCGATCGCGACCGAGCTCGACGACCTGGGCTTCTCCGGTGACGAGGCGACCGGCGTGCGGATCGTCCGGAAGTCGCTGTCCGAGCCCTGCCGTTGGATCGCGATCAACGCCGGCGTCGAGGGTTCCGTGGTCGCGGCCAAGGTCGCGACGCTGCCCGCGGGCCACGGCTACAACGCCGCCACCGGCGAGTACGGCGACCTGATCGCTCAGGGCGTCATCGACCCCGTCAAGGTGACGCGCTCCGCGGTCCAGAACGCGGCCTCTATCGCCGGCATGCTGCTCACCACCGAGGCGCTCGTGGTGGACAAGCCGGAGGACGAGGACGAGGCGACCGCCGGGCACGGCCACAGCCACGGTCACGCGCACTAGGTTCCGTGCGCGTACCGGTTCACCGCATTACGGCGGGCCGGCCCCCACTGGGGCCGGCCCGCCGTTCGCGTTACCCGGTCCCCGTGAGCCGGGCAAACTGCGGCTCTCGGTGCGTAACGGGCCGCCTCGGCCGGTTGGCCCCGGCCGGTCCCGGACCCTCATTAGGATGGGCAATGTCTCCCCGCCTCCGCGTCGCTTGAAGGTGCCATGACCGAGTCAGAGAAGTTCGCTCCGCCGGGCCTGACGTTCGATGACGTACTGCTGCTCCCGGCGGCGTCGGATGTGCTGCCCTCCGGAGTCGACACCACCGCCCGGATCACCCGGCGGATCAGCCTGCGGATCCCGCTCGTCTCGTCCCCGATGGACACGGTGACCGAGGCCCGGATGGCCGTGGCCATGGCGCGCCAGGGCGGGGTCGGCGTGCTGCACCGCAACCTGGCCATCGAGGACCAGGCCCAGCAGGTTGACGTGGTCAAGCGGTCCGAGGCGGGCATGATCACCGACCCGGTGACCTGTACTCCGGACGCCACCGTGGCCGACGTCGACCGGATCTGTGGCCGCTACCGGATCTCCGGCCTGCCGGTCACCGGCGCCGACGGGGTGCTGCTCGGCATCGTGACCAACCGTGACATCCGGTTCGAGACCGACCGGGACAAGCGCGTGTCCGAGGTCATGACGCCGATGCCGCTCGTGACCGCGCGTGTGGGGGTGGCCCCGGACGAGGCGCTGGACCTGCTCCGCCGGCACAAGGTCGAGAAGCTGCCGCTCATCGATGACGCGGGCAAGCTCCGCGGCCTGATCACGGTCAAGGACTTCGCCAAGAGCGAGGAGTACCCGCTGGCCACCAAGGACCCGGGCGGGCGGCTCGTGGTCGGCGCGGCGATCGGTGTGGGTGAGGACGCCAAGCGGCGGGCCCAGGCGCTGATCGACGCCGGGGTGGACTTCCTCATCGTGGACACCGCGCACGGCCACTCCCGTGCGGTGCTCGACATGGTCCGCCAGCTCAAGGCCAACACCGACATCGAGGTCGTCGGCGGCAACGTCGCCACCCGCTCCGGCGCGCAGGCACTGGTCGAAGCGGGCGCGGACGGGGTCAAGGTCGGGGTCGGCCCCGGCTCGATCTGCACTACTCGCGTGGTGGCCGGGGTGGGGGTGCCCCAGATCACCGCGATCTACGAGGCGGCCCAGGCCGCGCACGCGGCGGGCGTGCCGGTGATCGGCGACGGCGGCCTGCAGTACTCCGGCGACATCGCCAAGGCCCTCGCCGCGGGTGCGGACACGGTGATGCTCGGCAGCCTGCTGGCCGGCTGTGAGGAGTCGCCGGGCGAGATGGTGTTCATCAATGGAAAGCAGTACAAGCTGTACCGCGGCATGGGCTCGCTCGGGGCGATGCGCAACCGGGAGCGGGGCCGTTCGTACTCCAAGGACCGGTACTTCCAGGACGACGTGCTGAGCGACGACAAGCTGGTCCCGGAGGGCGTTGAGGGCCAGGTGCCCTACCGCGGCCCGCTGGCCGCCGTGGCCACCCAGCTCATCGGCGGCCTGCGGATGGGGATGGGCTACTGCGGGGCCCGCACCATCACCGAGCTCCAGCAGGCGCGGTTCACCCGGATCACCGGTGCCGGGCTGAAGGAGAGCCACCCGCACGACATCCAGATGACCGTCGAGGCGCCGAACTACAGCGCCGTCGGCCGTAACCGATAGACCCGGAAAGACGGAAAGACAGGCAGTGTGACACAAGTGGAAATCGGGCGCGGCAAGAGTGGCCGCCGGGCGTTCTCGCTCGACGAGATCGGCATCGTCCCGTCCCGCCGGACCAGGGACCCGGAGGAGGTCTCGATCGCCTGGCAGATCGACGCCTACCGGTTTGAGCTGCCGCTGATCGCGTGCCCGATGGACAGCGTGGTCTCGCCGCAGACCGCGATCCAGATCGGCCGGCTCGGCGGCCTGGGCGTTCTGGACCTCGAGGGGCTGTGGACCCGGTACACCGATCCGGACCCGCTCATCGCCGAAGTGACCGAGCTCGACGAGCAGGCCCCCACCCGCCGGCTGCAGGAGATGTACGCGGCGCCGATCAAGGAGGAGCTGATCGGCCGGCGGATCGAGGAGATCCGCCGGGCCGGTGTCACCGCCGCGGCCCGGCTCTCCCCGCAGCGCACCGCCCGGTACTACAAGGCGGTCATCGACGCGGGCGCCGACATCTTCGTGATCCGGGGTACCACGGTGTCCGCGGAGCACGTGTCCGGCCGCGCCGAGCCGCTGAACCTGAAGCAGTTCATTTACGAGCTCGACGTGCCCGTGATCGTGGGCGGCTGCGCCACCTACACCGCGGCCCTGCACCTGATGCGCACCGGGGCGGCCGGCGTGCTGGTCGGCTTCGGCGGCGGCTCGGGCCACACCACGGCGGCGGTGCTCGGCGTCGCGGTGCCGATGGCGACCGCGATCGCGGACGTCGCGGCGGCCCGCCGCGACTACCTGGACGAGTCGGGCGGCCGCTACGTGCACGTGATCGCGGACGGCAGCATGACCCGCAGCGGTGACATGGCCAAGGCCCTGGCGTGCGGGGCGGACGCGGTGATGGTCGGGTCGCCGCTGGCCCGGGCCGTGCAGGCCCCCGGCCGCGGCTACCACTGGGGCAGCGAGGCCAGCCACCCTGAGGTACCGCGCGGCGTAAGGGTCAACGTGGGGACGGCGGGGACCCTCGAGCAGATCGTGCACGGGCCGTCCGCGGTCCCGGACGGGTCGATGAACCTGATGGGCGCGCTGCGCCGGACGATCGCCACGGCTGGGTACTCGGACCTGAAGGAGTTCCAGCGGGTCGAGGTCGTCGTGGCCCCGGGCGCGCCCCGCGACGCCCACGGCCCGCAGAACTCGATGAGCGCGACCGGCCCCATTCCCCGTGTCCGGTATTGAGTCGCGTCCGGTCGGCCGCGGTTCATAGACTCTCGGGCATGAGTAACCGGCCACGCGTGCTTTCCGGCATCCAGCCCACGGCTGATTCGTTCCACCTCGGCAACTACCTGGGCGCCGTCCGGCAGTGGGTGGACCTGCAGGAGGACCATGACGCCTTCTACTGTGTGGTCGACCTGCACGCGATCACCGCCCCGCATGACCCCGGCGCGCTGCGCCGCCGGACCCGGGTCGCCGCGGCCCAGCTGATCGGGGCCGGCCTGGAGCCAGACCGCTGCACCCTGTTCGTGCAGAGCCACGTGCCCGAGCATGCCGAGCTGGCCTGGGTCCTGAGCTGCATCACCGGATTCGGCGAGGCGAGCCGGATGACCCAGTTCAAGGACAAGGCGGCCAAGGGCGGGTCCGAGCAGGCGTCCGTCGGCCTGTTCACCTACCCGATCCTGCAGGCCGCCGACATCCTGCTGTACGAGGCGGACCAGGTGCCGGTCGGTGAGGATCAGCGCCAGCACCTGGAGCTGACCAGGGATCTCGCCCAGCGTTTCAACCACCGGTTCGGCGGCACGTTCGTGCTGCCTGATCCCTACATTCTCGCCGCGGTGGCCCGGATCGCGGACCTGCAGGATCCCGCGATCAAGATGAGCAAGTCCACCTCGTCGCCGCAGGGCATCGTGGACGTGCTCGACGACCCGGCCCAGATCCGGCGCAAGATCGCCCGGGCCGTCACCGACCCCGGCAGCGAGGTGCGCGCCGACGATGAGGCCAAGCCCGGCGTCACGAACCTGCTGCGCGTCTACTCGGCGCTGACCGGCGAGTCGATCGCGTCGATCGAGGTCCGCTACGGCAGCGGGGGATACGGCGCGTTCAAGAAGGACCTGGCCGAGATCGTCGTCGACACCTTCACGCCCATCAGGGAGCGGACCGAGGCCATCCTCGCCGACACCGACGGCCTGGACAAGATCCTGGCTGACGGGGCGGCCCGGGCGGGCCACGTGGCGCGCGGGACCATGGCGATGGTCCGGGACCGGGTGGGCTTCGTGCCGCGCCTGGACGCAGCCGACCGCGCGTGACTGGCGCAGTGCGCGTGACTGGCGCAGCGTGCGTACGGGCCCGCGCCGGCTGATCCCGATGATGCCTAGCGAGCCCTTCCGGAGCTCACCCCGAGGCGGAGCGCCTCCGCAGCAGGATCAGCACGATCGCGGCGGCGGCGGCCGACAGAATCAGCGCGATGGACGCGACGGCCAGCCCGCCGGGGATCTTCGTGGTCGTGATCGTGCCGGAAATGACCGGTGGCCGGTTCGCTCCCGCCTTGCCCGCCGCAGCCTGGCCCGACTGCTTGGCGGACGGCGCGGGTGACGTCAGCGGGGGGACGGGTGACGTCAGCGGGGGGACCAGCGTGCCGATCGGCTTGACCTTCCCGTCCAGCGCGAAGCCCCAGTTCAGCAGGCTCTTGGCGTAAGTCACCTCGGTCAGCGCGGGGCAGTGCAGCAGCGTCACGATGAGGGTGACACCGTTCCGGCGGGCCAGCCCGACGTAGGTGGCCCCCGCCGCGTTGGTCCAGCCGACCTTCCCGCCGATGCCGCCCGGGTACTCGGCGAGCAGCTCGTTCTGGTTGTACAGCGTCTCGCTCTTGTGTGCGGTGACGGGAAAGGTCGCCAGCCGCGCCTGGTCGTACCGCATGAAAGCGGGCAGGGCCAGCGCCTGCCGGGCGATCAGCGCCAGGTCGTAGGCGGAGACGTGCTGGCCGGGAGCATCCAGGCCGTTCGGGTCCGCGGCCATGACGTCGTAGGCCTGCAGGTGGTGCGCTTCTGCGTTCATCAGCGCGACGCCGGTGCTCAGCGACCCGGTGGCCTGGGCCAGTGCGATCGCGGCGTCGTTGGCCGAGATCAGCAGCAGCGCGTTGAACAGATCCGACACCTTGTACTGCTGCCCGCGGACCAGCCCGGCGACGTTCGGGGTCACGTTGGTGGCCTGCCGCGACGCGGCGACCATAGCGTCCGGGTTCAGCAATGGGATCAGCGTGATGGCGGTCAGCAGCTTGAGCGTGCTGGCCGGCCTTAGCAGGCCGTGCGGGTCCTTGGCCGCGAGGACCTCCCCCGTCCCGGCGTCGGCGACCACGTAGGCCGAGGTCGGCACGCTGGGCAGCCGTGCGGCCCCGGCTGGTTCAGCCACGATCACGCCCCGGCCGGCCAGCTGGGCCCCGCCCACCGTGTCCGGGCTGGCGGGCTTCGGGCCGGCGTCAGCCTGCTGCAGCAGCTTGGCGGCGACCGCCCACTGCTGGGCCGATTCGGCGCTGCTGGCGGGCGCGGTCGCCGGACTGCTCGCCGACGCACCCCCGCCCGAGGTGCCGGTCCCGGCTGAAGCGCCGGTTCCAGTGGCGGCGCCGCCCCCGCCGGCCACTCCCGTTTCAGGGAGGCTGCCGCCGGCCGGTTGGCCCACAGCCGGGCTGGCCACCCGGGCCTGCTGCGCTTGAGCTGGCACGCTCAGGGACACCGCGCCGGCCACTGAGCAGGCCGCGAGCAGAGCTCCGCTTCTGAAAAGAGCCATGCGGATACGCTCTGTCACCAATTTCCCCCCGCGTTCACCGGTTTCCTCCCGCTCTCATTGACCTGCGCTGTCGCTGCCGCGCCCGTAGCGGCCAGACCGTCCCTGCCCGTCGCGCGGTCCTAGCCGTAATCTGTGACTATGGAGCGCATGTCAGAATCCGGATTGCCGATCGAACCCGTCTACGACGAGAGACAGCTTACAAATTTTCGTCCGGCCGAAAAGCTCGGCGAGCCAGGAGCGTATCCATACACCCGCGGTGTGTATCCGACGATGTACACAAAACGGCCGTGGACCACGCGGCAGTACGCCGGATTCTCGACGGCCGCGGAGTCCAACCGGCGGTTCCGCGAGCTGATCGAGGCCGGGGCGACCGGGCTGTCGGTGGCCTTCGACCTGCCGACCCAGATGGGCTATGACTCAGATGCCCCAATCGCGCACGGCGAGGTCGGCAAGGTGGGAGTCGCGATCGACTCCCTCGAGGACATGCGGTGGCTGTTCGACAGCATCCCCCTGGGCGAGGTGTCCACCTCGATGACGATCAACGCGCCCGCCGCGGTGCTGCTCGTGCTCTACCAGATGGTCGGTGAGGAGCAGGGCAGCAGCCCGGCCGCGCTGACGGGCACGATCCAGAACGACGTGCTCAAGGAGTACATCGCACGCGGCACCTACATCTACCCGCCCCGCCCGTCGCTGCGTCTGGTCGCGGACAGCTTCGCCTACTGCCGCAAGGAGCTGCCCCACTGGAATACCATCTCCATCTCCGGTTACCACATGGCCGAGGCCGGCGCCACGCCGGTGCAGGAGATCGCCTTCACGCTGGCCAACGCGCGGGAGTACGTGCGGGCCGCGCTGGCCGCGGGCCTGGCCGTCGACGAGTTCGCGCCGCGGCTGTCGTTCTTCTTCGTGGCCCGCACGACGCTGCTGGAGGAGGTGGCGAAGTTCCGCGCCGCGCGCCGGATGTGGGCCCGGATCATGCGGGAGGAGTTCGGCGCTGCCGACCCGCGGTCCCAGATGCTCCGCTTCCACACCCAGACCGCGGGCGTCCAGCTGACCGCGCAGCAGCCCGAGGTGAACGTCGTCCGGGTAACCGTCCAGGCCCTCGCGGCGGTGCTCGGCGGCACGCAGTCGCTGCACACGAACTCCTTTGACGAGGCCATCGCGCTGCCCAGCCAGCGGGCCGCGCTGCTCGCGGTACGCACCCAGCAGGTGCTGGCCAGCGAGACCGACCTGACCGCCACCGTGGACCCGTTCGCCGGTTCCTACGCCATCGAGTCCATGACCAACGACATCGAGGACGCCGCCACCGAGCTGATGACGACCATCGAGGACATGGGTGGCGCCGTCGCCGCGATCGAGCGCGGCTTCCAGAAGGCCGAGATCGAGCGCGTCGCCTACGACGTGACCCGGGAGATCGACTCGGGCGAGCGGGTCGTCGTCGGGGTGAACAAGTTCGTCTCCGACAGCGATGAGCCCTACGAGCAGCTGGCCGTGAACCCGGCCATCGAGGCGGAGCAGGCCGCCCGGCTGGCGGAGGTTCGCAGCCGCCGCGACGCCGCCGAATTCAGCCGCCGGATATCGGAGGTCAAGGAGACCGCGGAGGGCACCGGGAACCTTCTGTACCCACTTCGTGAGGCACTTCGCGCCGGAGCCACGCTCGGCGAAGTCTGCGATGCGCTTCGCGATGTCTGGGGCATTTACCGGCCGCCAGACGCTTACTGATCGGCCGACGTCACATTTATGCTGGTGGCTTAGCCTCTTTAGCATTTCTGTACGTATCTAATTTCGCGGTTATGTCGCAGTCGCATTCGCGAAACGGAGGTCTGCCGTGGCCATCAGCTGGAATCCTTCTCGGGGCCCGACGCTCGGCATCGAGTGGGAGCTGCAGCTCATCGACGCCCAGAGCAGGCTGCTGCGCCAGGACTCCGACGCGGTCCTGGCCGCGCTGCCCGGCCTGGACGCGAGGGGCGAGCACCCCCATATCCGGCACGAGCTCATGCAGTCCACCGTGGAGATCGTGACGGGGATTTGCAGCACCGTCTCCGAAGCCAAGGCCGACCTGGGCAAGGCCGTCGAAGAACTCCAGCGTATCGCGGAGGACCGCGACATTCTGCTGGCCTGCTCCGGCACCCATCCGGTAAGCAACTGGCGTGACGCGAAGATGGCGCCAATTGCGCGTTATGCGGAGCTGGTCGAGCAAATGCAATGGCTGGCCCGCCGGATTCAGACCTTCGGTGTGCACGTTCATGTCGGGCTGCGGGACGGCGCCAAGGCGATTCCCGTGGTGAACGCCCTCGCCGCATACCTGCCGCATTTTCTGGCGCTCACGGCATCCAGCCCGTTCTGGAACGGGCAGGACACCGGGCTGGCCTCGACCCGGGCGATCGTTTTCGGCGACCTGCCGACAGCGGGGCCCCCGCACCGGCTTTCCAGCTGGAGCGATTTCGAGGAGTACATGGATACGCTGATACGGGCCCAGACCATCCGCAGCATCAAGGAGGTCTGGTGGGACATCCGCCCGCATCCCGACCTGGGCACCATCGAGATCCGCATGTTCGACGGCCTGCCGACCGCCCGCGAGGTCGGCATGGCCGCCGCCCTGTCGCAAAGCCTCGTCCAGCTCTTCGACGCCCAGCTCGACCGCGGCTACCAGTTGCCGAGTCCCTCATCTTGGGTCGTTCGCGACAACAAGTGGCGCGCGACGAGATATGGTCTTGACGCGACGGTAATCACTGACGAGTCAGGGACGACGGCGCCGCTGCGCGACGAGCTTTACGAGCTCGTTCGTGAGCTTGAGCCCGTCGCCGATCGGCTTGGCTGTCTTGAAGAGCTGCAGGTAGCCTCAGAAGTGCTCGAATACGGGGCTTCCTATGAAAGACAGCGGGCTATTCTCGCTCAGGCGGGCGAGATGATCGATGTTGTCGACGCGCTGGTCACTGAGTTTGCCGAGGACCGTTTCGTCATCCCGGGGGAAGGCGGGCATGGAAGGAAATGACCTGGCGGGCGATTTGGAAGCCTTTATCGCCGCGCATGAGGCCGAGCTCATCGAGTTCCGCCGCGACCTGCATGCGCACCCGGAAGTCGGCTATGCCGAGCACCGGACCACGCGCCGGATCGCGCTGCGGCTGGCGGCCGCCGGTCTCCGCCCGGTAATCCTGCCCCGGGGCACGGGCCTGATCGCCGACATCGGCGGCAGCGACTGTGACCATGAGACCCCGCCGCGCCCGGTCATCGCCCTGCGTGCCGACATCGACGCCCTGGCCATGGCCGATGAGAAGAGCGTTCCGTACCGCTCGACCGTGCCCAATGTCTGCCACGCCTGCGGGCACGACGTGCACACCAGCGTGCTCCTCGGCGCCGGCCTGTTCCTGGCCGAGCAGGCTGCCCAGGGGCTGCTGCCCGGACGGGTCCGGCTGATCTTCCAGCCGGCCGAGGAGGTCCCGGGTGGCGCGCTCGACGTGCTCGCTGCGGGCGGCATCACCTCGGTGGGCCGGATCTTCGCCCTGCACTGTGACCCCAAGATCGACGTCGGCAAGATCGGGATCCGGAACGGCCCCGTCACCGCGGCCTGCGACCGGGTCTCCGTGCGGGTCACCGGCCCCGGCGGCCATACGGCCCGCCCGCACCTGACCGCGGACCTCGTGTATGCGCTGGGCAAGATCGTCACTGAGCTGCCGGCCGCGCTGTCGCGCCGGGTGGACCCGCGGTCCAGCCTGAGCCTGGTCTGGGGCCGGATCAGCGCGGGCACGGCAGCCAATGCCATCCCGGAGGACGGCATCGTGGAGGGCACCGTCCGCTGCCTGGACGACGACGCCTGGCACGGTGCCCCGGACCTGCTCAAAGAGCTCATCGACTCGGTCGCCTCCGCCTACGGCGTGTACGCGGAGATGAGCTACTCGCGGAACGTCCCGCCGACCGTCAACGACCCGATGAGCTCGGCCATGTTCGCCGCCGCCGCGGAGCAGACCCTCGGGCCCGACGCCGTGGTGAGCACGCCGCAGAGCCTGGGCGGTGAGGACTTCGCTTGGTACCTGGAGTCCGTGCCCGGCTCCTACGCCCGGCTGGGGGTGCGCACGCCCGGTTCCACCCAGGAGGTGGACATCCACCAGTCCACGTTCGACGTGGACGAGCGCGCCATCGGGGCCGGCGTGCACGTGATGGCCGCGACCGCGCTCAACGCGCTGTGGGACGACAACACCCGCATCACCACCGAGCCCGTTCCCGGCGCCGCGTAGTCCTGGGCAGTGCTGGCCCGGGGGGTCGTCCCCCGGACGGCGTCCGCTGGCGAGATGCGGGAGAATGGCGCATCGTGAGGGAGTCACGCGCGCGCATCGCGATCATCGGCGGTGGTCCGGGCGGCTACGAGGCCGCGCTGGTCGCCGCGCAACTCGGCGCCCAGGTCACGCTGGCCGAGCGGGACGGGCTCGGCGGGGCCTGCGTACTCACGGACTGTGTGCCGTCCAAGACTCTGATCGAGACCTCCAACACAGCCACGGTGCTGAACGGCGCCGCGGATCTGGGCCTGCGGTCCACCGGCACCACCGGAGTGGACGCGACCCGGCTGTACGGCCGCATCAAGGCCCTGGCCCAGGCCCAGTCCGCCGACGTCGCGGCGCGGGTCGCGGCCGAGGGCGTCGAGGTCGTCGCCGGGACCGCATGCCTGGCCGGGCCGGGCACTGTGCGTGTCGGCGACCGCGATATCGGCGCGGACGCCGTGCTCATCGCGCCCGGTGCGCACCCGCGGGTGCTGCCCGATTCCGTGCCGGACGGTGAGCGCATTCTGAACTGGCGTCAGCTGTACGATCTGCCGGAGATTCCGGCGGAACTGATCGTGGTGGGCTCCGGGGTGACCGGGGCGGAGTTCGCCAGCGCTTACCAGTCGCTGGGATCCCAGGTGACGCTGGTGTCGTCACGTCAGCGCGTGCTGCCGCACGAGGACGTGGACGCCGCCGTCGTCCTCGAGGAGGTGTTCCGCCGCCGCGGGATGACCGTGCTGGGCCGGTCCCGGGCCGCCGCGGTCACCCGGCAGGGCGACCGGGTCGTAGTGACGCTGACCGATGGCCGGGTGGTGCGCGGCTCGCACTGCCTGCTCACCGTGGGCATGGAGCCCAGCGTCAGCGGCCTCGGCCTCGAGGACGCCGGGGTCAAGCTCGACGACCGCGGGTTCGTGAGCGTCGACCGGGTATCCCGCACGTCAGTGCCCAGCGTGTACGCCGCCGGCGACTGCACCGGCGCGCTGATGCTCGCCTCTGTCGCGGCCATGCAGGGCCGGATCGCAATGTGGCACGCTCTCGGCGAGGCCGTGCACCCGATCCGGCTGAGCCACGTGGCCGCGACCATCTTCACCGATCCGGAGATCGCCACCGTCGGCGTCACCGCGTCGGCGGTGGAGAATGGCGACGTCCCGGCCATGGTGGTGAAGCTCCCGCTGGCCGGGAACCCGCGGGCCAAGATGGCCGGTATCCGGGACGGGTTCGTCAAGCTGTACGCCCGCCCCGACACCTCGGTCGTGCTGGGCGGCGTGGTGGTCGCGCCCCGCGCCAGCGAGCTGATCCTGCCCGTGTCGGTCGCCGTCGAGCAGCGGCTCACGGTGGATCAGCTGGCGCAGACGTTCACCGTCTACCCCTCCCTGTCCGGAAGCCTGTCCGAAGCGGCCCGCAAGCTGATGCGCTTCGCCCCCGACTTCGCCTAATGCGCGGGGTGACCTAGGTCCGGATCATCCGGGACCTGGAGCTCGTGCTGACGGAGCCGGGAGACCCGGATGTTGTCGGCGTAGGCGACCACCGTGAACACGCTGCCGACGATGGCCAGTCCCGGCACCATGATGCGCAGCCACACCGGCCCGGGCAGCAGCGCGAGCACGCAGCAGATCGGCACCATCACGATCAGGTGGCGCAATACGGTCCGTCCCCGCCAGCCGGCGTCGGTGAGCTCATGGCGGACCCACTCCCGGTTGCGGGGCGGCAGCCGGAAGCCGACCGCGAACTTGAGCTTCCCGCCGATTCCCGGGTCACCGGCGATCCGGGCCACGCCGCGTCATTCCCCGCTCGGGTCTTCGAATTCCCCGCTCGATTCCCCGCTCGGGTCTTCGGATTCCCCGCTGGGGTCGTCTTCGATGCGGCAGATCACGCTGTGCGCGGTCACTGTCTCTCCCACCTGGACGGACAGGCCGGCCACGGTCCCGTCCTTGTGCGCGGTGACCGGCTGCTCCATCTTCATCGCCTCGAGGATGACGATCGGGTCGCCCGCCGACACTGACTGCCCGTCCGCGGCGACGATCTTCACGATCGTGCCCTGCATCGGGCTGGCCAGGTCGGCCCCGCTTCCGACGGGCGCCGCGTGCCTGCGGCGGGGGCCACCGCGGCGCGGTCCGGCCGCCGGGCCTGCGCCCGCCGCGACGGGCGCGTTCAGCGCGGCCGGCATGACGACCTCGACCCGCTTGCCGGCTACCTCGACGATCATGCGTTCCCGGGCGGCGGGCTCGTCGGCGGGATCGGTGTCCTGCGGCACCAGTTCCGCCGCGAAATCGGTCTCGATCCACCGGGTGTAGACGCTCATGGGCTCGGCGGCGAAAGCGGGATCGCTGACGACGGCGCGGTGGAAGGGCAGCACGGTCGGCATCCCCTGAACCTCGAACTCGGCCAGGGCCCGCCGGGCCCGCTCCAGGGCCTGCTGGCGGGTGGCGCCGGTGACGATCAGTTTGGCGATGAGCGAGTCAAAGGCCTGCGGCACGGTCATGCCCGGCTCATAGCCGGCGTCGACCCGGACCCCGGGACCGGCCGGGAGCTGCCAGGACCGGATCGTTCCCGGCGCGGGCATGAAGTTCCGCGCCGGATCCTCAGCGTTGATCCGGAACTCGATCGAGTGGCCGCGGGTGGGCGGGTCGTCGTAGCCAAGGGGATGGCCCTCCGCGATGCGGAACATCTCCCGGACCAGGTCCAGTCCGGTGACCTCCTCGCTGACCGGGTGCTCAACCTGAAGCCGGGTGTTTACCTCCAGGAAGCTGATCGACCCGTCCTGGCCGACGAGGAACTCACACGTGCCCGCGCCCTGGTACCCGGCCCGGCGCAGGATCGCCTTGGACGCCGAGTACAGCAGCCCGACCTGCTCGCTGGTCAGGAACGGGGCCGGGGCTTCCTCCACGAGCTTCTGGTGGCGCCGCTGGAGGGAACAGTCCCGGGTGGAGACGACCACCACGTTGCCGTGCGCGTCAGCCAGGCACTGCGTCTCGACGTGCCGCGGCCGGTCCAGGTAGCGCTCCACGAAGCACTCACCGCGCCCGAAGGCGGCCACGGCCTCGCGGACCGCGGACTCGTACTGATCACTGATCTCGTCGATCGACCAGGCCACCTTCAGGCCACGCCCGCCGCCGCCGAACGCGGCCTTGATGGCGACGGGCAGCCCGTGCTCTTCCGCGAAGGCGATGACCTCTTCGGGACCGGACACCGGGTCGGTCGTGCCCGGCGTGAGCGGGGCCTCGACCTCGCGGGCGATGTGCCGGGCGCGCACCTTGTCGCCCAGGGCCTCGATGGCCGCGGGTGGCGGCCCGATCCAGGTCAGTCCCGCCGCGATCACCGCCCGGGCGAAGTCGGCGTTCTCGGCAAGGAAGCCGTAGCCGGGATGGATCGCGTCGGCGCGGGCCTCAGTCGCGATCTTGATGATCTTCTCGATGTTGAGATACGTCTCCGCCGGGGTTGCCCCGTCCAGCGAGTACGACTCGTCGGCCAGCCGGGTGTGCAGCCCGTCGAGGTCCTGTTCGGCGTAGACCGCCACGCTGGCCAGCCCGGCGTCCCGGCAGGCCCGGATGACGCGTACCGCGATCTCGCCGCGGTTCGCGATGAGGACCTTCCGCACGGCGATCTCTCCTCCGCTACGTTGTTTCCCGGCTGGTTTGCGGCCGGGCTCCGGTGGAAGCCTTTTCCACGGAATGAACGGATTCTAGCTGTGACTGTCGGCCGGGGATCTACCCCCGGCGGACCGGGGACGTTTCTTACCAACCGGATAATTACGTTCTGCTTCGCTCCGGTCACGTCGCGGACGATCTAGGATAGGTCGGAATAAATGACCTCATACGCCTCTCCGTAACCGTAGATGTCGCCCGCTGTAGGCCCTTCCTCAACCGAAGCGTGACCTCAGGTACATAGAGTGAACGGCACTATCAATTTCCAGACCGCCTGCTACTCCCGGTGATTATGGCCATCGCCGGTCCCCGGGGCTCCCGCTCCCGGCGACCCGAGGTCGCAGGAATATGACGAGCGCGCGGGCAGGCCCGCCAGGTCGGCGAGCAGGTAGCCACGTCACGCCGGAAGGAGCCACGTGCAGCAGACCGTCTGGGGGGACCGAAGATGAACGTCGTCGGCCTTCTGGCATCGTGTGCCGCCGTGGTGAGCCTTTGGATCGGTGCTTCCCGTCAGCCAGGCAGCGCCGCCCGGGGTTACCGCTGGCTCGCCGGGACCGCGTTGTTCTGGTTCGTGGGCCTGCTGGCCGACCAGTTGTTCGCGGGCTCGTTCGGGACATCCGGGCCGCTCTCGCTGGCCGACGTGGCGCCGCTGCTGGCCATGGGCCCGCTCGTGGTCGGGGTTACCGTGCTGGCCGCGGAACCGCCGGACGGCGGCTGGCCGGAGGGCACGGAGCCCGCGATCACTGCCGAGCGGGCTGACACGCGCTCCATCCTGCCCTCGCTCGCGGACGGCTACGTCATGGCCATCGCGCTGCTGGTCATCGGCTGGGTCACCTTGTTCGGCGCGGACTTCCGGCGCTCCGGCGAGGGGGCCGGCACGTTCCTGCTCAGCCTCGTGCATCCGCTCGTGGACGCCGCGGTGCTGGGCATGCTGCTGCCCGCGCTGACCGCGGGCTGGCGGCGGGTAGGGCTGCCCTATCTGGCCCTGCTCGCGATCGGCATTGGGGACGCCCTCGGGGTCGGGCCCCGGCTGGCGTCCGGGCACTATTCGCTGGCGCAGCAGGTGTTCCAGGTGCTGGCCTTCTGCCTGCTCGGGCTGACGCCGTGGGTTTCCCGGGCGCACGTGCCGGAGATGCGCCGGCTGCCCCGCAGCATCCCCGGCTCCGGGCGGATCATCGGCTCGGGCCGGGCCACCATCGTCGCGGCGCTCACCGTTGCGGCGGCCACGGTCGTGGTCCTGGTTCGCGAGCTGATGGGGACGCCCAGCTCGAGCCTCGCCGTGACCGTCGCGAGCCGGCCCGCGGGCCTGGCCGTGGTGGTGGCCGGCTGCGCTGCGCTGCTTGTCCTGGTGTCGCGGGTCCTGGTCCTGGTCTGGGAGACCAGCACCGTGCTGCGGGCCTGGCGGGACTCCAGCGGCAGCCTGCGCGAGCTCGCGGACCGGACCAGCGACGCGGTCCTGCTGGCGGACCTGGCGGGCCGGATCAGCTACGCGAGCCCGGCCGTGTCCGACTTCGGCTATTCACCGGGCCAGCTGGCCGGCCTGCGACTGGAGGATCTCCTCCATCCCGAGGACCGTGTGCTGGCCCTGCGCGCCGCCCGCGCCGCGCTCGGCCCGGCCGGCCCAGGGGACGAGGACGATGACGCCGCAGGCCCAGACGGGGACGTGGTGGGCCGGTTCCCGGTCCGGGTCCGGACCGCGGACGGTACCTGGCGGCACATCGAAACGACGATCATGCGGTACCGCGTGCCCGGAGAGCCCGATCAGCTGCTGGTCACCGCGCGCGACGTGAGCGACCAGGTCGCGCTGCGCCAGCAGGTGACCCACCTGACCTTCCACGACGGGCTGACCGGCCTGCCCAACCGGGCCTACCTGGAGGAGCGGGCGCGGGACGCGCTGCGCCACCGCGGCGATGGCTCGGAAGCGGGCGTCATCTTCCTCGACCTGGACGGCTTCACCGCGGTCAACGACTCTGTCGGTCACGGCGCCGGCGACCTGGTGCTCGCGCAGGCGGCCCGGCGGCTCCGCGCGATCGTGCCCGCGCACGACACTGTGGCCCGCTGGGGCGGTGACGAGTTCGCCGCGCTCGTCGACGGCGCCCCCGGTTTCCAGGACATCGCGGACATCGCCGAGCGGATGGCCGGGACCATCAGCTCCGCGCCGTTCCGGGTGGCCAGCCGGGACATCGCCTTGACCGCAAGCGTCGGGGTCGCGCTCGCGGACGGCTCGCCCGCCGGGCTCGTGCTGCGCAACGCCGATGTCGCGATGTCCAAGGCCAGAGACAGCGGTGGCGGCCGTGTCGAGGTCTTCGCCGCGCACATGCACGCGGACGTGGTCCGCCGGCTGGAACTGGCCAGTGACCTGCAGGGCGCGATCTCCCGCCAGGAGCTCACCGTCCAGTACCAGCCAGTAGTCGAGCTGGAGACCTCCCGCGTCACCGGCGTCGAGGCCCTGGTCCGGTGGTGGCGCGACGGCGCCGCTGTCCCGACCGCCGACTTCCTCGACGTGGCCGAAGATTCCGGCCTGATCGTTCCGCTCGGCGCCTGGGTGCTGGCCACCGCCTGCACCCAGGGCGCGGCGTGGCGGTCCGCCGGCCGGAACATTGGGGTGTCGGTCAACCTGTCCCTGCGACAGATCAACTCGCCCCGGTTCCCCGAGTCCGTGGCGGCCGCGCTCGCCGAGAGCGGCCTGCCGCCGGAGGCGCTCATCCTCGAGGTCACCGAGCGGGTCCTCGTCGAGGACGGCGGCCTGATGGTCGGGCGCCTGGCGGACCTGCGACGCCTGGGCGTGCGGCTCGCCATCGACGACTTCGGTACCGGCTACGCGTCGCTGGCCTACCTGCGCGGGCTGCCGGTGGACATCATCAAGATCGACCCGTCGTTCGTGGCCGGGCTGGGGCACGATGACACGGTGGCCCTGCTGACCCGCACGATCGTGCAGGTCGGCCGGGACCTCGGCATCCAGGTGGTCGCGGAGGGCATCGAGGATCCGGTGCAGCTGCAGGTACTGCGGGAGATGGGCTGCGGCTACGGGCAGGGCTTCCTGGTCGGCCGCCCGATGGCCGCCCCGGGCATCGAGTCCCTGATCGGCTCCCCTCCGGCTGACCGCGGCCACTCCGCCGATCCTGGTTCGGGCCCCGCTGCTGGCCACGGCGGTGAATCCGGCCTGGGGCTTGCCCGCAGCGGCGAGCCCGATCGCAGTCACGGCCACGACGGGGAGCCCGGCCACGACGGGAAGCCCGGCCACGACGGGAAGCCCGGCCACGACGGGGAGCCCGGCCGGCGCCACGGCGGCGTGGCCCGCAGGCCGGACCGGGCCACGGACTGCGCCCTGGAGCCTGAGGCCGGCCCGGGCGACGGCGAGCCGGGCGATGCCTTTCATGGCCGGACCCCCGCCTCAGCCTCGTTACCGGACCGGGCGTCTCACGCAGTGAGACGAATATGGCTTCAAGTTGACGCGGGCCGCTCCATGGGACATCGTGTGTGGTGTGAAGAGCAACCGCATTCTGGTACTTGGACGGCGCGCAGGCCGCTGACCAAGCAAGCTTCTGCGCGCCCCCCTCGACTGCCTCCCGGCACGAGGGGTTTTTTAATGCCCGTCCGCTCGCGCACGCACTCGCAGCGGAGTCTCTCGCTGACAAGGAAGCCACCGGATGACTGAGCAGACGAAACCCGCCGCCCCCCCGCGCGCGCACTCCAGCCCCACTCCGCTGGACCTCGCCGCGCGGACGGTGCACCGGGACGCGGCCTCCGGCGCGGGCCCCGCGCCGGAGGAGCAGGCCGGCCGCGCCGGTAACATCCCCACCCAGAACGGCCCCGCCGACCCGGGCGCCGTCGTGAATGGCGCTGCGGCCAACGCCGGCGGTGGGCTGCCCGGCGCGAACGGCGCGGCGAACGGGACCGGGGCCAGTCCCGCCCCGGCCAGTCCCGCCCCGGCCAGTCCCGCCCCGGCCAGTCCCGCCCCGGCCAGTCCCGCCCCGGCCAGTCCCGCCCCGGCCAGTCCCGCCACTGCCGCCGCCCCCGGCGCGGCGCGGATCCGGATGACCGGAGCCCAGGCCCTGGTGCGCGCGCTGGAGAACGTGGGCGCGGACGTCGTGTTCGGCCTGCCGGGCGGCGCCATCCTGCCGGCCTACGACCCGCTGCTCGACTCCACCGAGGTGCGCCACATCCTGGTCCGGCACGAGCAGGGCGCGGGACACGCCGCGACCGGGTACGCGCAGGCGACCGGCCGGACGGGGGTCTGCATGGCCACGTCGGGCCCGGGAGCGACCAACCTGGTGACCCCGATCGCGGACGCCTACATGGACTCGGTGCCGCTGGTGGCCATCACCGGCCAGGTGTCGACCAGCATGATCGGCACGGACGGCTTCCAGGAAGCCGACATCTCCGGCATCACCCTGCCGGTGACCAAGCACAATTTCCTGGTGACGAGGGCGGAAGACATCGCGCGGACGATCGCCGAAGCGTTCCACCTGGCCTCCACCGGGCGCCCGGGCCCGGTGCTGGTCGACATCGCCAAGGACGCGATGCAGGCGCAGACCGAGTTCAGCTGGCCGGTGCCGCTGGACCTGCCGGGGTACCACCCGGTGACCCGGCCGCACTCCCGGCAGATCCGCGAGGCGGCCCGGCTGATGACCGGCGCGCATCGGCCCGTGCTGTACGTGGGCGGCGGCATCATCAAAGCGGAAGCCGCACCCGAACTCCTCACCCTGGCCGAGCTGACCGGCATCCCGGTCCTAACGACCCTGATGGCGCGCGGCGCGTTCCCGGACGGGCACCCGCAGCACCTCGGCATGCCGGGCATGCACGGGACGGTCGCCGCGGTCGGTGCCCTGCAGAAGTCCGACCTGATCATTGCCCTCGGGGCCCGGTTCGACGACCGGGTCACCGGCAACCTGGCCTCGTTCGCGCCGGATGCCCAGGTCGTGCACGCCGATATCGACCCGGCGGAGATCTCCAAGAACCGCCGGGCCGACGTGCCGATCGTTGGGGACTGCCGCGAGGTGATCACTGACCTGATCACGGCGGTCCAGACCGAGCACGAGGCCGGGCGGCGCGGCAGCCTCGGCGCCTGGTGGGCTCAGCTGGACGCCCTGCGGACCACCTACCCGCTGGGCTACGAGGAGGCGGCGGACGGCTCGCTCGCCCCGCAGTACGTGATCAAGCGCATCGGCGAGATCGCCGGTCCCGAGGCGGTCTACGTGGCCGGCGTCGGGCAGCACCAGATGTGGGCCGCCCAGTTCATCAACTACTCCCGCCCGCGCACCTGGCTGAACTCGGGCGGCCTCGGCACGATGGGCTACTCGGTGCCGGCCGCGATGGGCGCCAAGATGGGCCGGCCGGACGCCTGCGTGTGGGCCATCGACGGTGACGGCTGCTTCCAGATGACCAACCAGGAGCTCGCCACCTGCGCGCTGGAGGGCATCCCGATCAAGGTCGCGATCATCAACAACGGCAACCTCGGCATGGTCCGGCAGTGGCAGACGCTCTTCTACGGCGAGCGGTACTCCAACACCGACCTGCGCCGGGCCGGTACGTCGGCGGCCCTGCCCGGAGCCGTTCCGGGTAACGCGGAGGCCGCCGGTCCGGGCCCGCTCGCGGGCACCCGCGTGCCCGATTTCGTCAAGCTGGCCGAAGCCTATGGCTGCGCTGGCATCCGCTGTGAGCGGCCGGAGGATGTGGACGCGGTGATCAACCAGGCGATGGAGATCAACGATCGCCCGGTCGTGATCGACTTCATCGTGCACCGGGACGCCATGGTTTGGCCGATGGTCCCGGCCGGCACCAGCAACGACGACATCCAGTTCGCCCGCGACATGGCCCCGGACTGGGGCAGCTCCGAGTGACCGCCGGACATAGCACCCTAGGTTCGCAGGAAAGGCGCCGAGGTAATGAGTAGGCATACGCTGTCCGTGCTGGTGGAGAACAAGCCGGGCGTCCTGGTGAGGATCGCCGGGCTGTTCTCACGGCGCGGGTTCAACATCGACTCGCTGGCGGTCGGCCAGACCGAGCACCAGGAGATTTCCCGCATGACGATCGTGGTGAACTGCGACGAGCGTCCGCTGGAGCAGGTCACCAAGCAGCTCAACAAGCTGGTCAACGTGCTCAAGATCGTCGAGCTGGAGCAGGGGTTCGCGGTCCAGCGCGAGCTCATCCTGATCAAGGTCCGCGCCGACACCGAGAGCAGGTCGAAGGTGCTGGAGACCGTGCAGCTCTTCCGGGCCAAGGTGGTCGACGTGGCGCTGGACGCGGTGACCGTGGAGGCCACCGGCAACCGGGAGAAGCTCGACGCGCTGGTCCGGGTGCTCGAGCCCTTCGGCATCAAGGAACTGGTGCAGTCCGGCATGGTGGCGGTCGGGCGCGGCGGCCGGTCGATCACCGACCGGGCGCTGCGCCCGGTCGAGCGCAGCGCCTGACCTCACCTCAGCCGCCCGCAACATCGAGAACACATCGGAAGGCCAGCCAGTGAGCGTTCTTCAGATACCGGCTAGCGAGCACGGGCGGTTTTAAGCCCGTGCGAGCGGTCGGTGCAGGCGCCACGGCGAGAACCTTCACGGAAATCTGAAGAACCGGAACTTTAAAGGAGCACAGTGGCAGAGATTTTCTACGACGACGACGCCAACCTCGCGACTATCCAGGGGCGGCACGTCGCCGTGCTGGGGTACGGCAGTCAGGGGCATGCGCACGCCCTGTCGCTGCGCGACTCGGGCGTCGATGTGCGGGTCGGGCTGCTGGAAGGCTCGGGCAGCCGGGCCAAGGCGGAGGACGACGGCTTGCC
>Ga0302223_10000522_pt1 | contig 24134 bp, 24 predicted proteins | sample II_Palsa_E2_3_FD_194565 | JGI IMG/M metagenome (GOLD analysis project Ga0302223, IMG submission 194565) | Peat permafrost microbial communities from Stordalen Mire near Abisko, Sweden - II_Palsa_E2_3 | ecosystem: Environmental > Terrestrial > Soil > Palsa > Peat permafrost | place: Sweden... | reverse complement strand
GGATTGCGCTGCTTGACGACATGCTGCGCGCCACACCCGTGCCGCTCATGGCTGCGCGCTTTCACAAGGGTCTTGCAATAGCGATCGTTCAGATGACCGGTCGTTTGCTCGTATCCACGCAGGTCCGTACCGTCGCGCTCTCCGGTGGCGTCATGCAGAACTGCGTGCTGTTCGAGCAACTCACCGCACGCCTTGCGGCATGCGGCTTTAATGTACTGACACATCGCCAGATACCGTCCAACGACGGTGGCATTGCGCTGGGGCAAGCGGCGATCACCGCAGCGCGCGCCCTAACGTGCGCGTTCGGTGAACCACGGAGTACGTCATGTGCTTAGGCATCCCGGGACAGATCGTCGAGATCAGCGACGCGGACAACAACCTCGCATTGGTCGATGTAGGCGGGGTGCAGCGGATTATCAACATCGCGTTCATTGTCGATGACGACTGGCCGCCGTCGGCGTGTGTGGGTAACTGGGTGCTGGTGCATGTCGGCTTTGCGATGAGCCGTCTCGACGAAGCCGAAGCCATGCGCACGCTTGCCCTGTTGCGTGAGCTTGGCGAAGCGCAAGCGGAGATGGCAGCGATGATGGAAGGGGGCGGTGAGCCACCCCTTCCTGACACGTTCAACCACCGCGATGGAGCGCGCCATGACTGAACATCGGGCGCTACATGGCCTATATCCGTTCCTTCACGGCGAGCATCAGGACGCGGCGAAACTCGATGCCGCGCTGCTCGAATCGGTCGCGCAGAAGGCGCAGGCAAGCATCGATGCGAAGCGCGCGTTCTTCGCGGACAACGCCACCGCGGTAGTCGCTGTTGCGCATGCGATTGCGGATGTTTATCGCCGTGACGGCAGGCTCTTTTCGATGGGCAACGGCGGTTCGAGTTGCGATGCCGCGCACATCGCGGTGGAGTTCCTGCATCCGGTTACGGCCGGGCGTCCGGCGCTCACCGCAGTCAACCTCGTCGCCGATACCGCCATGATGACGGCCGTGGGCAACGACGTCGGCTTTGCGCATATCTACGTGCGGCAACTGGTGGCGCAGGCGCGTCGCGGCGACGGCCTCATCGGGATATCGACCAGCGGTAACTCGGACAACCTGCTGGCCGCATTCGCGAAAGCGCGCGAGATGGGCGTGGTCACCATCGGCTTGGCCGGGCATGACGGCGGCAAGATGGCAGTGCCGGGCGCGCTCGACCATTGCCTCGTGGTGCCGAGCGACAGCATTCATCGGATCCAGGAAACCCACGTTGCGATTTATCACATCCTGTGGGACCTGGTCCATACGCTGCTCGCCGATGAACGCGGCAGCCTGAGTGTCCCTGACACAGCGGCAGCGGAGCACGCGTCATGAAATACGTCGATGAATTCCGTGATCCGGATAAAGCCCGTACTCTTACGCTAGAGATCAATCGGCTGGTCGAGCGGATCGTCCGCGACCGGGGTGGCCTCAAACGGCCGTTGCAGATCATGGAGGTCTGCGGCGGTCATACGCATTCCATCTTCAGGTATGGGATTCACCAGATGCTGCCGCCCGAGGTCGAATTCGTCCACGGCCCGGGTTGCCCAGTCTGCGTGTTGCCGATGGGCCGTGTGGACGACTGCGTGGCGCTCGCGGAGCGACCCGAAGTGATCTTCACGACCTTCGGCGACGCGATACGCGTTCCCGGTTCGCGTAAGAGCCTGTTGAAAGCGAAGGCGGATGGAGCCGATGTGCGGATGGTTTATTCGCCGCTCGACGCGCTTGCTATTGCGCGTGCGAATCCGCACCGTGAGGTGATCTTCTTCGGACTGGGTTTTGAAACTACCATGCCGAGCACGGCGATGACGGTGTTGGAAGCTCACGCGCAACGCATCAACAACTTCTCGCTGTTTTGCAACCACATCACGATCATCCCGACGATCAAGGCCATTCTCGATTCGCCCGACCTGCATCTCGACGGCTTCCTTGGACCCGGACACGTGAGCATGGTGATCGGCACGCGGCCGTATCGGTTCATCGCAGAGCATTACCGGCGGCCGATTACCGTCGCCGGATTCGAACCGCTCGACGTGCTGCAATCGGTGTGGATGGTGTTGCGGCAGATTGCCGAAGGCCGCTGCGAAGTGGAGAACCAGTACGGCAGGATCGTGCCGGAAGACGGCAATGCGCAGGCGCTGTCGGCGATCGAGCAAGTGTTCGAGTTGCGCGAATTTTTCGAATGGCGCGGGCTGGGATCGATCGATCATTCCGGCGTGCGGATACGCGAACGCTTCGCCGCTTACGACGCCGAGCGCAAGTTCCCCGTCGCCAACCTGAAGATCGCCGATCCGAAATCCTGCCAGTGCGGGGAGGTGCTCAAAGGCGTGATCAAGCCGCAGCAGTGCAAGGTATTCGGCACTGCGTGCACACCGGAAACGCCGCTTGGCTCGTTGATGGTATCGAGCGAAGGCGCGTGCGCGGCCCATTACCGTTACGCACGCATCGATACATCGGCGTTGTTTAGGCATGGCGCTGCGTCGGACACGTTCAAGCAGGGAGCACAGGCATGAACGACCGGATCGGCAGGCTACGCGATGTCACGATCAACCTGGCGCACGGCGGCGGTGGCCGGGCGATGCGCGATCTGATCGAGGACGTATTTGTCACCGCCTTCGACAACCCCGCGCTCGCCGCGCTCGAAGATCAGGCGGTGTTTCCACTCGCAGACCTCGTGCGGCTCGGCGACCGGCTCGCGTTCACTACCGATAGCTACGTCGTCGACCCGTTGTTTTTCCCGGGCGGCGACATAGGCACGCTGGCGGTATCGGGCACCGTCAACGACCTCGCCATGTCGGGCGCGAAACCGCTGTTTCTATCGTGCGGAATGGTGATTGAAGAGGGCCTTGCCGTCGATGTCCTGCGTCGCGTGGCGGCAAGCATGCAGCGTGTCGCGATCGAAGCCGGTGTGTCTATTGTCACGGGGGACACCAAGGTGGTCGAGCGCGGTTGCGCCGACAAACTCTTCATCAACACCGCAGGCGTGGGGGTCGTTCCGCCCGGCGTGAACATATCGGCGCGGCGTGCGCAGCCAGGCGACGTGGTAATCGTGAACGGCTTTCTGGGTGATCACGGCGCGGCAATTTTGGTCGCGCGGAAGCAGCTTGCGTTGCAATCCGATATAGCAAGCGACTGCGCGCCGCTCGCGTCACTGGTCGATGCAATGCTGGGTGCGTGCAAGGACATCCACTGCATGCGTGACGCAACGCGCGGCGGTGTGGCCACGGTGCTGAACGAGTTCGCGGTGTCGTCGGGTGTGGCGATCCGCATCCAGGAAAACGCGTTGCCGATCCGCGAGGAAGTGAAGGGCGCTTGCGAAATCCTCGGGCTGGATCCGCTCTATCTGGCGAACGAAGGCAAGCTGGTTGCGATAGTTCCCGCCCACGCTGCATCAAGCGTGCTCGCGGCGATGCAAACGCACCCGGCTGGCACGCGGGCGGCTGTGATCGGCGAGGTGGTTGCGCAGCCCGCGGGCATCGTGGTGCTTCACACGGTGTTCGGTGGACAGCGAATCGTCGACATGCTGACGGGTGAGCAATTGCCCCGGATCTGTTAGCGGGCTTCAGGCATAGGGAGCGCAGTGTCATGCACGAACTGAGCATCGCGAATAGTGTCGTCGAACTGTGCGCCGAACGCGCGATGGGCGCACGGGTGTTGCGCGTGACGCTGGAGATTGGCCGGTTGTCGGCGGTGATGCCGGACGCAATCCGCTTTTGCTTCGATGTCTGTGCGAAAGATACCGTGGTTGAAGGCGCGGCGTTGGAGATTGTCGAGACACCGGGCCTGGCCCGCTGCCTGGACTGCGGCGGCAGCGTGGACATGATCGACCTGCTCGAACACTGCGCGTGCGGAAGCGTCAACCTCGAACTGCTGGCGGGCAGCGAGCTGAAGATAAAACAGATGGAGGTGGTTTGATGTGTACCACATGCGGTTGCTCGAAAAATGCCGGCACGGTGATCACCGACCCGCAGACCGGCGAACGGATTGAAACGCTGGCAGTAGGTGAAAGCGGTGCGCCGCGCGAGCCGGGTTCGTGGCGGCAACTTGCGACCGGGCCGGCGGGCGTGAGCGTGGCCGAGCATCTGCATGCACGCGCGCATCGTCATGCTCACGAAGCTCACGAAACTCACGTTCATGAACACGACGGCCACGTCCACAGCCACGAACATGTTCATGAACACCACCACGCGCAAACGCCGGTAGCCCTCGATCACTCGCCCGTATCCATCGCCGAAGTGGCGATTGCCGCAGCAACCCATGGCACAACGATCGCACTCGAACAGGATATTTTGGCGAAGAACCAGCTGCTTGCCGAACACAACCGTGGCTGGCTGGCGAGCCGTCATATCACCGCACTGAACCTCGTCAGTTCACCGGGAGCGGGCAAGACCACGTTGCTTGAACGTACTATCCGCGATCTCCAGGCGTTACATAGTACCCAGTCGATCCAGGTCATCGAAGGCGACCAGGCGACGCTCAACGACGCCGAGCGAATTCGCGCGACCGGTTGCCGCGTGGTCCAGATCAACACGGGCACCGGTTGCCATCTCGATGCCGGCATGGTGTCGCGCGCGCTGGCGCAACTCGATCCGCCGGCCCAATCGTGGCTGATGATCGAGAACGTCGGCAATCTTGTTTGCCCTGCGTTGTTCGATCTCGGCGAACAGGCGAAGGTGGTGATCCTGTCGGTGACCGAGGGCGAAGACAAGCCGCTCAAGTATCCGCACATGTTCCGTGCAAGCCGCCTGATGCTGCTGAACAAGATCGATCTGCTGCCGCACTTGCGTTTCGATGTTGAACGCTGCATTGCGTATGCGCGGCAGGTGAATCCTTCTATCGAAGTACTGCAGGTATCGGCGGAAACCGGGGCGGGGATGAAGGCGTGGTACGCGTGGCTGGAAGCAGCCGCGTTGGAAGAAGTCGGGGAAACGGTGCGCTAGAGCACGAGCTTAAGGCACGAGCCTAAGCACGAGCGAATTGGCGGTTGGATCGTGTTGAAGCTTATGGTACGAGCAAGGATGCGAGGCTCATGATGCTAAAACAGATGTCTCAGCTTTTTAATGACCGTCCAACCGGCTTGCGCCACAAAATCACCGGTATCTATGCGCTCCTGCTCGTCTTCAATGCGGTCGCGTGGGCATGGGCGCTGACGGCTTTTCACGGGCAGCCAGCGCTGCTGGGCACAGCACTTTTAGCGTACACGTTCGGGCTGCGCCACGCGGTGGATGCAGACCACATTGCCGCTATCGATAACGTCACGCGCAAGCTGCTCCAGATAGGCCGCAGCCCGCTTGGCGCCGGCTTGTTCTTCTCGCTTGGCCACTCGACGGTGGTCGTCGCGCTTACAGTTGGCGTCGCCTTCGCTGCAACCGCATTGACGACTCACTTCGATGACCTGAGAGGGTTTGGCGGCCTTATCGGCACCAGCGTTTCGGCGCTGTTCCTGTTCGTGCTGGCCATCGCGAACCTCGTCGTGCTGGCATCCGTGATCAGGACGTTTCGCGCGGTGCGCCGCGGCGAACCGCTGGTCGAAACCGATCTCGACCTCCTGCTGAACAATCGCGGTTTTCTGTCGCGATTACTTCGGCCGTTGTTGAGACTGGTATCGCGTAGCTGGCATCTCTATCCGGTAGGGTTCCTGTTCGGGCTCGGATTCGATACCGCGACCGAGGTTGCGTTGTTCGGCATATCGGCGGCCCAGGCGTCGCATGGACTCTCGTTCTGGTCCGTGCTCGTGTTGCCGATCTTGTTCACGGCAGGCATGTCGCTGGTCGATACCACCGACGGCATCCTGATGCTCGGTGCGTATCGCTGGGCCTTTGTACGGCCCCTGCGCAAGCTCTACTACAACATCACGATCACGTTCGTTTCGGTGGTGGTGGCAGTGCTGATCGGCGGGATCGAGGTGCTGGGTTTGCTCCAGGACAACTTTCGGCTCAAGGGTCCGTTCTGGGATTCCATCGGCAGCCTCAACGAGCACTTCGGGCTGTTGGGCTACATCGTCATAGGCATATTCATTGTGAGCTGGATCGTCTCCATAGCGATCTACAAGCTCAGGCGCTACGACGAAATCACCGTGAAAACGCTGTAACACTACGGCTAAACGCTAAAATTCATGCGAGCACGCCAAGTGCCAATGCCTCCGAAAGCCTTACGCCGGAAATAGGTAAACTTGGCCGTGTTCAACCCGCTCTGCCGGGGACATTTTTTACTAGCGTATAACCACGGTTATCGGTTATTGGAATCAAAGAAGGAACACGCATGCTCAATCTTCATCCGCGACTGCAAGTCGATCCGGATGCAGCGTCCGAGCGTCGCTGGCCTGTGACAGGATCTCCCCTCGCACTGAAGGTCACGGCGGCCTGGCATGCGGTGGCACTAGCGGGCTGCGCCACCGCGCCGGAGCTGTGGCCATGGTGGCTGGCCGGCACGGCGATCAACCACGCGACAGTCACGGCAGCGGGATTATGGCCGCGCTCAACGCTGCTTGGCGCCAACTGGACTCGCTTGCCCGCCATCCCGCGTAATGCAAATGCCATCGCGCTCACGCTCGACGACGGTCCTGATCCGCTCGTCACGCCTCAGGTGCTCGACCTGCTCGATGCGCACCGGGTTCGCGCCACGTTTTTTCTGATCGGCGAACGCGCGCGCCGATATCCCGCGTTGACCCGCGAGATTGTCGCGCGAGGGCACGGCGTGGAGAACCATTCGCAGAAGCATGTGCACACTTTTTCGGTGACGGGCATGGGGGCGCTAAGCCGGGAAATCGATGCGGCGCAACGCACGCTGACGGAATTGACGGGCGAGCGGCCGGCTTTCTTTCGCGCACCGGCGGGCTTGCGGAATGTCCTGCTGGAGCCGGTCTTGCAAAAGCTCGATCTGAGGCTAGCCACCTGGACACGGCGCGGCTTTGATACCCGTGAGCGCAACCCGGAAATCGTCGCACGGCGACTGCTGCGCGATCTGGCACCGCGCGACATCCTGTTGCTCCACGATGGCGGCGCCGCCATTACTGCCGACGGTCAACCCGTCTTGCTCTCTGTGTTACCGCGGGTTTTCGATGCCGCTAAAGAACAAGGCTTGCACTTCGTTACCTTACGAGAAGCCTTCTGATCGCCCGGCCAATCAGCGCCACCAAGAAACCGGGAATACATCTTCTCGCGCGATCAAGTAAGAGACGTTACGCATTGTACGAAGCCGGGCGACGCGCCGATTAAGTCACGATTAGCCGACTTATATCTTCTCAAACGCTTGGCATAACGTAACGCTCCGGCCCCATTCGTACGACTCAGGGAGAAACCTCATTCTCGATTAGCGTCGCGATTATCGGAAATGCCGGGGACGCAAGGCCCCACACGTGGCATGCCGCCATCAATTCCGCAAAAATGCTCAATGCCGATCCCGTAATCGCGATACCCGCAGGACTACTTGCATGAGTCGCCTGGACGATCGGATCACCAACGGGTGGAGAGAAGCGGTCCACTCAGCCCTGGCCAACGCCCCCGGCGGCACATACATTCCGTAACTTTTTCGATTTGGACAATGAGGATGCGGCGGCTAGATTGGCGGTAATGCGCTCGGATTTCGGTTGGGGTGTGGAATCAATGATGGCTTTCCGTCGTATATGTGAGACTTATCCATGCGCGAACTGGTTTTCTGGCTGATTTAGCAAGCAATTTTCAGTATGATTCGCCCCTCAATGCGGAGCCGAGCCAAATCTAGATAATCCATTTACCCGCTTCGCGTACCCCAATATGGCATTAAACAATCGGCACAAACTGCCGTTAAGTCGGTACAGACATTCGCGTAATTGCTGGTCATCTCCTGACAGCCGGTTGAAGATCGTCCGATTGGGACGAACTCATTCATGTGCTGTCCGCACAGGCGGATCCTGGTGAAGTGCCAGTGTCTTTCAAATCGTAAACATCGTATGCACGATCTGCGCTGGACCATGCCCGTTGCCCGATGGTCAGCCGTCGCTGCCGCGGCGACCGCCGATATCAGCTTCATCGAGCCGATTGTCCGCCGTCGTCTGAGCAGCCTGTCCCGAAGCGCCCTCAAGGTCGCCCATGACTGCGTGGCTGAGCGAGAACGCGTGCGCGTGGTGTTCGCATCGCGGCATGGCGAACTGCGGCGCACCACAGACATCCTGCGCGCCATCAGCACGGGCGAGCCGGTATCCCCGACCGCTTTCAGCCTGTCGGTCCTCAACGCGATGACCGGAATATTCGGCATCGCCCGCGGTGACCGTTCGCCCGCCAGCGCGATTTCTGCCGGGAAGCAAACGCTCGGGTTTGCCTTGCTCGAAGCGCATGCGCAGTTCGAAGCGGACCCGTCGTCCCCCGTGTTGCTGGTCTATGCAGACGAGCCCGCCGATGCCGCCTACGGCACGATTGAAGACGAGGTGCAAGGCGGTGCGCTCGCGATCCTGCTCGACACCCGCGGGGCAGGACAGCTCGCGTGCACAATGTCGGCTACGGGAAGCCATTCGGGAGCGCCGGAATCGGCATTCGGACGTTCCGCCGCATGTGCCGGCATTCCTAACGCTTTCCTTACGCAGAGCGAAGCGGTCCAGCGTTGTCTCGATACACAGGCGCCCGCCACATGGCAAACCACCGGCACTACCTGGCATTGGAGTTGGCATGACAGCGCGGCTTAATTACGGCTGGCGGCTGGTCGCCACGGGCATGAGCTTCGTCGTGTTCGGCGTCTGCGGACTGCTGTTCTCGGTGCTGGTGTTTCCGCTCGCGTGGCTGTGGCCGCATCGTGCGTCGCGTCAGCGAATGGTCACGACCATCATTCACTGGTTCTTCCGGGCGTTGGTGGCCTTCTTGCAGTGGGTTGGGGTGATGGAACTGGACGTCTCGGGAGCCGTCGCCTTGCGCGAAGCCGGCCCAGTCGTTGTCGTGGCCAACCATCCAACCTACCTCGATGTGGTGGTGCTGCTCGCGCTCACGCCTTCTGCGTGTTGCGTGGTCAAGAACGCGCACTGGGGTAATCCCTGCTTCTGGGGCATCGTGCGGGCGGCCGAATATGTAAGTAACGTCGACCCGGTCGAGCTTGTTGAAGCCAGCGCCCGCCAGATCGCCGCGGGCTATACCATGATCATTTTTCCGGAAGGCACGCGTAGTCCCGCGCCGAACCGGCTGCACGCATTCTCGCGCGGTTTTGCGCACATCGCCCTCAAGGCAGGCACGCCGGTCCTGCCCGTGCTGATGGATTGCGACCCGCCGGCCTTTACCAAGCAGATGCGCTGGTATCACGTGCCGCCGCGGGCGTTCCGCATCCGCGTGAGCGTGCTCGAGCCCGTCGCGGCCTACCGGCCCGTGGCGCATGATGCTTTGAATGATGCCTCGCATGAGGCTCCTTCTTCGGCCCTTGCCGCGCGCACTTTGACCAGCGCTATTGAGGCGCACATTAACCAGCGGCTGTTCGACTATGGATTCTTTGAAACTGGAAATTAAGCAGCTTCTGATCGATGCACTCGATCTGGAAGACCTGACGCCTGCGGACATCGATGACGATGCGCCGCTGTTCGAAACCGATGGCATCGGGCTCGATTCGATCGACGCACTCGAGATCGGCATCGTGCTGCGCAAACACTATCAATTGACTATCGCGGCGAACGACGAACGCACGCGAGAGCACTTCCGTTCGATCAGCACGCTCGCCGCGCTGGTCGCCAGCCAGCAAGGCGGGCTGAGCGTGACGAACGATATCGGGGAAAAGGGGAGTAAATCGTGACCGAGACAGAGATCCTTGAGCGCATCCGCGCCATCTTCAAAGAGAACTTCGCGATCGAGCCCGATCGCGTGACGCCGCAAGCGCATCTGTTTGAGGACCTCGACCTGGATAGCATCGACGCGGTCGATCTCGCTATCAAGCTGCAGGAAATGACCGGACGACGCATCAAGCCGGAAGAGTTCAAGACGGTACGCACGGTCGGCGATGTGATCGGTGCGGTGGAATCGCTGTTGGCGGAACAGGGGTGATGCAAGCGGAGCATTCACGTTCCGGCGGGCAGGGTGCCGCGGCGCCCGAGGCTGACGGCCCGTGTTTGCGCGCGCGGCCGCTTGGCTGGCTGCGAGCGGTTCTGCAAGTCGCGTTGAAGCTCGCTTACCCGTTGATGATCTTGTGTGCATGGCGCTGGGATTCGCCGCGATACATTGGCGCCGCGTTGTTTGCTCTGCTATGGCTGCAGCGATGGGCCGGGACGGGTACGTTCGCGACATCGCTGCGGCAACTTAGCGCGACCGATTGGTGCGTCGCGGGCGTCCTAAGCTGCGCATCGGCAGGGATCGTATTGTCCGGCAGTGAATTGCTGTTGCATCTGTATCCCTCGTTGGTGAATCTCGGACTGCTGGTCGCGTTCGGCGCGACGCTTGTGCGCGGTCCATCGATGATCGAAAAATTCGCGCGCATCGGCAATCCGGCGCTGGGCGCGTATGCGGTGCGATACACGCGCCGGGTCACGCAAATGTGGTGCGTGTTCTTCACGCTAAATGGTGCGTTTTCCGCCTATACCGCGTTGTTCTGGACACGTGCTGCGTGGTCGCTCTACAACGGCGCGATCGCGTATGGCCTGATAGGGGTTCTGCTGGTTGGCGAGATCGTATGGCGTTACGTGGCCGTGCTGCCGCGCGCCGCGCGCTCGGAGGCGGCATGATCGCGTTGCACGATATGTTGCGGGCCAAGCGTGATGCCGGCACGCCGGTTTGCCGCGACGGTGAAAACGTACTCGATTTCGCTACGTTCCTCGCGCGAGTGCAAGCTATCGCTGCACGTTTAAGCGAGCAGCGGGCGCGGCGCTATGCGTTATGCATTGACGATCCGTTCAACTTCGCCTGCGCGCTGTTTGCGTTATTCGCCTGCGGCAAGGAGCCGATCATTCCGGCGCATGCAGCGCCCGGTTATCTGGCCGATCTCTCGAATGCCTACGACGCCGTACTAACCGATGCCGACATGCCCGCGCTGGTGTCTGGTTCGGAGTACATCGGATCTTTTGCATCGATTGACCCACACGCTCCGCTCACGCTGTATACCTCCGGAAGCAGTGGCACACCGAAGCCGATCCGCAAGACACTCGCGCAATTCAACGCCGAAGTTCATACGCTCGAGGCACAGTGGGGCGCGCTTGTCGGCGATGCAACCGTGCTCGGCAGTGTCCCGCATCACCATATCTATGGGCTGCTGTTTCGCGTGTTCTGGCCACTTGCTGCCGGGCGCACATTCGACCGCGCGCTCAGCGGGGAGCCGCAACATTTGCAGGCGCGGATCGCGCAGTGCGGGCCGGGCGGCTCGGTCGTGGTGTCGACTCCGGCGCAACTATCGCGCTGGCCTGAACTCGATGGTTTTGCAGATTTAAGTCCTGCACCGCGCGTGTTTTTTTCATCAGGCGGTCCGCTTGCGGCAGACGCGGCGACCAAATATGCCGCGGCCTTCGGCGCGGCGCCGGTCGAGATCTACGGCAGCACGGAGACGGGCGGTATCGCATGGCGTCGGCAGGATCAGACGGATGCGTGGCAAGCGTTGAATGGCATTGAGATCAATCGTGGTGACGACGGGGTGCTCGAGCTGCGTTCACCGCATCTGGGGCATGACGACTGGCATCGTACCGACGACACCATCGCGTTCGACCCAGACGGGCGCTTTCGTCTGCAAGGGCGCCTCGATCGCGTGATCAAACTCGATGGCAAACGCGTGTCGCTGCCCGAACTTGAATCTCGCCTCGGGCTACATCCGTATGTGGCGCAAGCGGCGGTTGTGTCGCTTGAAGGGATGTCGCGCGAGCGTGTCGGTGCGGTGGTGGCGCTCACCGAAGCCGGCAGTGAAGCTTTCCTGGAACGAGGGCGGGTGGCGCTCGCGAAGATCCTGCGCCGCCACCTTGCGGCGTATTTCGATATCGTCGTGCTGCCGCGTTTCTGGCGTTTCCGTTTTGCACTTCCGTTCGATGCCCGAGGCAAGTTGCCGGCGGCCGCTGTTGCCGCGGCGTTCGATGCACGCACGGACGGCGTGGAAGTGCTCTCCGAGGTGCGCAGCGAGACCGCGTTGCATTACGAACTGCGCGTGCCGACGACGCTGGTGCATTTCGCCGGCCACTTCCCCGGCTTGCCGATCCTGCCGGGCGTCGTACAGATCGACTGGGCGATGCGATTGGCTGCTGAGCAAGTGCCGGGCGTGCTGGCGCTGGCATCGATCGAGCAACTGAAGTTCAAGGCCCCGGTGGCACCGGGCGCGCTGCTCGATCTCACGTTGACGCATGACGCGTCGCGCCAGCGTGTGCAATTTGCGTATCGGCTTGGGCGCCGCGAGTGTACGTCGGGTGTCATTGTTTATCGGGGGATCGCATGAGCATTGCGTCGCCCAACCTGCCGTGCATCATTATTCCGATCTACAACCACAAGGAAGCGATTAGCGCGACCGTCGCGAATCTGAGCGTGCATGGGTTGCCGATTTTTATAGTCGATGATGGCAGTGATCAGGTCACCCAGGATGTGCTCGCCACGCTTCAGCAACAATACGCGGACACGCTCACGCTGATCCGGCTGCCAATAAACGCCGGCAAGGGCGCGGCGGTGATGGCGGGCCTGCGAGCGGCGCGCAAGGCAGGCTTCACGCATGGCTTGCAGATCGACGCGGACGGACAGCATGACAGCGCCGATGTACCGCGCTTCATCGAGGCTGCACGCGCGGAACCTCAAGCGGTGATCCTCGGTCGCCCCGTCTACGACGACTCCGTGCCGAAGTCCCGTCTCTACGGCCGCTATCTGACGCATGCGTGGGTGTGGATCGAAACGCTTTCGTTCACGATCCGCGATTCGATGTGCGGTTTTCGCCTGTATCCGCTTGACGTGGTCTGCGCGTTGATTGATGACGTGAAGTTGCCGACCCGAATGGATTTCGACATTGAAATACTGGTGCGGCTGTACTGGCGTCGGACAGCGTTCCGTTCGATCCAGACGCGCGTCATCTACGCGAGCGACGGCGTTTCACACTTCGACGTGCTGTGGGACAACGTGCGCATCAGCCGTACTCACACCCGGCTTGTAGCGGGCATGCTGGCGCGGCTGCCAATGCTGCTTGCGCACAAACTAATGCCGCACGCTTCGGTCGCATCGTCGGATGAAAACGAGCAGCACTGGTGGCATATCGCGGAACGCGGCAGCCATCTCGGCATGTCCTTGCTTGCGCTTAGTTGTCGTCTCTTCGGCACGCGTTTTACCGCTTTGTGGCTGCATCCAATTGTTGCCTATTTCCTGCTGACCGGGAGCCGCGCACGCGCTGCGTCGAGCAGCTACTTCATGCATCTTCAACAAGCCGCTCCGCAAGATGGAACGCCCCGGCCAGGGTGGTGGTCCGCATACAAACACATGCTGGCATTCGCGCGATCCGGCTTCGATAAACTCGCTGCATGGTCGGGTCGCGTCAACATGGACGACGTGAAGTTCGACGATCCGGCCGCGTTCGAAGCGTTGAGCGCCAGCGGTCGTGGCGCACTCGTAATCGGCGCGCATCTCGGCAACCTCGAGATGACCCGGGCGCTCGCCACACGCGGCGCACATGCGAAGGTCACCGCTGTTGTCTATACGGAGCACGCGCGCCGTTTCAACAGCGTGCTGGCATCGGCGAATAGCGAGTTTGCGCAACGTCTTGTCGAAGTCAACGACTTCGGCCCCGAGACCGCGATGATGATGCAGGATCGGGTGGAGGCGGGCGAGCTGCTGGTGATCGTCGGCGACCGGGTTCCTGCGCATGATTCCGGCCGCACGACCGAGGCACAGTTTCTTGGCTCGACGGCGCCGTTTGCGCAAGGCCCTTACGTGCTGGCCCATGCGCTCGGGTGTCCCGTGTACCTGTTTTTCTGCCTGAAGGAAGAGCAAGGCTACAAGCTTTATTTCGAGCCGTTCGCGGAGCGCATCGAATTGCCGCGCCGGGAACGTGCGCAGCATCTCGCGGCGTGGGCGCAACGTTATGCGTCGCGTCTCGAACACTATTGCCGCAAGGCGCCTTATCAATGGTTCAATTTCTTCGATTTCTGGGCGCGTCCCAATGGCACTGGAGGCGCGAATGGCCGAACATGATTTGAACGACGAAATGCGTGAGTTAGCTTTTACAGCCGAAGACGCGATCGTCATCGGCGGCAGGCGATTGACGATTGAAGAGGTCGTATCGATCGCTCATCAGCGAACGCCTGTCGCTTTGAATGCCGATCCAGCGTGGCGTGCGCGCATTGAACGCGGCGCTGATTTCCTGCGCCGCCATCTGGCTCAAGGCGCGACTGTCTACGGCGTCAACACCGGTTACGGCGACTCATGCGTGGTCGATGTCCCCATGGGACTGGTGGAAGTCCTGCCCTTGCAATTGCTGCGCTATCACGGCTGCGGCATGGGCCAGCATCTCGACGACGCGCAGACGCTCGCCGTCATCGCCGCGCGGCTCAATTCGCTGGCATACGGGTTCTCAGGAGTACGGCACGTGCTGCTTGAAAGGCTCGCCGACCTGATCAATCATCGCGTGCTGCCGCGGATTCCATCGGAGGGATCGGTGGGGGCAAGCGGCGACCTGACGCCACTGTCCTACGTGGCAGCCGCGCTGGTCGGCGAGCGCGACGTGCGTTTCCGCGACGAGTTATGCGATGCCCGCAGCGTCTGGGTCAAGCTCGGCCACACACCGCTCACGCTTGCGCCGAAAGAAGGCCTCGCGCTGATGAACGGCACGGCGGTCATGACGGGCCTGGCGTGCCTCGCGTTCGCCCGAGCCGGGCATCTCACGCGCCTCGCCGCACGGTTGACCGCGTTGTCTACCGTCGCGCTCGATGGCCGCGCCGCGCACTTCGACCCGATGCTGTTCGAAGTAAAGCCACACGCAGGGCAGGCCGAAGCCGCGGCGTGGATTCGCGAGGATCTGGCCGGCCGTGAGGACACGCCCGGGCATCGCCTGCAGGATCGCTATTCGATCCGCTGCGCACCGCACGTGATCGGCGTTGCGCGTGATGCGCTGTCATGGGTGCGTCGTGATGTCGAGAACGAGCTGAACAGCGCCAACGACAATCCGCTGATCGACCCCGATGGTGAACGCGTGCTGCATGGCGGCAACTTCTACGGCGGCCATATCGCCTTCGCCATGGACGCGCTGAAAGTGGCGGTCGCGAATCTTGCCGACCTGATGGATCGCCAGCTGGCGCTGCTCGTCGACGATAAATTCAACAACGGTTTGCCGCGCAGCTTGTCGGGCGCGGCGCCTGAGCGGGCATCGATCAATCACGGCTTCAAGGCGGTGCAGATATCGTCGTCGGCATGGACCGCGGAAGCGCTCAAGCTGACCATGCCCGCCAGCGTCTTCTCGCGCTCGACCGAAGCGCACAACCAGGACAAGGTGAGCATGGGCACGATCGCCGCACGCGATTGCCTTCGTATCCTGGAGCTGACCGAGCAAGTCGCTGCGGCCCATACGCTCGCTACTGTGCAGGCTGCGCGCTTGCGTCTACGCATCAACAATACGACACCCATCCCCCCGCCGTTGCATGATTTCATGGAGAGTGTGACAGCCGGATCTGCATTCGTCGACGAAGACCGCGCGCTCGAAAGCGACCTGCGCGCATTGACTGCGCGCATTGCGGCGTGCGACCTGGTCGAGGGCTTTGGTGGAGAAGATCAGCATGAGTGAATCTACGGCCCCCAAAGTCCTGACCGCGAGCGCGTCAGTCGAAGTACCGTTCCACGACGTCGACGCCATGAACGTCTGCTGGCATGGCCACTACTTGAAGTACTTCGAGATCGGCCGGGCCGCGCTGCTGCGTTTGTTCGACTACGACTATCGCGAGATGCAGGCGTCGGGGTATCTCTGGCCCATCGTTGAAGTGCATCTCAAGTATGTGCGTCCTGCTACTTACGGGCAGAAGATCGAGGTACGCACGCAATTGCTGGAATATGAAAACCGCTTGAAGATGGGCTACGAGATTGTCGATGTCGCTTCAGGCGAGCGGCTAACCAAAGGCTATACGATCCAGGTCGCTATTCATGCCGCGACGCAGGAACTGCAGTTCGTTTCGCCACCCGTGGTGATCGAGAAGTTGGAGCGCGCATGGGCACGTTGAATTGGCGCAATGTCGTTGCCGCTTTATTTATTGCGCTGTCCGCGCCGTCGTTCGCGGCGCAGCCTGCATCGGCGAGCGATACAGGTCTCGTTTCGCAGATAGCGACGCATCTCGCTCAAGCGAAGGGCGTTCGCGCGCAGTTCACGCAAACTCAAACGCTGTCCGCGATGAAACAGCCGCTCGTCAGCACGGGCTCGCTGGTTTTTTTTCGTGAACGCGGCGTGATCTGGCAGATCGATACACCGTACAAAGCGACTTACGTCATCACCGATACCGGCGTGAGCGAAGTGAACGCCAACGGCCAGCGGACGAACTCGAAGAGCAGCGACGGCGTGCGTGGCGTGGCGCAAGTTTCTCGGATGATGCGCGCGATGCTGGGTGGCGATCTCTCTGCGCTCTACGCACAATTCGACGTGCACGCGGACGGCACTCCGGCGCAATGGCGTATGCAACTAACGCCGAATCAGCCCCAACTCGCCCAGTCAATCAAGGGCCTTGAGATGAGTGGCGGCGACTACCTGCAGGCGCTGCGCATTACGCTTGCGAATGGCGACGTTACGCGCATCGACTTTGCGAACAGCGCGGCGGTGAGTGAGTTGCCGACAGCCGATCGCACTCTGTTCGGAGCGCCGTAATGCAGTTGCCGCAATCGCAATCACAGGTCGCAAAACCGGCGTGGGGCATGCGCGTCGGTTGGCTCCTGCTTGCGCTCGTCGCAACGCTTTATTGCGTGTGGAGATTTGCCGGGCCTTCGCCGCTGCAGACGAACCTGCTTGCGTTATTGCCCGCAACGGAAGCGGATCCGGTCGCTGAAAAAGCCGTCGATACGCTGGCGACCGCGCTGGGTGATCGTACGGTTTTCCTCGTAACCAGCAACGACGCAGCGCACGCCAAAGCCGCGGCGAAGCAGCTTGGTGCGACGTTGTCGGCGAGTGGAGCGTTCGGCTCGGTGACCGCGGAGCTGCCACCCTTCGATGTATCGAAGATCGCCGGGCTGTACATGCCGTATCGATTCGGCTTGCTTGTGCCTGCCGACCGCACCGCGCTCGCAGACGGCACGGTCTCCTTGCACGACACGCTCGCGCGACGCCTTTACAGCCCTCTGCACAGCGGCCTCGCGACCCAACTCGCCGACGATCCGTTCGGCTGGCTCGAACATTGGCTCGCGGGCTTGCCGCTGGCGACCTCGAACCTGGAGGTTGAAGATGGCTTGCTCGTGGCGCATCGAGGCAACGCAACCAGCGTTCTTGTGATGGCGACGTTGCCGGGTTCGGCGTACGAATCGAAGGTCCAGCATGCGGTCCATGAAGCCGTGGCGCACGGCGAAAGCACTCTCAAACAAAGTTTCCCCGATGTCACGTTAGCCCGCACCGGCGCCGTTTTCTACGCGGAGGCGGCGCGCGCCGCTTCAGAGCGCGAGGTGCATTTAATCGGTATCGCATCGCTCTGCGGAATTGCGTTGCTGATGTTGTGGGTGTTCCGTTCGCCGCGGCTGATCCTGCTCGGCTTCGTCTCGACAGCGCTCGGCATTGTCTGCGCGCTCGCCGCTACTATGCTGATATTCGGCAAGCTGCATCTGCTGACGCTCGTGTTCGGCGCGAGTTTGATCGGGGAGGCCGTCGACTATTCGATTCAGTATTTTGTGGTGTATCTCGGTGCAGGGCGTGACTGGGATGCAAAGCGCGGCGCGCGCACCGTGCGGCCGGCGCTGACGGTGGCACTGACGACAAGCCTGCTGGGTTACGCCATCCTCACGTGGGTCCCATTCCCCGCGCTCAAGCAGATCGCCTGTTTCGCAATAGTGGGCATCTGTACGGCGTTTGCTTCGGTGCTGTGGCTGCTACCGGCGTTGTTGATCCGTGCGCCCAAGCGCAGTCCGCAGCGCGTATTCGATGGAGCGGCACGTCTACTTGGCGTATGGCGTGCAGTGATCGGCGGACGGCGGGCGTGGGGCGTGGCGGCGCTTCTGCTGATTGTCGCTGTGCCGGGCTGGCTGCGGCTCACGAGCGACGACGACATCCATTTGCTGATCCAGCGCGATCCTGTGCTCATGGCGCAGGAGCAGAAGGTCCGCGACGCGGTCGGTTTCGACAACACCTCGCAGTTCTTCGTCGTGCGTGGCGAGACGCCGGAGATCGTGCTTGAGCGCGCTGAAGCGCTGGGCGCGAAGCTCGACGGTTTGACGGGCGCGGCCCGGCTGAGTAGCTGGCAATCGATAACGTCGTTCGTCCCGTCGGCGAAGCGGCAAGACGAAGACCATACGCTGCTCAGTCAACGTGTATTCAACGATCCGTCCGCGTTACGCGCGACGCTTATTCAAGCCGGTTTCCGTGATGAAATCGCCGACGCCTGGCTCGCGGCCTACGCGAAATCGGACCGTGCGGTACTGAGCGTGGATAGCTGGCTTGCAGCGCCGTGGTCGCAACCGTTCCGTCATTTGTGGCTCGGCAGAGTCGATGTGGCATCGACTTCAGGCGGTTATGCCGCCGTCGTAATTCCGCAAGGCGTTACGCCTGCGAACCAGCCTGTTCTGATCTCCACAGGGCACGCATTACCGGGCATCACTTTCGTCGATAAAGCCGCGAGCGTATCGACGCTATTCGGTGCTTATCGAATCGATAGCGGCATCTGGCTGGCGGGCGCGCTGCTGCTAGTGCTCTTGCTGATGATGGCGCGCTACCGGCCGCTCGGCGGCGTTGTTGTCACGCTGCCGGTGTTGCTGGCGGTCGGCGTAACACTCGCCGTATTTGGCTATGCAGGCGTGCCGCTGAATCTGTTCAACTGGCTGGCATTGATGCTCGTGCTCGGCGTCGGCGCAAACTATGCCGTATTCCTGCGCGAAGGCGCCGCGCGCGCGGACGCCGATCTCGGCGCGGTGTGGACGGGCGTGTTGCTGTCGGCGGCAACGACCTTGCTTTCCTTCGGCTTGCTCGCCATGAGTGCGATGCCCGCGCTAAGAAGTTTCGGCGCGACGCTTGCTCTCGGTATAGCGGTCTCGGTGCTGCTGGCGCCCATCGGCATGCCATCGGAACGAAGGAGGGCCGCATGAACGGGCCACGGGTTTATCTGCATGCGGTGGGGATGATCAACGCGCTTGGCGATAGTGTCGACGCGATTGTGCCGGCGCTCGCGGCCGGTGTTTCGCCCGGCATGGGAATAATCCATACCGGCATCGGCGATGCATTTGCCGGCAGCGTTATCGTGCCGCTCGATCTCGCGCCTCCGGACTCGCTTGCGCATTACGATTGCCGCAATAACCGGCTGCTGCTCGCCGCGCTTGCACAGATCGCGCCAGCGGTAGAAGCCGCTCGTGAGCGTTACGGCGCGCATCGGATTGGCGTGGTGCTTGGCACCAGTACATCGGGCATTGATGCGGCCGAGGCTGCGTTTGTGTATCAGGCGCAAGCAGGCAAGTTGCCGGTGGGCTTCGACTATCGGCAAGTTGAAATTGGCGCGGTGGCGCCGTTCGCCGCCGCAGCGCTCGACCTTCATGGTCCGGCATTCACGATCTCGACTGCATGCACATCAAGCGCCAAGGCGTTTGTCTCCGCGCGTCGGTTACTCCAGTTGAACCTGTGCGATGCGGTCGTAGTCGGCGGTGTGGATTCGTTATGCGAATTGACCGCGCAGGGCTTCGCGTCGCTTGAATCGACCAGTGCGGTCCGCTCTAATCCGATGAGCCGCAATCGCAACGGGATCAACGTGGGCGAGGGCGCGGCCGTGTTCCTGATGAGCCGCGACGAAGGTGCGGTGGTCCTCGCAGGCGTTGGCGAATCGAGCGATGCGCATCACATTTCAGCACCTGATCCACATGGCGCGGGCGGTGAAATCGCATTGCGCGCAGCACTGGCGGATGCGGGTCTTGCTCCGGCTGATATTGCTTATGTGAACCTCCATGCAACGGCGACGCGCAAGAACGATGACATGGAAGCGCACCTGATGGCGCGGGTATTCAAGGACGGCGTTGCGGCCAGCGGCACCAAGCCGCTGACCGGGCATCAACTTGGCGCGGCGGGCGCGACTGAACTCGGGTTCGCGTGGCTCACGCTCGCGCGCGACGATGTCGCTTTGCCGCGTCATCTGTGGGACGGCGAGGCCGACCCGGCATTGCCACTGCTCGATCTGGTCGAAAGCGAGCGCTACTTGTCGACCACCGCGGGCGCGCAATACGTGATGAGCAATTCGTTTGCGTTCGGCGGCAGCAACGTCAGCCTGATCCTCGGCCGGTGATGACTATGACAACCCCTATGGATAACAACGGTTTTGGCGCCATTGAAACGATCTTGCCGCACCGGGGCACGATGCTGCTGCTCGGCGGTGTCATCGCCTGCACGGACGAAACCCTGAGCGCTTATGCAAGCGTTCGCGCGGATGCTTGGTACGCCGACGAAGACGGCGCGATGCCGGCGTGGATCGGCATCGAATTGATGGCGCAGGCAATCGCCGCTCACGTCGCTTTACTCGCGATGCGCGCAGGCGGTCAGGCACGTCCCGGCGTCTTGCTCGGATCACGTCGATACGAAGCGCATAGTCCCGCGTTTGCATGCGGTGCCCGATTGCGCATCGAAGTGAAAGAACTGCTGCGCGGCAGTGAAGGCCACGGCGCGTACGAATGCTCGATCCATCACGATCAGGAACACGCCCAGCATCACAGCAGCGAGTGCTGCGCCGAGGCGGTCATCAAGGTGTATCAACCGGCTGATTTTCAGTCGTTTATCGAAGGGAGTTTCGGATCATGAGCCGGCGTGTTCTTGTAACGGGCGCAAGCCGCGGCATTGGCCGGGCGATAGCGTATCAACTCGCGACAGACGGCTTCACGGTCTCCGTGCATTGCCGCAGCGGCCGTGCTGAAGCCGATGCTGTCGCGACCGGCATTGCCGCGCAGGGGGGCACGGCGCGTGTGTTGCAATTCGATGTACGCGACCGCGTTGCATGCCGCGAAGTGCTCGAAGCAGATGTGGCCGCCCATGGTGCGTATTACGGCATCGTCTGTTGCGCGGGCGTGACGCGTGACGCGGCATTCCCGGCGCTCACAGAAGAGGACTGGGACATCGTGATCGAAACCGGTCTCGACTCTTTCTATAACGTCGTGCACCCGCTGACCATGCCGCTCGTGCGCGCGAAGCAGGGCGGCCGCATCGTGACGATCGCGTCGGTCTCGGGCGTGATGGGCAATCGCGGCCAGGTGAACTACAGCGCGGCGAAGGCCGGGCTTATTGGCGCCACGAAGGCGCTCGCCGTCGAACTGGCGACGCGCAACATCACCGTCAACTGCGTCGCGCCTGGATTGATCGACACCGGCATGCTTGAGGGTGTACCGCTCGAACACGCATTGAAGACGGTGCCGATGAACCGCGTCGGGCAACCGGCCGAAGTGGCGTCCGTGGTGAGTTTTCTGATGTCGGATGCGGCCTCGTATATCACGCGGCAGGTGATCGGCGTCAATGGCGGGATGATCTGATGAAGCGCGTCGTCATTACCGGCATGGGTGGCGTCACGGCGTTCGGCAACGCCTGGGACGAGATCGAAGCAAACTTGAGAAGCGGCCGCAACGCCGTGCGCCGGATGCCCGAGTGGGATTATTTCGAGCTGCTGCATACGCGGCTCGCGTGCCCCTTGCCCGCCTTCACTGCGCCCGTTCATTACCCGCGCAAGAAAACCCGTTCGATGGGACCCGTGTCCCTGTATTCGGTACGCGCGAGCGAACTGGCGCTGGCCGATGCGGGTCTCGCCGACGACCTGACGATCAAGGACGGCCGCATGGGCGTGGCCTACGGATCGTCGTCCGGATCGGTCCAGCCGATTCGCGCATTCGGCAAGATGATCGAAACCGGTTCGATGAGCGACGTGACCTCGAATAGCTACGTGCAGATGATGCCGCATACCACGGCCGTCAACGTCAGCCTGTTCTGGGACCTGAAGGGTCGCATTGTGCCGACATCGTGCGCGTGTGCATCGGGCAGCCAGGCAATTGGTTACGCATACGAGATGATCGCAGCCGGCAAGCAGACGCTGATGCTTGCGGGCGGCGCTGAAGAATTGTCCGGGCCGGCCGTCGCTGTGTTCGACACGCTCTATGCCACCAGCACGCGCAACGACGAGCCGCACCTGACCCCTCGTCCCTTCGATGTCGCCCGTGATGGCCTCGTCGTCGGTGAAGGCGCGGCGACTTTGGTGCTCGAAGAGTATGAACATGCGATTGCACGCGGGGCGCACATTCATGCGGAAATCGTAGGTTTTGGATGCAACTCGGATGGGGCGCACATGACGCAGCCATCGGCCGAGACCATGGCCTTCGCCATGCAGCTCGCGCTGCGCGATGCACAGCTTTCGGCTGAAGCCATTGCCTACGTCAACGCACATGGTACGTCGACGGATCGAGGCGATGTCGCAGAAAGCCACGCCACCGCGCAGACCTTCGGCGCGCGTGTGCCGATCAGTTCGCTGAAGAGTTACGTCGGCCACACACTGGGCGCGTGCGGTGCGCTGGAGGCATGGTGGACCATCGAGATGATGAAGCGCAACTGGTATGCCCCGACGCTGAACCTGACGCAGGTTGATCCGGCTTGCGCGCCGCTCGACTACATCATGGAGTGCGGCCGTACGATCGACGCGGAATATGTGATGAGCAACAACTTCGCGTTCGGCGGCATCAATACGTCGTTGATTTTCAGGCGCATGCCATGAGTGCGAGTATGTCTGCGCCCCGTGCTTTGTCACGCGTGGTCGTGACGGGCATGGGCATTGTGTCGTGCCTCGGTAATACGCTCGATGAAGTGTCCGCCGCTTTGCGCGAAGGCCGAAGCGGTATCACGCGCGTCGATGCGTGGCGTGAACGGGGTCTGGCAAGTCAGGTGGCGGGTGTGGCGTCGATCGCGGACGAACCGCCGTTCGATCGAAAGCTCGAACGTTTCATGGGCGATACGGCGCGTTTTGCATGTCATTCTGCTCGCAAGGCAATATTCGATGCCAATCTCGATCCCTCCCTGTTGCGTTCGCCGCATGCCGGTGCGGTGGTCGGCTCGGGCACTGGCACGTTCTCCGCTTATGACGCAGCGATGGTGATTGCTCACACGCGCGGTATCGAAAAAGTGCCGCCGTACGTGATCCCGCAAACGATGGGCAGCACTACATCGGCGAACGTCGCTCAGGTGTTTGGGCTGGAGGGCATGACCTATTCGCCGTCGTCGGCTTGCACGACATCGGCGCTTGCAATTGGCCAAGCGATGCAACTGATCCAGACCGGCCGCCAGCAGATCGTACTCGCGGGTGGCAGCGAAGCGTTGCACGACAACATGACCCTGCAGTTCGACGCAATGGGTGCCTTGTCGCGGCGTTTCAACGACACACCGCAACGGGCCTCGCGTCCCTATGACAGCACGCGCGATGGTTTCGTCATTGCGTCAGGCGGTGGCGTGCTGGTGCTGGAGTCGCTGGACCACGCGTTGTCGCGAGGCGCACGCATTCATGCCGAACTGACGGGCTTCGGCCATTGCACCGACGCAGCCGGCATGGTGAGTCCGCATGCATCGGGCATCGCGCGCGCGATGCGTGGCGCGCTCGACGAAGCAGGCACACGTCCGTCGTATATCAACACGCACGCACCTTCGACGCCTCTTGGTGACGTCGAAGAACTGGATGCGTTGTGCGATGTATTTGGCGACGACATCCCGCTGTTTTCATCGACGAAGGGATTGTCCGGTCATCCGCTTGGAGCCTGTGGCGTGCACGAAGCGATCTACGCCTTGCTGATGATGCGCGATGGTTTTATCGCGGGGACAGGGCCGATTGAAACGCCCGATCCACGCTTGCACGGCATGCCGCTTGTGCGCACCTCTCGGCCTCTAAGGATAGACACGGCGATGTCGATTTCATTCGGGTTCGGCGGCAGTTGCGCCAGCCTGGTCTTCGATGCGTGGAAGGGTGCTTGAAATTTTCTGATGACCGTAACAATAACTAAGCGGGGAAACACGATGAAGAGCAAGTATGCGTTTGGTGGACTGATGGTGGTTGTAGCG
>Ga0302223_10000512_pt1 | contig 24608 bp, 21 predicted proteins | sample II_Palsa_E2_3_FD_194565 | JGI IMG/M metagenome (GOLD analysis project Ga0302223, IMG submission 194565) | Peat permafrost microbial communities from Stordalen Mire near Abisko, Sweden - II_Palsa_E2_3 | ecosystem: Environmental > Terrestrial > Soil > Palsa > Peat permafrost | place: Sweden... | reverse complement strand
GCGTCATTGGTGTCCTGGTATTCGTCGACCAGCAGGTAGCGCAGGCGCTCGCGCCAGGCGTCGCGGCATTCGGTGTCGCTTTCCAGGATGCGTAGCGGCAGCCGGATCAGGTCGTCGAAGTCGACCGCGTTGAACGCGGCGAGGCGCTGCTGGTACATGTCGTAAATCGTCGCGGCCTCAAGCTCGCGCGGGCTGCGCGCGGCAGCCAGTGCTTCTTCCGGCGAGAGACCGCCGTTCTTGGCGCGGCTGAGCAGGTTGCGGATGCCGAACAGCACGTCCGGCTTGACCCCTTTCGGCGCCAGCTCCTTGACGATGCCGTTGCTGTCGTCGGCATCCAGCACGGAGAAGCCGCGGCGCAGGCCGGCACGGGCGTGCTCGATCTGCAGGAACTTCAAACCCAGTGCATGGAAGGTGCACACGGTGAGCGCGGCGGCATCCTCCGTGCTGATCAGTTGGCCCACGCGCTCGCGCATCTCGCGTGCGGCCTTGTTGGTGAACGTGATCGCGGCGATCTTCGAGGGTGCCAGCTTCTTGCGTGCGATCAGGTAGGCGATCTTCTGGGTGATCACGCTGGTCTTGCCGGAGCCGGCGCCGGCGAGCACCAGCAACGGGCTGTCGCAATGTTCGACGGCGGCCAGCTGTTGCGGATTGAGCATGGGTCGAGGCGATGCGTGAGGCGGCGGCCGATGGTAGCAGAGCCCCGCTGGTGGGCCGACCAGACTGCGCCATAATCAGGCATTGGGGGCGCCGTCGGGGTGATGGCTCAAGAATGGAGGAAGCATGGCGGATCAGGCGGTCGAACAGTGCGACGTGGCGGTGATCGGTGGCGGTCCAGGCGGCAGCACGGCGGCGGCGCTGCTGGCGCGCCGCGGCTACAAGGTGATCGCACTGGAGAAGGCGCACCACCCGCGCTTCCATATCGGCGAATCGCTGCTGCCGATGAACCTGCCGGTGTTCGAGCGGCTCGGCGTGCTGGACAAGGTGCGTGCGCTGGGCGTGTTCAAGCCCGGTGCGGACTTCGAGGCGGACAACGAGCGCGGTTACAACACCTACGCGTTTGCCCGCGCGATCGGCCAGAGCCCGCCGCATGCGTATCAGGTGTGGCGGCAGGATTTCGACCAGATGCTGTACCAGCACGCACGCGAATGCGGCGCGGATGCGCGCGAAGGGCATGAGGTGGTGCGGGTCGAACAACGCGATCCACGCGAGACCTGGCTGGACGTGAAAACCGATGACGGCCAGAGCTATGCGATCCAGGCGCGTTATGTGGTCGATGCCAGCGGTCGCGATGCGTTTCTTTCCGCGAAAAAGCAACTGCGGCGCAAGAACGACCAGCACCAGAGCGCGGCGATCTTCGGTCACTTTCGTGGTGCCGAATACCGGCCCGGCGAGGATGCGGGCAACATCAGCATCTACAGCTTCGAGCACGGCTGGATGTGGATGATCCCGTTGCCGGATGGCGTGATGAGCGTGGGTGCAGTGTGCCGTCCGGACTACCTCAAGCAGCGCAAGGGCCGCACGCTGGAGTTCCTGCTGGAGACGTTGAAGCTGAGTCCCGGGTTGTGGCGACGTGTCGAGCATGCGGACTTGATCGGCAACGAGGTGCGCGTCACCGGCAACTATTCCTATGACTCGACGCAGATGGGTGGCCCGGGCTGGGTACTGGTCGGCGATGCGTTCGCTTTTCTCGACCCGGTGTTCTCATCCGGCGTGTACCTGGCGATGAGTGGTGCGGAACAGGCCGTGGACGTTGTCGACCAGTCGCTGCGCGAACCGCGGCGCGAGGCAGCCCTGCTGCGCAAGCTGGAGAAGCGCCAACGCGCCGGTATGGCACGCTTCTCGTTCTTCATCTACCGCTTCAACGGGCCAGTGATGCAACAGATGTTCCGCCAGCCGCGCAACACCTGGCAGCTGGAGCAAGGCGTGATCTCGATGCTCGCCGGCGACCTGTTCGATACATCGAAGGTGCTGTGGCGGCTGCAGCTGTTCAAGCTGGTCTACGCGATCTGCGGCCTGCGCGACTGGCGGCGCTGGCGCGCCGAGCACAGGTACCGGCTGGCGCAGGCGCGCGCGCAGTTCACCGGCGGCAACACACCGCTGGACAAGGTATGAGCAAAGGATGAAGGGGAGAGGTGGTGAGGTATGAGGTGTCGATAGCGCATACTTCCGCCCGTCCTTCACTACTTGTCTCCCGCTGCTCGAACATGGCCAAGCTCTATTTCTATTACTCGGCAATGAATGCCGGCAAGACCACCACGCTGTTGCAGAGCGCCTACAACTATCACGAGCGCGGCATGCGCACGCTGATCCTCACGCCCGCGCTGGACAATCGCTACGGCGAGGGCGTGGTGGCCTCGCGGATCGGCCTGAAGGCGAACGCGCGCCGTTTCGGCGGTGACGAGAACCTGCTGGCGCTGGTCGAAGCCGACATCGCAGCGCACGGTGCGTTGCATTGCGTGTTTGTCGACGAGGCGCAGTTCCTGACCAAGTCGCAGGTGTGGCAAGCCAGTGATGTGGTCGACAGGCTCAACATCCCGGTGCTGGCGTTCGGCTTGCGCACCGACTTTCGTGGTGAACTGTTCGAGGGCAGCCGCTATCTGCTCGCCTGGGCGGATAATCTGGAAGAGATCAAGACGATCTGCCATACCGGCCGCAAGGCCACCATGGTGGTACGCGTGGATGAACATGGCCGTGCGGTCACCGAGGGGCCGCAGGTTGAGATTGGCGGCAACGACCGTTATGTCTCGGTGAGTCGCGCCGAGTTCAAGAAGATCAGCGAAGGTAGTGGCCGCATTGAGCTGCAGCAATCCGTGCTGCCCCTAGGCGAAAGCCGATGAGCGCCCAACACGAAGGACGAAGGAATCCCATGAGCGACCCGATCACCATTCCCGCCTGGCAACGCCCGCACTGGCAGCCCAGTGACGAGGAAGTCCTGCTGCAGTTCTACGTGTTCGGTCACTTCGGCGCGGTGCGCGTGCCCTCCAGTGAATACGGCAGCCCGGGGCTGCCCGTGGAGATCGAGTCGACCAACCACTATCACAGCGCACTGCGCCAGTGGGAAGGCTATCCGCTGAAAGGCGCGATGGGCCGCATGTTCAAGGACGATGCGCCCGAGGCCTACAAGCTCGCCCTTGATGCGCCCGAGGTGCTGATTGTGCGAGGAAAGCTCAAGGACAGCGCGGACACGGAATATCTGCGCGATACCCTGGGCGTACTGGCCGGCCTGCTCGACATCGGCGGCGTGGCGATCCTCGATCCGCAGACCCTGAGCCTGCTGGATGCCGATGCCTGGCGCCGGCAGTACCTGATCCGCGATGGTGCGCCGATCCGCAACCACCTGCTGATTTTGCGTGACGGGGAAGCCGAGCCGGGCCACTCCTGGATTCACACCCGCGGCATGCGCAAGTTCGGACGCCCTGACATCAGCATCCGCCATGTACCCGATCACGCGATCGATCGCGCCGGCATCCTGTGCGAACGACTGGTCGAGCTGGAGGCGCTCGGTGCGCACTTTACCGACGGCCAGGCCCTGGATATCGAAGGCATTCCCGGTGGTGTCGTGTTGCATCTGGGCGGCGGGCTGGAAGCCCCGCAGTTCAACAATACCTACGTCGAGTTCCACTGGCCGGAGTGAGCGACCAGCTCAACGCTGGCAGTGCGGACACCAGAACGTCGAGCGCTGTCCCAGCACGGCTTGCCTGATCGGCGTGCTGCAGATTTTGCACGGTTCGCCTTCGCGGCCATACACGTTGAGCTCGCGGAAGAAGTAGCCCGGCGCACCGTCGGGATTGAGGAAATCGCGCAAGGTGGTGCCCCCGCGCTCGATCGCCCAGGCCAGGATGCGTTTCACTTCCATGGCGAGTCGCGCATAGCGTGCACGCGAGACGGTGCCGGCAGCGCGACGCGGGTCGATGCCGGCGGCGAACAACGCCTCGCTTGCGTAGATGTTGCCCACGCCGACGACGATCGCGTTGTCCATCAGGAACAGTTTCACCGCCGCCGTGCGGCCGCGCGAAAGATGCCACAGCAGGTCGCCATCGAACGCGTCGGTCAGCGGCTCCGGACCCAGCTTCGCCAGCAGTTCATGCGTCTCGCCGGGCGCCTGCCATAGCAGGCAGCCAAAGCGGCGTGGGTCGGTGAAGCGCAGGATGCGTGGAGCTTGCGCATCCGTGCGCTCCAGCACGATATCGACATGATCGTGCTTGCCGACCGGTGCATCCGGCGGCAGCACACGCAAGACGCCGGACATGCCCAGGTGCAGCAGGGCACTGCCGACTTCGGTATGCAGTAACAGATACTTCGCGCGCCGCTCCACTGAGTCGATGCGCTGTCCTGGTAGCAGCTCGCCGACTTCCGCAGGTATCGGCCAGCGCAGGTCCGGTCGACGCAGGATCACGCCGGTGACGCGCCGACCGATCAGGTAGGGCGCGATGCCAAGGCGTGTGGTTTCGACTTCGGGCAGTTCGGGCAAGGCAGGTCCCGCGACTCAGTGCAGCTCGGTGGTCTTTAGGGCTGGCGATCGTGGCGTGTAGCGCAGCGACACCAGTGCTATCCGCTGGCCAACGCGGACGAAATGCTGCGGCCCGGTGACCGAGGATTCGCCGAACTCCAGCGGCTGCCCGTCCAGCGTGAGTATTGCCTGCGGCGGTGCCAGTCCGATCTTCGCGGGATCGAAGTCACTGGCGGGGCGCCAGCTGAGAACGCGTGCCGCTGCGGTGTCGGCCAGCTCGGCGAGGCGGCCATCGATGGCTCGCTCCGGTGTGCCGTCGGTGCGCCACCAGTGACCGTCGCGCTTTTCATAATGCATCGTCGACGAACCGGACAGGGTCAGCGTGATATGGCTGATGCTGTGCGGATCAAGCGCCAGCAAGGTGCCAGGCTCACCTTGCGCATCGCGTCGCAGCTGCCAGCCGGCCAGCACCAACAGGGCCACCACCACCAGCAGCAGGATCAGGCGTTGGCGAGTAGCGCGCTTCATCATTCAGCGCCGGCGCCGGCGCCACACGATCAGGCCGCCGATCAGCAGCAGCAGCAGCGGCAGCACGATCATGAAGCTGACGCTGACCATGTCCAATTCCGTCTGCGAGATCACCAGCAACCGGTCCGGTGCGCCGCGCGGCGGCAGGTCGACCAGCTTGTCGTCGCCAAGCAGCCAGTCGAACACCCGCTCGCCCAGCGCGCGGTTGCCGCCGTTGCCGAGGAAGGTGTTGGAGAGGAAGTCACCGTCGCCGATCACCACCGCACGCTGCTCGCTCTTGTCCGGGCTCGGCGACAGCCGGCTCAGTGCGAAGCCGAAATCCAGCGGGCCTTTCAGCTCGCCGGAGGTGGCGTCGAAGCGGATGTCCGAGGGCTTGTTGTTGTCGATCGGATGGAATTCGGTCCAGCTCTGTGCACTGCTACGCAGGAACGACTTGACCGCCCAGCCGCCCTGCGTCACCTGTGCCAGCGCGGATACCTGCGGGAACAGCGTGGTCAGCGTGAAGCCACGGGTGATCGCCTGCGGCGGATAGTCACCCAACGCGATCAGTCGCGGATCGTGCAGCCCCAGCGCTGTGCCGGAACCATCGACCAACACGCCGGGCAGCACGCGAATGCCGAGTGCGGTGGCGAGCGGGTTGAGGCCGAGATCGTCATTCGACGGTTCGGTCAGCCACAGCAGGTTGCCGCCGTTCTGCACGTAGCCGACCAGCGCCTGCACCGCGCCGGGCGGCAGTGCCAGCGAAGGGCTGGCCAGCACCACCAGGTCGGTATGTTCCGGTACTGCGGGGACCTGGGCGAAGTTCAGCGGCACTGCACGCATGCCGCGACCTTCCAGCTGGGTCATGAAGGTGCCGAGGTCGGCATTGGCCTGGCCGTCGGCACGGCGCTCGCCATCACCGGTGACGAAGGCGACGACGCGGTCATTGCCGCGGATCAGCTTTTCCAGCGCATTGGTGAGGCTGCGTTCGGACAGCTCGTCCAGCCGTTGTTCGCGGTTCTGGTAATGCAGGATCAGCGCGCCATCGACGGTGATGCCCAGCTCGCGCATCTTCGCCGGATCCAGTTGCGGGTCGACGAAGCGCAGGCTGAGATCGGGTTTCACGGCTTGGTAGCGTTGCAGGAAGCCGGCCACGATCTGACGCAGGTCACCTTGCGGGTTCGCGTAACTGACGATCTCCACCGGACCGTTCAACTGGGCCAGCACCGCGCGACTCTCTGCCGAGAGGCTGGTGCGGCCGTTGGCAGTCCAGTCGGCCTCGTGTGCATAGCGTGTGCTCAGGTAACCGATCGCGCCCGCGGCCAGCGACAGCAGCAGCGCGAACAACCAGCCATCCAGACGTCTGAACAGGGTGCGCATCAGCCACGCTCCTTGTCGGCGACCAGTCGTCGCGTGGCCAGTGCCAGCGCCAGCACGGTCAGCAACACGAACCATACGATGTCCGTGGTCGATACCAGCCCGCGCAGCAGCGACTGTAGATGCGTACTCATTGCCAGCCAGTTGATCGCGCCATCGTTTATGCCGGCCATCTGCGCGCCCAGGTTCACTCCCCACAGCGCCAGTGCGATGACTAGCGCAGCGGCGGCGGCGATGGCCGGATGCGAGGCGAAGGCGGAACAGGCCACGCCCAGTGCCCCTAGCGCGGCCAGCATCAGCGCCAGGCCCAGCGTGGCGGAAGCCAGTTTGCCCCAGTCGAAATGGGTGGCGTGCATCAGCGTCAGCGGCATCGCCAGTGTCAGTGCCAGCCACAGCAGCAGCCAGCCCAGCACCGCCAGGTATTTGCCAAGTACGATGCGCGAGGCAGGTACGCCGGCGGCGAACAGCAGCGGCAGCGTGCCGTTGCGGCGTTCACCGGCAAGCACCGACATGGTGATCAGCGGCACCACCATGAATGCGAGCTGGGCGAGCTGCGCGAGCAGGGGCACGGCCACCAGGTCGACGAAGCCGGGACCGTCCGGCTGCGCGGCACGCTGGATCTGTCCGGCCAGGAAATTGCCCAGCAGCAGGGTGAAGTTCCATGCCAGCCACGCCAGCGTCAGCGCCGCGAGCACCCAGGCCAGCGGACGCACCAGCAGCCGGCGCCACTCCAGTCGTGTCACCGCAAAGGGACTCACGAAAGCCGGGCTCATGCGGCACGCGCCGGTTGGTTATTGCCGCTCATCGCAATCTCGAAGAAGGTTCGTTCCAGCGCTGCGTGATCGTCGCTGTGCACGGCGCCATCGTGGCGCAGCGTGCCCTCATGCAGGATCGCCACGCGATCGCAGACGGCAGTGACTTCAGTCAGCAGGTGGGTGGACAGGATCACCGCTGTACCGGCGGAAGCCTGTTCGCGAATCAGCGTGCGCAACGCGGCCACCTGTACCGGATCGAGCGCATTCGCCGGCTCATCCAGCACCAGCAGGGCCGGTTTGTGCAGCAGGGCGCAGGCCAGGCCGAGGCGCTGGCGCTGGCCTTGCGACAGCACTCCAGCGAGACGCCGGGCCAGCGGCTGCAGTTCCAGTCGGTCGATGATTGCCGTGCGCGCTTGTTTCAGTGCCGCGCCATGCAGGCCGCGCAGGTGACCATGCGCGTCCAGATGCTCGCTTACCGTCAGTTCCGGCCACAGCGGGGCACGTTCGGGCAACCAGCCGATCAGTTGGCGCGCCAGTTCCGGCTGCTCCAGGAAATCCGCGCCGTTCAGCTGGATGCTGCCGCTGTCCGGGCGCAGCGCGCCGGCAATCATCGACAAGGTGGTCGATTTGCCGGCGCCATTGACGCCGAGCAGGCCCAGCACCTGGCCGTGTTGCAGCAACAGGCTCAGATCCTGAACGGCGGGGCGGCCGGCGCGGCGCCGGCTGAGCTGGTCCAGTCGCAGCATGGGCGCTGCGGATACGTCGGTTGGCAAGGTCATTGCCTGATTGTCACGGTGCCCCCACTGTTTAGACAACAGGTGATTGTCACGCGCGTGAACTAACGACGTATTAGCTTCTCCCTCTTGACTGGCTGGTACCATTGTGGGCCAAGCCATGCTGGTGGGTATGGAAGCCCCTCGATTAGACTGATTCCGTCCCTTACTCGGTGTTTTCCATGCTCGATGCAGTGCTCAATTTCCTGAACCACGGCCTCACCGGCGCAAGCTGGGGACAGATCGTGGTCTACATGCTGATCGTGACCCAGCTCACCATCTTCACGGTGACGCTGTATTTGCATCGCAGTCAGACCCATCGTGGTGTGGATTTCCACCCGGTGCTGGCGCATTTCTTCCGTTTCTGGGGTTGGCTGACCACGGGCATGGTCACCCGCGAGTGGGTTGCAGTGCATCGCAAGCACCATGCCAAGGTCGAGACCGAGGAAGATCCGCACAGCCCGATGATCTACGGCATCAAGAAGGTGTTCTGGGACGGCGTCTCGCTGTACCGCGATGCCTGCGAGTCGAAGCAGGACATGGAGCAGTACGGCCGTGGTACGCCGGATGACTGGGTCGAGCACAACGTGTATGGCGCGCATCCGTACTGGGGCCCGACCCTGATGCTGCTGATCAGCATCGCGCTGTTCGGCGTGATCGGCGCCGCGCTGTGGGCGGTGCAGATGGTGTGGATCCCGTTCTGGGCCGCCGGCTTCGTCAACGGCATCGGCCACTGGGCCGGCTACCGCAACTTCGAGAGTGCCGACACCGCGCGCAACCTGATCCCGTGGGGTTTCTGGATCGGCGGTGAAGAGCTGCACAACAATCACCATGCCTTCCCCAGCTCAGCCAAGTTCGCGCTGCGCAAGTGGGAATTCGATATCGGCTGGGCGGCGATCTGCGGCCTGCGGGCGATCGGTCTGGCCAAGGTGCTGCGCGTGGCACCGTCGCTCGATGTGCGCCCGAACGTGCGCCTGCCGGACGCCGACACGCTGAAAGCCGTGCTGACCCACCGCTTCCAGGCGATGACCGACTATTACCGCGGCGTGATCGTGCCGACCTTGAGCGACGAAGCCTTGCATGCCGGCGAAAGCCTCAAGTCGATGCCGCGCCGCATCCGCTTGGCCATGGCCGATGGCGGCCGCTGGCTGGACAGCGAAGGTCGCGAGCGCATGCAGGCCGTGCTGGCCAAGCGCCCGACCCTGACCATCGTGTTCGAGTTCCGCAACCGCCTTGCGGCGTTGATGGAACAGCGCGGTGCAGAGCAGGCGCTGAAGGGTCTGCAGCAGTGGATCCACGAAGCCGAGGAAAGCGGCATCCGCACGTTGCAGGAATTTGCCCAGCGGCTCAAGGGCTACGCGGTCGCGACTGCCTGAGCTTGCAGCCAAGTTACTGTTTCGACAAAACCCGCCCTCTGGCGGGTTTTGTTTTTTGGGTCGGTGAGAGTGTGTAGCCAGAGACCTCGAAATTCCTTCCAATGTCGTCATTCCGGCGAAGGCCGGAATCGCTTTTCAACATCGAAGCTGGTCATTGGCTTTTCGGTTGCGGAATGGATCCCGAGCTGGCCTTTCGCATCAGCCATGCAGACCCTGGTTTGAGTAGTAGCCATTCGGGCAAAAGAAAACCCGCCACGGGGGCGGGTTTTCTTTTGGGGCATCAATATCGCTGTTGCAGATGCGGAAGCAAGAGCAGAAGCGATCCCGGCCTGCGCCGGGATGATGTTCCGGCAAAGCCGCTCGCGCCAGGCGCGAGCGGGCCGTCACATCACTTGATCTTGCCTTCCTTGTAGAGCACGTGCTTGCGCACGACCGGATCGTACTTCTTGAACTCGAACTTTTCCGGCGTGTTCTTCTTGTTCTTCTGCGTGGTGTAGAAGTGGCCGGTACCGGCCGAGGAGATCATGCGGATCTTGTCTTGGGTCTTGTTTGCCATGATTTAATCCTCAGACCTTGTCGCCGCGGGCACGCATTTCGGCAATCACGGCTTCGATGCCATTCTTGTCGATCGTGCGCAAGGCGTTGTTGGACACACGCAGCTTGATCCAGCGATTCTCGCTGGCGACCCAGAAGCGACGCTCATGCAGGTTCGGCAACCAGCGGCGACGGGTACGGTTGTTGGCGTGCGAGACGTTGTTGCCGCTCTGCACACCCTTACCGGTGACTTGACATACACGGGCCATGACGACCTCCGTTGAATGACTTCAGAAGCCGGGGCTTTGAAAGTCGGTAAACACCCGTTAGCCAGGGTGACATCGGCCCAGCGGCGCTGTGCGCCACGCGATGCTGGAGGTTGTTGCCACGCATGATCGTGAGGTCCGTACCGCGTGGCGGACTACCCGGAAACACCGGGTCGATCGAGGCGAGCCGCGCATTCTCGCAGAAAAACAAGGCTGTGCGCAATCTTTCCGGGGCCGGGGGCTTCCGCTTGGCGTGCGTCGCGGGGGGATGTATGGAACAATCGGTCTCTTTTGACAGACCGAACTTGAGGGATCCCCGATGGCAGAAGTAAGCACCAACGACCAGGTCAACGGTCAGGACAACCAGCCGCAGCTGGTACTGCAGAAGATCTATGTGAAGGACGTCTCCTTCGAGGCACCAAATGCGCCACAGATCTTCCAGGAAATCGACGCGCAGGAACAGCCGCAGGTGCAGCTCAATCTGGCCCAGCGGGCGGCCGACCTGGGCAACGGCCTGTACGAAGTGGTGCTCGGCCTCACGCTGACCTGCACGGTCGGGCAGCGTACCGCGTACCTGGCCGAAGTGGAGCAGGCCGGCCTGTTCGGTGTCTCTGGCTTCAACGAGATGGATCACGCCGGGATCATTGGCAGCTACTGCCCGAACCTGCTGTTTCCGTACGCCCGCCAGGTGATTTCCTCGCTGGTGATCGAAGGCGGCTTCCCGCCGTTCTTGCTGCAGCCGATCAACTTCGATGCGCTGTTTGCGGAACAGCAGCGCCGCTCGATGGGTGGTGGGCAGTCTCCGGTCACGCTCAACAGCTGAGCGATCCGGCATGGCTGAACGTCCGACCCTGGCCGTCCTCGGTGCCGGTTCCTGGGGCACCGCGCTGGCGGCCCTGACGGCGCGCAACGGGGTGCCCACCCGGTTGTGGGGGCGTGACCGTGCGGCGCTGGCGGCGATGCAGGCAAACCGTTGCAACCAGCGCTATCTGCCGGACATCGAATTGCCGGTGGAGCTGGGTTACGAGAGTGATCTGGCCGTCGCCGTGCGCGGTGCCGGGATCGTGCTGATCGTGGTGCCCAGCCATGCCTTTGCTTCGATGCTGACCGAGCTGGCGCCACTGCTCGATGCGGATACCGCGATCGCGTGGGCGACCAAGGGTTTTGAACCCGGCACGGGGCGCTTCCTGCATGAGCTCGTTGCGAGACAGCTGCCCGGGCGTGCCGCGGCGGTGATCACTGGCCCGTCGTTTGCGCGCGAGGTGGCCGCCGGCCTGCCCAGCGCGGTTACCGTGCACTCGGACGACAGCGCGTTTGCGCATCAACTGGCCAGCCTGCTGCATGCGCCGAACCTGCGTGCGTATTCCGGCAGCGACATGCTCGGCGCCGAACTCGGCGGCGCGATGAAGAACGTGTTGGCGGTGGCCACCGGTATCGCCGATGGCATGGAGCTGGGCCTGAATGCCCGTGCCGGCTTGATCACCCGCGGCATGAACGAGATGCTGCGTCTTGGCGTGGCGCTTGGTGCACGGCCGGAGACGCTGATTGGCCTATCCGGCCTTGGCGATCTGGTGCTGACCTGTACTGGTGATCTGTCGCGCAACCGCCGTCTCGGCCTTGCGCTGGGACAGGGCATCGCGATCGACGAAGCAGTGCGCCGGATCGGCCAGGTGGTGGAGAGCATCCTCACCGCCGACGAAGTGGCGCGACTGGCCGACAAGCATGGGCTGGATCTGCCAATCAGTGCCGGCGTACGCGCGGTGCTGCATGGCGAGGTGACGCCGGTCAACGGACTCAAGGCGCTGATGGCGCGCGAGCAGAAACCGGAATACCCGCGCGGCCTGTTCGGCACCGCCTGAGTCCGCCGGCGAACTGCAGCACGGTCTGACAAGATCGGCTACGCAATGACGCCGCACGGAGCCCCGGCACTGCTAAGCTCATCGTTTTGGTTGTCGCCACGGATCGCATGCGCATGCAGCAACCGGACGAGAAGCAGCACGCCACCACAACGCCAGTCGGCGACGACGAAGCCCTGCCGCAGGCATGGCGACGGTTGCTGGCGGCGCCAAAGCCGGTCGCGGTTGAAGATCGCGGCGTACTCGGTTTCTTTCTGGACGTAGTGCCGGAAGAAGGCGCCGCGTTTGCCCGGCTGGATGTGGCGCCGGTACTGCTGAGCGTGGCCGAGCACGGCCGCTACGCGCGGCCCATACCGATGGACAGCCGGCACCTGGCGCAGTCCACGCTGCCGCCACACGAGCAGCGGCTCGCCGCCACCATGCTCGGGCTGCCACAGAGCGTGCGCAAGAGCCGCAGCTATGCGCGCCTCAGCGGTCATGTCGGCGACACCTTGCTGGCCGAGATTCTCGATACCGCGCCGTGCTTCCTTGGCGGCCTGGCCGGCTTGCGGCTGTCGCGCGGCAAGTCACACCAGCTCAACTGGCATTGGCAGATGGAGCCTGACGGCAGCCAACGCCTGCTGCCGTTGATGCCGCACAGCCAGCGCCTGCTGCGCCTCGACAGCCTGTGGTACCTCGACGCCGAGCGCGCCACGCTGGGCCTGTTCGACGCCGCGGCCGAGGAGACTCACTGGCTGGAACTGCCGTCGCTCAAGCATGAGCACGGCCGCCGCCTGCGCAATCGCCTGCCGGGCAGCCGCCTGGCCACACGGGTGCCGTTGCCGCAGGTGTTCGGCGAGCTGCGCCGCTCGCAGCTGGCACCGAAGCCGGTGCTGGTCCTGCATGCACTGACCCGGCACGCACGGCTGGCCGCCGGCACGCCGCCGCTGGGCTATGCGCGGCTGGCCTTCGACTATGCCGGCGAGCGTCTGCCCGGCCGCGGCGGCGAGCCACTGGTGCGTCGTGTGCGCAACGGCCAGTTGGTCGAAATCACCCGCCGCCGTGCCGAAGAGCTGTCCGCGATGGAACAGCTCGAACGCGCCGGCCTTACCCCCGGCGTGGACACCGAAGGTCTGCCATGGGACGTCGCCGATACCTTGCCGGATGATGCGTGGCTGTTCCCCGGCACCGGCTACGCTGGCGCGCTGGAGGTCAACACGCCGGCGCGCTGGCTGGCGCTGCGGCCGAAGCTCGAATTGGAAAACTTCCAGGTCGAGTATGCACCGAGCTTTCCATTCGAAGTGCTGGAAGGTCCGGTGCACTGGTATGGCCACGCAGTGGAAGATGCCGACGATCACGCCTTCGATCTGGAAATCGGCATCGAGGTGGACGGTCAGCGGCACAACCTGCTGCCGGCCGTGGCGCAGGCATTGGCCGAGCATCAGTTGAACCTGAGCCCCGCGCCGAACGAGCCGGAAGATGCGGTCTGGTATGCGCCGGTCGATGCGCGCCGTCGCGTGCCGGTGCGTCTGAAAGAGCTGCGCGGCCTGCTGGCACCACTGGCCGAATATCTGGAAAAGCCGCGCAAGAAACTGCATCTGCCGCGGGTGCAGGCGGGGCGACTGGAAGAGCTGGTCAAGGCGATGCCCGGTGGCAGCACGCTGGAAGCGTCCGAGCCGCTGCTTGGATTTGCCGCGCGCTTGCGCGACGCCGCCGAACGCGCCAGCGATGTCGTGCCGGAAGGACTCACGGTGGAACTGCGGCCCTATCAGCGCGAGGGCCTGCGCTGGTTGAACGCGCTGGCCGAAGCGGGCGTGGGCGGTGTGTTGGCCGACGACATGGGTCTGGGCAAGACGCTGCAGCTGATCACCCACCTGCTCTCGCTGAAGCAGAGCGGCGCGCTGACCCAGCCGGCGCTGATCGTGGTGCCGACCAGCCTGATTCCGAACTGGCAATCGGAGATCGCCCGCTTTGCGCCGAGCCTGCACGTGCTGACCTTGCATGGGCCGCAGCGCGCCGAAGAATTTGCCCAGCTCGGCGCGCAGGACATCGTGCTGACCAGCTATGCACTGTTGCCACGCGACGTACTGCCGCTGCGCAAGCAACTGTTTGAGCTGATCGTGCTGGACGAGGCGCAGCAGGTGAAAAATCCACGCACGCAGGCGCGCCGCGCGCTGCTCAGCCTGCGTACCTCCCGCTACGTCTGCCTCACCGGTACGCCACTGGAAAACCATCTCGGCGAGCTGTGGTCGCAAGTCGACCTGGCGGTACCCGGCCTGCTCGGCGATGAAGGTGCGTTCCGCCGGCATTACCGTGTGCCGATCGAAAAGCAGCACGACGAAGAATGCCAGCAGCGGCTGAACCTGCGTCTTGCGCCCTTCATCCTGCGCCGGACCAAGGGGCAGGTCGCGCAGGAATTGCCGCCGAAGACCGAGATCACCCGCCGCGTGGTGCTGGAAGGTCGCCAGCGCGATCTCTACGAAGGCCTGCGCCTGTCACTGGCGGAGGAGCTGCGCGAGGTGATCGCCCAGCGCGGTATCGCGCACTCGGGCATCGTGGTGCTCGATGCGCTGCTCAAGCTGCGCCAGGTCTGCTGTGACCCGCGCCTGGTGAAACTCGAGGTGGCGCGCGGCGTGCACGAATCGGCGAAATTCGAACTGCTGATGGACATGCTGCCGGCGCTGCTCGATGAAGGCCGGAAGGTGCTGCTGTTCTCGCAGTTCACCGGCATGCTGAAACTGATTGCCGCCGAGCTCGATCGCAAACGTATCCGCTATGTCACTCTCACCGGCGAGACGCGCGACCGCGCCGAACCGGTGCAGCGTTTCCAGAACGGCGAAGTACCGTTGTTTCTGCTGTCGCTGAAGGCCGGCGGCGTCGGCCTCAACCTCACCGCCGCCGACACCGTGATCCACTACGACCCGTGGTGGAATCCTGCCGCCGAGGCGCAGGCCAGCGATCGCGCGCATCGCATTGGGCAGGACAAACCGGTGTTCGTGTTCCGCCTGATCACGTCAGGCACGGTGGAGGAGCGCATCGAGGAACTGAAAGCACGCAAGGCCGAATTGGCCGCCGCGGTGCTGGAAGGCGGCGGCAGTCGCGAGAAGCTCAGCTTCGATCAGGGCGACCTGGATGCGCTGCTGGCGCCAGGGTGAAAGAAAATCTGATTCAGATTTTCGACGTACCGAAGTCATCCCTAGGCAGATTCAATCCCGCGTAGTGATTTCGTCGATATTGCGCAGCATGTCGGCAGGATCTTCGTAGACGCGGAACGCGCCGGCCTGCTGCAGTTCGGCTATGCCATAGCCACCGGAGAGCAAGCCGACGCCGAGGGCGCGGGCGCGCTGTGCGGCGAGCATGTCCCAGACGCTGTCACCGATCACCAGCGAGTGCTGGATGTTCACGCCCAGCTGTTCGGCGGCGGCGATGAACAGGTCGGGGTCCGGCTTTGCGTGCCGCACCTGATCGCGAGTGACCACGGGAACCTTCGATGGATCGACGCCGAGCGCAACGAGATTGTGGTGCGCGGTTTCCATGCGGCCGCTGGTGGCAATCGCCCAGGGAAATTTATTCTTCGTCAGGAAATCCAGCAGTTCTCGCGCTCCGGGTAGCGGTCGCACCGCATCGGCGGCGGCCAGCCGTCCGAAAGCGGCGGCGTGGTTGTGACGCAGCCGCAGCAGCGTCTCTTCGCTCATCGTGATGCCGGTTTCGCGCTGCAGCATGTTGAGAAACAGGCCGCCGCTCATGCCGATGCGGCGGTGGATGCGCCACACTGAAACGTGCACACCCTCGGCATCCAGTGACTCTTTCCAGGCCAGTACATGCTGGTAGACGCTGTCGACGAGGGTGCCGTCGAGATCGAACAGGAGGGCGGTTCTATCGAGCGACATGGATGTGCCGGTGATGCTGAAAATCAGTCATCGATGGTGTCACGCAGAATGTGATGAGCCCGGGGAACATGCTAGTCGTGACGGTGCAATAGCGAACCGCCGGATTCCACCACGGCCAGTGCGGCGGCGCCGATCAGGCCCGGTTCGGGATTCATGATTGCCTGCGTCGGCACCTGTTCCATAGTGACGCGGAAGCGCCCCTTGGCCTCGAAGCGCTCGCGGAAATTGCCACGCTCCATCCACGGCAACAGAATCGGTACCAGACCGCCGGTGAGATACACGCCATCCCATGCGCCCAGGGTCATTACCAGGTCGCCGGCGACGCTGCCGAAGATGCCGGCGAAGGTTTCCACCACCTGCACGCACATCGGATCGCTGTTCGCGTTGGCACGCGCGCTGATGTCTTCGGGTTTCAGCGGCTCGGGAGTGTGCCCGGCGATTTCGCAGAGCACGGTATACAAATCCACCAGACCATTGCCGCAGACCAGCCGTTCGTTGGACACCCGGCCGTAGCGCTGGTTGAGGCGCTTGAGTATTTCGATGTCCTCGGGCGTGTGCGCGGCGAAGCCGGCGTGACCACCTTCGGTCTGCAGCACGCTGCACTTGCCCTGACGCAGCAACAGGCCGCCGACACCGAGTCCGGTGCCGGGGCCGACGATCACAAAGGTCTGTTCTTCCTTAGCACCCAGCTTCGGCAACGGCAGCTTGCCGACCGGTACCAGATCAGCCGGCTGCAGCAACATCACTGCCATGCTTTGCGCCGCAAAATCGTTGACCAGGCGCACGGATTGCAAATCCAGCTCGGCCTGCAGCTTGCGCGCCGAAATAGCCCATGGATTGTTGGTGATCTGCACCGTCTCGCCATCGCTGATGCGGCCGGCGGCGGCGATCAGTGCATGCTGTGCCTGCAGCCCGCTGTCGACGAAGTACTGGCGGATGGCGTCGGCCAGCGAAGCGAAATCACGGACCTGATAACGCCGCACGTTGTCCATTTGAAACGGCATGCTCGCCGCCGGGTCCGAAATCGCAAAGCGCACGTTGGTGCCACCGAGATCGGCGAGCAGGGTCGGGGCGGGGACGTGCATCGGAACTCCATGTGATGTTGCTAAAACAGCAAGCCTGCCGTGAATGCTGACCAGCGTCCAGCACCCGGTCAATCCGGGGTGCTGGCGCGTGGCATTGGCTGGCCCGGATCAGCTTACGATTTGCCCTTGTGCTTGCCGCCGGAAACAGGCGGTTTGTGGCTGCCGCCCTTGGGCTCGTGGCCTGAGGGGGAGGGTGCAGGGCTGCCCGTCGCGCCCTGTAACGCGCTGAGCAGGGCCTGCCCGTTCGGGCTACCCAGGCCGGTGCAGGCGTCCCAGCCCGGGCCGGCGGTGTAGCTGCCGTTGTTGCCTTGCGTGATGTCGTGGAACGCTGTTTCGCCGATGGCGTAGAGGGCCTCATTGGCGGCGCCCAGCGAATGACCGAGCTGCTGGTTGAGGCGCGCCACCAGTCCAGCCCACAGCGGCGCGACCGCACTGGTGCCGCCGATGACCTCGGTCAGGCCGTCGACCAGCACGCTGTAACCCGTGAGCGGATCCGCGTTGCCGGCGACATCGGGCACGCCGCGCCCGACGAAACCGCCCGGTGCTGCTGGGACCTTCGATGTCGCTTGCCATGTGGGCAGCGCGAACACGGTGCTGACACCGCCGCCGGTGGCGCCCTCGTTGCCGGCGGTCTCGTTCCACACCACCTCGCTGCTGATCGTGCTGCCGCTGCTGATCAGCTCGGTGCCGCCGCAGCCCAGCACGGACGGGCTGGAGGCGGGGAAATCCACGGTCGGCTGGCCGCCACTGACGCCATCGCTGGAGCCGTTGTCGCCGGCCGCCACGGTCACCGTCACGTCGAGCGCGGCAGCATCCTCCAGCGCGGTTTCCATTGCATTGCGCGAGGCCGTGCTCCAGCCGCTTTCGGGGCCGCCCCAGCTGATCGACATCACCGTGGCCGGCTGGGTGGTGCTGTGCGCGGCCTGCGAGATCGCGTTATAGAAACCTTGGTCGGTGTTCCCGCCGAAGTAGACGACTAACTGCGCCGCTGGTGCGAGCGCACCGGAGACCTCGATGTCCAGCATCACTTCCGCATCCGCATCGCCGCCGGGCTGGTTGCTGCCGCTGTCGACCGAAACCGCAGTGATGGAAGGTGTTTTCAGGCCGAGTCCGCTGAAGTAGGTGTCCAGATCGGCCTGCACATAACCGCCGCCGAGTTCGATGATTGCAATGATCTGGCCAGTGCCGTCGCCAGCGGGAAAGTTGTACAACTGGCCGACCTGCAGCGGCGTATAGGTATTGGCCGGCTCTGCCTGCGCGATGCGGAAATGCGGCTGTGCGACCGGGCGTTGATCCAGTCCCAATACGGCGATCACCGCAGGATCGGGCAGTGTCGGTGCCTGCGCGGAGCCGACATAGGACGCCCCGCCAGGGGTGAGTTCGTAATGCCCGAGCTGCACGCCGAACGCCTGCTGCAGCGCTTGCGCAGTACCACGCAGATGCAGTGTGCGTCGTCCCGGCTCGCAAGCCAGTTCCTGCAGGCCATGCTGGCGGCTGAAGCTGCGCAGGCGCTCCACATCGGCCGGATCGGCGCCGTAGCGCGCCACGAAATCGGCATGCCGGGCGCTGCGCGATGCTGAAGGTGCCAGTTTGCCCAGCGCGTTCTTGCGCCGCAGTACCAGGGTTACATCGAGCGTTTCATCCGAGGCATGCGGACCCAGGTAACGGGCGCTGGCCGGCAGATGCCAGTTGGCAGAGTCGGTGGGCGTGGTCTTGCTCATGGTGCATCCTCCGGTGGGGAAACGGCGGGTCGTGATGTCGAGGGTGCACCGGAAAACGTTACGGAAAAGTGTCGTGGTCGATCGAATCGGCGATCACGTGGGTGCAACCAATGTCGCAGCGCGGCCGCAGGCTTTGCGTTGTGGCCTAAAATGGCCGGGATATCACCCGTCAGGATCCGCCATGAGCTTTCCCGCCATCCGCATGCGTCGCATGCGTCGCGACGCCTTTTCCCGCGCGCTGATGCGCGAGAACACCTTGCTGGCAAGCGACCTGATCATGGTCGCGTTCGTGATCGAAGGCGAAGGCCAGCGCGAAGCGGTGCCGTCGATGCCGGGTGTGGATCGGCTGTCGATCGACGAGCTGCTGAAGCTCGCTGGCGAATGCGTGCGACTCGGTATCCCGGCGCTGGCATTGTTCCCGTCGCCGGGTTCGGCAGTGAAGAGCGAGGACGCCGCCGAGGCGTGGAATCCGCAGGGCCTGATGCAGCGCGCCACCCGCGCGCTGAAGGCGAAGTATCCGGAGCTGGGTTTGATCGGCGATGTCGCGCTCGATCCGTACACCACGCACGGCCAGGACGGCCTGATCGACGACACCGGCTACGTGATGAACGAGCCCACCGTCGAGGCGTTGATCAAGATGTCGCTGGCGCAGGCCGAGGCCGGCATGGATTTCGTGGCGCCGTCGGACATGATGGACGGCCGCATCGGCGCAATCCGCGAGGCGCTGGAAGAAGCCGGTCATTTTCACACGCGCATCCTCGCCTACTCGGCGAAATACGCCTCTGCGTTCTACGGCCCGTTCCGCGATGCAGTGGGCTCGTCGGCGAACCTTGGCAAGGGCAACAAGCACACCTACCAGATGGACGTTGCCAACAGCGACGAGGCACTGCACGAAGTCGAGCTGGACATCAACGAAGGCGCCGACGCGGTGATGGTAAAGCCGGGCTTGCCGTATCTCGACATCGTGCGCCGGGTGAAGGACACGTTCGGTGTGCCGACCTTCGTGTATCAGGTCAGTGGCGAGTACGCGATGCTGAAGGCGGCGTCGCAGAATGGATGGCTGGATGAGAAGGCGGTGGTGCTGGAGTCGCTGACGGCGATGAAGCGGGCTGGAGCGGATGCGATTCTTACTTATTATGCGATTGATGCGGCACGCTGGCTACGCGGAGGCTAAGGCTGTTCTTGATCTTACTCAGCCTACGCGCGACTTCGATGCGATGAACCTATTTGCTTGCGGACTGTTCGAGCATAAGCATTTGCACGACCTCTTGTTGGTGGTTTGGGTCGTTAATGAAGCGCGCATTGAAGGAAGTGATTGTTTCGTTCAGGCCTTGGCGCGGTTGGTTCTTCTGAATATTTGCACGTAGCATCCAACCGCTGGGGTCGTCTGGTTTATCTTGGATTAGTTGGTTAGCAATGTCCCACGCCTTATCCCATTCATGAGTTGAATCGGCATAAATGCGCCCAAGTGTTGCCAGTGTCCAAGTGTCTTTAGGGTTGATCGTGAGAGCCCTGCGAAAGTCCTTCTCGGCATTTACGTAATCACCTTGCGCATTGTAAACGTAGCCCCGTGCGTCGAATGAGTTCTCGTTTTTGGGAACAGTAGCAACGAGATGATTTCCTTCAGCTAAGGCCCATTGCGTCTCGCCCAGATTCGTCAAGTTGAATATTCGAGTGGCTCTTGCGCTTACAAGATCCGGAGTAAATCGCAACGTCTCAGACAGGTAGATCATCGCCATTTCTGGATGATTGCCGGTATTGAGTGCCTGCCCGGCTGCCGCGAGAAGTTTTGTACCACCTACCTGATCTAACACGCTCTTATAGGCGGTCAATGCGGCCTGATTAGAGCAATCGCAATCATTGAGATTGGCGGCCATAGCCGGAGCTTCGGGCAACAAGAGCAAAAGTAGTGGATTGTTCTTTACATGTGCTCTTGCCATATCGCCGATGCGCGTCATGTTGTCCAGCGAGCCGCCCCATTTTGGCTGGGCTAGCCACATGAGTTGCTCGTAAATAGCGTAATTATTCGGGTCTGCGGTTAATCCCCGCTTGGCCGCATCGACAGCGTAGTGTTCGCTGCCTTCCAGCCCCGCGCTGTAAATCATCATGGTATAGGCGGGAGTGACTCGTGAATCGATAGTCACGGCTGCATCTAGGTCATATTTTGCTCTAGCGAGCAGCCTTTCCATCGATTCGATCTTGTCTTCCGACGTGTCTTGAATAAAGGCATCGCCACGCGCGTATTGAGCCATTTCTACATATGACATGCCACTCGCGGCTAGCGCGAACGGACTTTTGGGTGACTGGCGCTTCCAGGCATCCAGAATGGTGCGAACGTCTTCAGATGGGTCACTGAAGTCGGCGCTATAAGTACGATCGAGTAAACCTCGCGACTCTGGTCGGGTGTGTTGTGCTTGCAAGGCATCGGCCATACGCCGATCGAGCTCTGCTACACGGCTGCTCTGTACCAGCTTCTTCACTTCTGCAAACGAAACGAGCTTTTGGAAGCGATAGCGACAATATGATTCCACAGCCTCACGTGACCAATGGCTACCCGGCGGATCGGGGTAGGCAAGGCAGCGCCGCATCGGGTCCGCGATTACTTCGGCCTGCTTCGCTTCTGCAAGGAACTTGAGTACCTCGTCTGATGAGAAAGGAGGGGCTGGCGCCTCCAGTTGTGGTTGTACTACTCGATGACTAAGCATTACTCGAGAAGGTGCAGGCTTAGGCATCCAAGACTGCATATGCGATATGACGACGGTGGCGCCTATCAAAAGAACTCCGCCAAACAGTATCCAGCGTACGCGCGAAGTCATGGCAGATCCCTTGTCGAATGTTTTCGAACAATACCATTGGGCAAACAAAAAGATCAGCCGGGGGTAAGCTACCTCGACGTGCCTGAAACGGTTGTCCGTGAACGTTTGGTTTTTTGGATATCGGGTCGGGTTCAGTAGCTAGGGTGGTTGTGCCGTTGCTCCGCTTCTTTGATCTCGTTTTTCTGAAAAGTACCTGCAAGGTGCGCGTTGCTCTAAGCGGGGTGTCGTTTTCTCTTGGGTACTTCTCTTCTGGACAAGCAAAAGAGAAGTACCTTGCCTCCGAAGGAGGGTGAAAGCTCTGCTTCATGATTTCCGATCGTGCCGACGCGATACCATGTCGCATTCCCGCGCAGCTATCCATATCTCGCTCTGCAAACCCGAGTCCGCAAACCATGACACCCACGCGTCTTGAAATCACACGTCCTGATGACTGGCATCTGCATCTTCGAGATGGCGAGACGCTGGCCTCGGTGATCGGCCACACCGCGCAGCGCTTTGCGCGCGCCATCGTGATGCCAAACCTGAAGCCGCCGGTGACGACGGTCGCGCAGGCGGAAGAGTATCGGCGACGGATTCTGGCGAGCTTGCCGGCGGGCATGCGCTTCCAGCCGCTGATGACGCTGTACCTCACCGAGAGCACCCCGGCCGAGGAGATCATCCGCGCCAGGGACAGCGACAGCGTCTTTGCGGTCAAGTATTACCCCGCGGGTGCCACCACCAATTCACAGTCCGGCGTGCGCGAGCTGTCGCGGGTGTATCACGTACTCGAAGCGATGGAGAAGCACGAACTGCCCTTGCTGCTGCATGGCGAGGTCACCGACCCGGACATCGACATCTTCGATCGAGAGCGCGTTTTCATCGACCGTCATCTGATGCCGCTGCAGGCCCGTTTCCCCGGCTTGCGCATGGTGCTTGAGCACATCACCACCCGTGATGCAGTCGAATTTGTCCGTGGCGCCCCGGCCAACGTGGGCGCCACCATCACCGCGCATCATCTGCTACTCAACCGCAACGCGCTGTTCGAGGGTGGCATCCGTCCGCACAACTACTGCGCCCCGATCCTCAAGCGGGAGACGCATCGTGCTGCCTTGCTGCAGGCGGCCACCAGCGGCGATCCGCACTTCTTCCTCGGCACGGACAGCGCGCCGCATCCGCGTGAAGCGAAGGAAGCGGACTGCGGGTGCGCGGGGCTCTATACGGCCCATGCGGCGCTGGAGCTGTATACCGAGGCGTTCGATCAGGTGGGCAGCTTAGATCGGCTCGAAGCGTTTGCCAGCTTCCATGGCCCGGACTTCTACCGTCTGCCGCGCAACCAGGATCGCATCGCGCTCGAACGCACGCCATGGATCGTGCCGGACGAATATCCCCTGGCCGGATCCACCTGCAAGCCGATGCGGGCCGGCGAGTCGGTCGCGTGGTCGGTGGTTGGTGGATAGGGCTTCTGCCTGATCGGCTGACACGGAACCTTCCGGCGTAGCGCAACTTCCGCCGGACTTGCCGATTGCGAGATGGCTGATCAGTGAGTCGTGCTTGGTTGCGCGCGCAACGCCGTGAGAAATTTCTGCCCCGCACGTCCATCGACCGGCATGCCAAGTCGACCCTGCTCGGCGCGGATCGCGACACGCGTCTTGGCACCGATCAGGCCGTCGGGCGTGCCGATGTCGTAGCCGCGGGCCTGCAACAGCGTTTGCAGTTCGCGGTTTTCCGCACGGGACAGGCCGGGATCGTCGGTGGGCCACGACGTGACGAAGCCGATGTTGTCGCCATGGCTGCCGACCAAGGTGGACAACTGCGCGATCGCCAGCGCGTAGTTTTCGCTGGCGTTGTAGCTGTAGATGGTGTCGAAGTTCTTGCCGGTCAGGAACGCCGGGCCTTGCGTGCCGGTGGGCAGCAGCAGGCCGGTGTCGGGCAGGTTCGACGGCAGCGGCTTGCCGTTGGCTTGGGTGATGCCCTGCGCGGTCCAGTACGCGACATCGTGCTTGTTCTTGCGGGCGGAGCTGCCCGCATAGCCGGCCGGCAACTTCACCTCCAGGCCCCACGGCTCGCCCGTGCGATAACCCGCCTGATGCAGGAAGTTGGCGGTGGAAGCCAGCGCATCGGGCACGCTGCCGACCACGTCGCGGTGACCGTCACCGTCGAAATCGACGGCGGTGTGCAAGAAGGTGCTGGGCATGAACTGGGTTTGCCCGAACGCACCAGCCCATGAGCCGTTGAGCTTGTCCGGTGCGATGTCGCCGTTCTGCAGGATCTGCAGCGCCGCGGCGAATTCGGTGCGGAAATACGCCTGCCGCCGCCCGAAGCACGACAGCGTGCCCAGCGACTGCACCAGCGGCCGGCCGCCGGTGATCTTGCCGAAATTGCTCTCCACGCCCCACACGCTGACCACGATCGCCGGATCGACGCCGTAGCGGCTCTGGATCTGGCGCAGCACGGGCAGCCATTGCTGGTACGCGGCGCGGCCATCGGCCACGCGCTCCTTGTCCACCAGCATCGCCATGTAATCCCACGCCGGCAGGGTGAATTCGGGCTGCTTGTCGAGCAAGGGCAGGATGCTGCCGTCCGGTGCGAGGTTTGCCGTGTACTGCTTCCACGTGTCATTGCTGATGCGTGCGAAGTCGCTGCTGTGCTGCAGCCCGGTAAGGCATTGGTTGAATTCGGTCTGGCTGAGGATGGGTGCGATGGCATCCTGCGCGTGGGTGGTGGGCGCCAGGCATGCAGCGATCAACAGAGAAGCAAGGCTCAAGGTGAGGTGTTGTGTGTTGAGCATCGGTCGTCCTTGTGGCGCTGACGGATGGGGAAGAGCAACGATCATAGCGGTTTGCGCTGGGGCGGCATGGTCGCTTTGCTCCCTCCCCTGCTTGCAGGGGTTGGATCAATGCTCCGAGCTCAAGGAATCCCCAAGCTCGTCATTCCGGCGTAGGCCGGAATCGCATTGGCTTTGTTGGCGGCATCCGATTGCGCGACGAAAGTGCGATAACCGGCTTCGCTGCTGAAAAGCGATTCCGGCCTACGCCGGAATGACGGTGTAGGGAGTTTTCGGGGCAGTGGAGCGTGCCGTCAGTAGGCGAACTCGCGGAACACCGGGTCGACGCTGCCTTTCCACGCACCGTGGAACAGCTCCAGCTTGCGCTCGGCTGGCGTCTGGTTGGCCTGCACGATCTCGATCATCGGCTCGAGGAAGATGCTCTCGTCGGCACCGTTCTTGTTGAGGCGGGCGCGACGC
>Ga0302223_10000507_pt1 | contig 24756 bp, 21 predicted proteins | sample II_Palsa_E2_3_FD_194565 | JGI IMG/M metagenome (GOLD analysis project Ga0302223, IMG submission 194565) | Peat permafrost microbial communities from Stordalen Mire near Abisko, Sweden - II_Palsa_E2_3 | ecosystem: Environmental > Terrestrial > Soil > Palsa > Peat permafrost | place: Sweden... | reverse complement strand
CGATGACTGGCCTCGATGTTGGCGTAGCGCGTACTGCCGATCACCTGGTCGCTGGCCTGATCGATGATGACAAAAGGAAGCGAAGTGCCGCGTCGCTGTTCATCGAGCGCAGTCAGCACATAGGCCTGCATGTCTTCGGGAGTGCTCACCTGGTTCGGCACCCAGCGCCACAGCGCGGGGTCCAGGCCTACCCTTGCAAGCGCCGCGACGTGATCGAGCGTCAAGGGTTCGAGTCGCACGGTGCTACCGCGAAGGATGACGGTTTCAATCTTCATGGGGTCAGCATGTTTCATCGTGCGTTCTCGTGAGTCGGCCTGCCAGTCATGTTGCTGCATTCCCATGGCGTAGGCGAGGCGCTGCGACGTCAGGCCCGTGGCTTCGCCCTATGCGTCGGCGTCGCGGTCCATGGATCGTCCGGCCATGGATGGCGCGGATAGCGACCTTTGAGTTCTTTCTTCACTTCCGGATAGGTGCGTTCCCAGAAGCCCTTGAGATCCTGCGTGACCTGGATCGGCCGGCCTGCGGGCGACAACAAATGCAGGGTCACCGGAATGCGGCCGCCGCCCACCCGCGGAGTGTCGGCCAGGCCAAACAGCTCCTGCAACTTCACCGCCAGCACCGGCGGTTCGTCTGGCGGGTATTCCAATCGGCGGTTTTGCCCGCTGGGCACGGTGAGGCTGTCCGGCGCTTGCGCGTCCAGCAACCGTCGCTGCTCGTAGTCGAACAGTCCGCTGAGCGCCTGCGACAGTTCTTCAGCGTTCAACGCGTCGAGCCGGCGCTTGCCGTTCAAATAAGGGGCAAGCCATTCGTCGAGTGTGGCAAGCAGTCTCGCATCAGAGACATCGGGCAAACCCTGTTCCGGCATCCACTCGCGTAATGCCTGCATGCGTGCGCGCAGGCGGCGTGCCTGCTCGCTCCACGGCAGCACATCGATGCCTTTGGCACGCACGGCTGCGAGCAACGCTGGCAAGGCATCCTCCGCTTTTACCGGCACGCTGCGCCGCTCCAGCACGATCGCGCCGAAGCGTTGTTCGTCGAATGCTTCCACCGCGTTGCGATCGTCGTTCCAGCGCAGCGTGCGCTCGCGCACGAACTGTTGCGGGTAGTCGCGTTCCAGCACCCGAAAGTCCAGTGGCGCGGCGGCGAGGATCAGGCTGTCGCGTGCCTCGAAGCGCACGTCCAGCGCGACCAGCCATGGCTCGCCCAATAGCGCGGTATTTTCATGCAGACGCGCACCGCGACCGTTCGCCAGTGTGTAGCGCAGCGGCTGGTTGTCATCGCGACGCGCGATGCGATCGGGAAATGCGTGCAACAGCAGATCGCCCACCGCGTGGCTATCCGGTACGCCGCTCGCTGCGCTATGGACGTCCAGACGCCGGCGCCAACCCTTGCTCGCCTGTTCGATCGCTGCCAGCGCACCAGTATCGGCACCACCGCGCGCGCCACTGCTGCGACGGTCGCGCCAGATGTGCAGAGCCGCCACACGCTGGCGAAAGTCATCGCTGCGTGCCTGCTCGCCACGCAGCGGCGAGCGCGCTTCCATCAGTGCCAGCAAGTCGGCAATCAACGCACGCAGCTCGACCGGTGCACGCAACGCAGCGGCACCGAGGCGCGACGTGGCGCCCAGTTCCAGCATCCGGCGGCCGAGCGCGGTGATGCGCTGGTTGGTATCGAGTGCACCGAGGCTGCTCAGCAGTTCGCGCGCCTGTGCCAGCGCGCCGGACGGTGGTGGATCCAGCCATGGCAGTTGCGCGCTTCCCCAGGCCGCCAGTTCCAACGCTAGGCCGGATAGCTCTGCCTGGGTAATCTCGGCCGTGCGCGCCGGGTCGAGCCGTTTGCTCTGCGGCCATAGTCGATAGGCCGTGCCTTCCGCTACGCGACCGGCACGACCGGCGCGCTGGTCAGCCGAAGCTTGCGAGATGTTGATCGTCTCCAGCCGGGTGAAGCCCGAGTTGGGATCGAAGCGCGGCTCGCGCGCGAGGCCACTGTCGATCACCGCGCGGATACCCGGCAGGGTGACGCTGGACTCGGCCACGTTGGTCGCCAGCACGATGCGCCGGGTGCCGGGGTCGGCGGGGTTCAACGCCAGCTGCTGTTCGGCCAGCGACAGCTCGCCGTGCAGCAAGACGATCTCCACGTCATCGCGATCGAGACTCTGCACGAGCACGGCCTGTGCTCGTGCAATCTCGCGCCGGCCTGGGAGGAAAGCAAGCACGTCGCCATCGCTGTCTTCCAATGCCTGCCTCGCCACGCGTGCGAGCTGATGCTCGATGCTCTCCTGCGCGCGCGCTGGTGGGTAGTCGATGCGCACCGGATAACTGCGGCCAGGACTGGAGATACGCGGCGCGTCGAGCCACTGCGCGATGCGCTCGCCATCGAGCGTTGCCGACATCACCACGATGCGCAATTCGGGCCGCAGCGTGGCCTGTACATCCAGCGCGAACGCGGCGCCGAGGTCCCCGGCCAGATGGCGTTCGTGGAATTCGTCGAACAGGATCGCACCGATCCCGCCCAGTTCCGGATCATCCTGGATCAGCCGCGTGAGGATGCCCTCGGTAACCACCTCGATCCGCGTCGCCGCACTGACCTTCGATTCGAAGCGGATGCGGTAGCCGACAGTGCGACCGATCTCCTCACCAAGCTGCTGCGCCATGAACTGCGCCGCCGCGCGCGCAGCGATGCGCCGCGGCTCCAGCATCAGGATCTTCTGCCCAGCGAGCCACGGCGCGTCGAGCAACGCCAGCGGCACCTGCGTCGTCTTGCCGGCACCAGGGGGCGCCTCAAGCACCAGGCGCGAGGTCACGGCGAGTGACGCGCGGATCTCCGGCAGCAGTGGGGTGATCGGAAAGACGCTGTGACGAGGGGCATTCATGCACGCGCATCTTAACGGTCAGCCACCCATCATGATCTAACTCCAAGGAGGCCTGATCATGTCCAAGGCGAAGCAGATCACTGCTATCGCCTTGGTTGCTTACGAAATCAGTGATTCAGCGGTGTTGTTGTCACGTTCGAGGTTGCCGCTGGTACAGCAGTCGCGGCGGGCTTGCGCTGCAACGGTGCCAGCGATTCGAACCCGTGCTGATAATCGTCGGTGACCTGCCTGGCTTCTTCACTATTCGTGATCACTCGAGGCGTAATCAGCACGATCAGTTCGGTACGTGTTCGATTGTGGGTGGTGGTACCGAACAACCGGCCAAGAATCGGAATGCGATTGAGACCCGGAATGCCTGTATCACTGACTTGGTTCTGCTCCTGGATCAGGCCGCCGAGCAAGACCGTCTGACCACTCTGCACCGCGATTTGCGTTCCCACTTCGCGCTGGGAAATGGTCGGATTCGGTTGCGTTGCAGTAACCGCCCCGGCTGAACTGACCTGCTGGTCGATATTCAAATACACCAGGCCACCCGGATTCACCCGCGGTTGCACATTCAGGATCACCCCGGTGGGGATATACGTCACCTGGTTCAACGTGGTGGCCGTACCCGTGGTGGGCAGCAGGCTGGTCTGGTTGACCGGCACCTGATCACCGACCTGGATATGCGCCACCTGATTGTTGAGCACGACCAGCGACGGTGCCGACAAGGTTTTGGTGTTGCTGTCGGTCTCGAGCGCGCTTACGGCTACCTGGAACTTGCCGTTGCTGCTCAGGAAAGAGTAGAAGAACGGCTGCCCGCCAAACTGGTTTCCGCCCGAACCCAGGGCGATCTGCCGATGCGCACCGGGATAGTTGCTGGTCGCGATGCCTGTAGTCGCGTTGGGAGTGCTGTTGGCGAGACCTTGCAGATACCACTGCACACCGAACTGGAGGTCTCCAACAAGGTCGACTTCCAGTACCCGCGTCTCGATCTCCACCTGCAGCGGCACGTTGTCCAGGCGCCGGATGGCCGACTGGATTTCCGCCCATTGCGAAGGGCGCGCACGGATCAGCAGCTGGTTGTTGCTATCGACCGAACTGATGCGCACGCTACCGTCCTGCGAGACGTACGACTGGCCGCCACTGGCATTGTTGGTGTTGCTGCTGCCGAACGCTCCGCTCGCGCCACCGGACTGGCTCGTGCTGCCTACGCCGCCCGTGCTACCGGTGCTGCCGAAGCCACTGCTGGTGGACGAGCCGATACCGGTCGTACCCGAACCGATGCCGGAGCTAGTGCCACCCAAGCCGCCGCTGGTCGAACTGCCGAAGCTGCCGGCCGTGCTGCCCATGCCGCTGGCCGAGCCATTCGCGTTATTGCTGCCGAGCGTACTGGAGCCCAGACCCGGGCCCACCTGACCGCCGTTGTCGTTGCCGTTGCCCGCGGCGTTGGTGTAGATCTGCGCCAGGTATTTGGCCAGCTCCGACGCCTTGATATTGTGCACGTCGTAGACGAACAGCTGCGGGTCGTTGCCGCCGCCGAGATCGATCTTGGTGATCCAGCTGCCCACTTCGTCCAGATAGGCCGGCTGAGTGCTGATCACCACCAACGCATTGGTGCGCTTGATCGGGAGGAAGCGCAGCATGCCGGCCAGCGGCGTATCGCCCTTGGGGCCGAACATCTGATCCAGCTGCGGCATCACTTCGTCGACGTCGGCGTGCTGCAGGGTGAATACACCCACCGACATGCCGCGCAGCCAGTCAACGTCGAACGTATGCACAGTGCGCTGGTAGTTATCCAGTTCGTCCGGGGTGCCGGACATCACCAGCAGGTTGCGCTCCGGATCGGCCAGCAGCACCGCGTCCTGCCGTGCGAACGGCTTGATCAGCTTCTGCATCTCGCTGGCGGAGATGTAGCGCAATGGGAATAGCCGCGCCTGCATGCCGCCCTGCGGTGCGTTGCCTCCAAGGCTCGGCACCAGGTTGCCAGCGACCGCATCCTTGTCCGGCAGCACTACGTAGCCACCAGCGCGCTTGACCAGTGCGTTGTGGGTCCACGACAGCAAGGTCTCCAGGATGGGCAACGCCTGACTGCTGTCCACCGGCTCGGAGGTGGAGAAAGAAATGTTGCCCTGCACGCCCGGCACGATGGTGTAGTTCTGCTTGAGCAGGTCGCCGAGGATCGCCTTGACCACCGCCTGCACCGGCTGGTTCTCGAAATTGAATGTCACCGCGCCATTGCCGGTCGCCGCCGGGCGAGGCGTACTCAACGCGTCGGGCCGTATGAATTGACCACTGCCCTGGCTGATCTTCGGCGTCGCTGCGGCTTCGCTGCCGCTGTTGATGCCGGTGTTCAACGGCAACGGCGCCGGCACCGGGTTTTGCGTACCGGCCATCGCCTCGCGCTGCAGCGCACCGTCATCATGCGTCTGCGGAAGCGTGTTGCAGCCGGCCAACCACACGACCGTGGCAAGCGCGCCGGTGCGCAAAAGCTGCTGAGTGAGCTTGGGGAACATGGATCAACGTACTCCTTCGTGAGTCGCAGCGGGCTGCGCGGCTCGACGCTTCTGGATATTTTCTCGGAGCCGTTGAATCGACGACTCCGGTGGCTGACCGTTCGACGATGGTGGTGTACCTGCAGCCGGTTGCACCGCGGGCTGGATGTGCATCATGGCGTCGGTGGAGATATTCCGGTTGCCTGTGTCCGGCACGGCGGTGCCTTTGGGCTCATCAATCGGTGCACCGGCTGGCAGCTTCAGTTCGGTACGTCCAGCGGACGAATCGAACAGCGCCGAGCGCGGGCGGACTTCCACCAGCGTCACGCTGCCATCAGGCAGCGACTCGCCTTCGCGCAAACGTATCTGCCGGTCACCGTTCTTGTCGTGCAAGAAGGCCATGTGCAAACCTGGGGTGAGGATGATGCCGGTCAGATCCAGGTCACCCAGGCTGCTGCCGCCGTCGGTAACACGAGCTATCGGCTTGCGATCGGGGCTGAACAATGGCTTTTGCCAGACCAGCGCAAACTGCTGCAGCGGTAGCGGTCGAGGCAGCGCGGAAGGGTTGCCCGCTGGCGGCAGCGACGCCTGCACTCGCGCAGCATCCCAGTGCACCGTGCGGCCGATACCGGCAAGCAACAGCAACAACAGCGCGCCCAACAGCACGGCGATCACCGCGAGCACCGGGGTCAGCTGGCGCTGGTTGGCCGCGTTCATTGCGCAGCTCCTGCTTGTATGGGAGCTGCGCCAGTGGCCGGCGCAGCGGACGGTGTGGCATGCGTCGGGCGGACGTAACCGGACAGCGTGAACTGAACCTCCAACGGTGCCGCGTTGCTCTGCTGCGCCGCCACAGGGTTGCGATAGATGCTGAGGTCGTCGATGAACAGATACGGCGTGCCCTGCTCCAACGCTTGCAATACTGTAGCCAGCGGCTGGATATCGCAGCTCAGGCTGATGCTCACCGCTGCCTTGCGGTACGGTTCGCCGGGCGTCGCCGGCGGATTCGGCATCGGCATTTTCTGGCTCACCACACAACTGCCACCCTGGGTGCTGGTGCCGACCACGTCGACCACGCGCTGCATCAGATCGGCGGCGGCGGTGTTCGGATCATCCTCGGCCAGGAACGCGCTGCTGGCGGCCTGGCCAGCACCGAGCGCAGCGATGCGCTGCTGCAAGGCCGGTTTCTCGGCGATCGCAGCGGCATAGCGGCTATGCGTGTCGCGCAAGTCGTCCATGTCGCTGCGGACCTGCTGCAACGGCGCCACGAACCACCAATGCAGTAGCACGAAGTAACCAACCAGCAGCACCAGCAACAACAACCCGATGGCGGCGATTCGGTTGTCGCGTGGTTTGAGCTGGACCATTTTCATGGCGCCCCCCCACCGGCCGCCGGCGTCGCGGCGGCAGCGGGGTTCGGCTTTCCTGTCGACGGTTGATGCACCTGTGCGGTCAGGTAGAAACGTTCCTTGCCGGTGGTCGGATCGGGTTGGATGCTGCCCTGGAAGCTGGCATTCGTGATCAGCGTTGAATCCTTCAGCGCGTCAAGCAGTTTCGCCGCCTGTTTGCTCTGTCCCTGAATACCGATCTGGCCGGTGTTGTCCACGCTGAAACGCTCCAGCCACGCGCTGTCCGGCAGCCGCTGGGTGGCGTCCTGCAGCAGGCTGAGCATGCTGACAGTGTTTTTCTTGCGCTGGGCCAGAAAACCGGCGGCGCCAGCATTGTCCTGCAATTGCTGACGCAGCACCGCGACCTGCTGTGCCTCGCCACGCTTGTTCTCAACCTGCTCCTGCATCTGCGCCAGCACCTCCTGCTGGTTGTGCAGCCACTGTCCCAGCACCAGCGCCAGCAGCAATACACAACCCGCCGCCAATACCAGATTCAGTCGCAGACGTGGTCGCAGGCGGTGCGGCCGCTGCTCGACAGGCAGCAGATTGATGCCTAGGCGATCGTCGCCTAGCGCCAGGTCCACCGCGTCGATCGAAATACCCAGCGTGCGCAGGTGTGCCAGCAGTGGATCAAGCGTGTTGCGCGTGACCGCCACCAACTCCGCGTTGAGGCGCCCGACCGGAGCCGGCAACGCCAGCTCGCGCGCGGCGTAATGCACTTGCGTCACGTTGAACGGCGTCTGTCGATCCATCTCGAACGCCATCACCTGTTGCAGGCTGTCACGCGCGGCTGATGGCAGCATCAGGGTGCGCCGCAGGACGATGTCGGCCGGCAGCAGCAGGGCCAGCCGCAGATCCTCGCGATCAACCCCACGCAGCGCAGCGCTCAGCTCAGCCTGTTGAACCAGCGCGGCGGCGCTGTCGTCCCAACGTGCCAGCGGTTCGTGGTGGCCAGCCCGGTGCAACGTCCATTCGGTACCCTCGCGCTGCAGCAAATACCAGTCCGCACCACTGCTGAACCATACGCGCCAGCGCGATGGCAGCAACGCACGCAACTCGCCGCCCCACCAGCCGAGGAATCGCGGCAACGGCGAAGCACGCCAGCCATGACGTACGCGATCCACCAACGGCCGTAGCGACTGCGTTGCCGAACTCATTCAGCATCCCCCTCCTGCCAGCGCAGCACCGCATAAGGTTGCGCGCCGGCCTGCCCCGCCTGTACGCGCATCGTTGCACGCAATACCGCGTGCGTGCCGTCGGCCAGCGTGGCCTCTGATTCAATACTATGCGTTGTTCCGCTGTTGAGAGCCATACTGGGGTCATCTGCGTTATTCAGCCGTGCGGCCTGGATCGCACTCACCTGTTGTGAAGTCATGCCCGGGATCGCCGCCAGTGCGAGCGGCGGCGCGGTGTTCGGATCCGGACTCCCGTTGCCGGACCAGATCGTGATGTCGGGGGCCACCACGCGATAGATCGCCGGCGTCATGCCCAGCACCAGCTGCAACTCCTCGATGCTGACGAACGGCCCATTGCGGGGGCCATAACCAAGCCCGGCGGCCGCATAGGCGGCGCGGCGGGTGCTGGCATCTGCCGGAAGGAGCGAGGCACCGCGCCACTCCACCACGTTGCCGGCCAATGCCTGTGCTTGCCCAGGCTGCATTCCGGCGGCCTGGAACAACCCCTGCAGCACTTCCGGCGTGGCGCTATTGAGATCCACCTTGCCACCTTCGCTGATCGCCGACACCTTGATCGTGGCGTCGTCATACTGGAACGCATAGACTCGCCCGTCGCCGATCCAGCGACGCGGGATCACCGGATCCTGCAGTCCATAGAAGGCACGCATGATGCCGGCCTCGGCGGCGTAATGCGCCTGGGTCTGGGCAAATTGATAACGGGCCTGCAGACCTTCGGTACGCGCAAGCGCGGCGTAGCCCCCGAGCAGGATCGCCAACAGCGTACAGGCCCACAGCACCAGCAGCAGGGCTACCCCACGCTGCTGGTTGCGCTGCATCGGTTGCTGCCGCTTCATCGCCCACCCACCCCGGGGATGCCCAGCGGTTGCAGCCCGGTCTGCACGCCGCCGGCTGCCGGATTGACCCGCAGCGGAACTTCCAGCAGCGGCCAGTCGTAGTTGCCCGCCAACTTCAATTCAACCCGCACCAGCAAGGGCAACAGGCGGCCATCGGCCCATGTTGTGGACCACGGCACGGCATGGCCCTGAACATCGATGCCGCGATAACTGAAACTACCGCCGCGGATGTGATCGAGCAGCACCTGCGGATCGCCAAGCGGTTGCGGCGGTTGACCGTCCGGTGGCAGCAACGCAAGGCTCAGCACCAGACTCGAATTGCCGTGGCCATCATCGACCAGTTTCAGGCTTTGCAATTGCGCCCCGCTTTTGCCGAGATAGCCGGGCAACGGGGCGACGTAGCGCAGCTCATGCTCGCCGCCCTCGAAATAGATATTCTCGCCGCGCTCGTTGTGGCTGATCGGCTGGGCCATGCTTTGCGCCAGTTCGCGTTGCAGAAACTGCTGGGAGGAACGGATCTGATCGATCCGTGCGATCGCCGCCGTGCCTGAGCGCACGCTGTGGGTGGCTGTGCGCAACCCCGAATACACACCCACCAGCAACAACGCCAGCAAGACCAGCGAGGCAAGCACTTCCAGCAGGGTAAAACCGGCGGCAGGCTTCATGGCGACACGCTTCATTACAGCGGGCTTCATCACAACGGGCTTCGTCACAGCAGGCTTCATGACAGCACGCTTCATGTTCACTCGTGTGACAGCCGCCGAATGGATAGCCAGCGTTTTCATGGTGCCGACTGCAACGCATTGGGTGTGCCAGCGGCGACGTTCGGCGCGCTCAGCCGCAACGTGCGAAAGTGCGCCGAACGCGGATGCCCGGCCGGCCCCCACAGGACATCCAGATCCAGCTGGTAGAGCTGCATCGGCGCGTTCGGCGGCGGCGCCCCAGCCTGATTCCAGGGCGTTACGTCCAGCCGCCAGCGAAATTTGGTGTTGAACTGGCCCGAGCTGCTACCTGGCTTGATCGACTCGCCCACGAACGCGCTGTCGAGCATGCCGCGCGCCCACATCGCCGCCTCGCTGTGTTCGGCCGCGTTCTGGGTCAGGTTGATCGAGCTGCCGGCGACCTTCATCAGCGCAGTGAAGGTGATCGCCAGCAGCAGAATGGCCGCGATCACTTCGAGCAGGCTGAAACCCTGCTGCCGCCGGGCATGTGGCGAGCGCGAGCGCAGTGGCTTCATCGCGCCGCCACCGTGTCGACCACGCTCACCTGACCGGTTAGCCAGGCCACATTGACGTGCCACTCGCGGCGCCCGCTTTGCAAGGTGATGCGACCTCCGGTGGAGCTGCCATCGGGGAAGAAGCGGATACGCCCGGTGTGGTCGTTCGGCTGATCTTCCTTTGCGCTGGTGATGCTTAATCGCAGACCGGTTGGCAAGCGCACATCGTGCCGCTTCACATCGCTATAGGTGTTCGCGCGGATGTCGACGTCGAAATTCTGATCCTGCCCGCGCACGATCGCCTGCGCACGGGTCGCCCGCAGCGCACCGGCCAGTTCGCTGCTGGCCGCGTTGATGCGCGCACTGGCCAGACCCTGCGTCACCGAAATCGACACCGCCGCCGCCGCGATGCCGATCAGCACGATCACCGCCAGCATTTCCAGCAAGGTGAAACCGCGCGCACGCCGTGTTTGTCCTGCAGGCAGGAGAGTGGGCAAGAATGCGGCGCGATAAGGTATTGCGAACATGACGGTTCGTGATAACGGCTTACTGCCAGTTGCCTAGGTCGGCATTGATTCCGTCACCACCAGGCTTGCCATCCTCGCCGTAGAAGATCAGATCGTACTTGCCGTGGTCACCCGGATATTTGTAGCCGAATGGATGGCCCCACGGATCCTTCAGCTGCGACTCCTTCACGTACGGACCCTGCCAATTTGGCGCATTGGTCGGCTTGGTCACGAGATCTTCAAGCTGCTGGGGCGGTGTGTTGTTGTCCAGGTCGTAGTTATCGATGGCCTGGCTGAGTGTGGCGAGCTGTGTCTTGCCCGCACCATACTTCCCCTTGTCCAGACTGGGGACGACTTTCGAAACGACCACCACTGCGATGACACCGATCAACGCTATCACTGCCAACATCTCCAGCAACGTAAAACCAGCGTTACGTTGCAGGGCTCGCTGTTGCCTGTACTTCATGGTGTTACCTCTGATAGGCGTAAGTAAGTTCGGCGAGCGCTTTTTCGCGATACGACTCATTGGATGTTGCTGGTCAGGCTGAGCAGCGGCAGCAGGATCGCCGCCATGATGATGCCAACCAGAACTGTCATCACGATGGTCAGCGCCGGCACCAGCGCAGCCAGTAAACGATCGATCGCGCGTTTGGACTCAAGTTCAAAAGTGTCGGCCACTTTCAGCAGCATAGTGTCGAGCTGACCGGCCTCCTCGCCGACCTGCACCATCTGTACCGCCAGACGCGGAAGCAGTCTTGACTGCCCCAATGCGAGGCTCAGACCGGAGCCGCCCTTGACCTGCTCCTGCGCCTGGCTCAACGCCGCATCCAGCGCGAGATTGCTGGTGACCTGACGGGCGATCGTCAGCGAACTCAGCAGTGGCACGCCGTTTTTCAGCAGCGTGCCGAGCGTGCGGGCGATCCGTGCGGTTTCCACCTTCAGCAGCAGCGGTCCAACCACTCGCAGGCTCAGCAGCCGCGTATGCCAGGCCAGCCGCACCGTTGGATCACGCAGCCGCGCGCGCCAGAAGAAAATGCCGCCACCCAGCACCAGCAGGATCAGCCACCACCAGGACTGCAGCGCATTGCCCAGTGTCAGCACCACCTCGGTGATCCACGGGATCGGCACCTGCATGTCGGCGAAGATCGGCACGAATTGCGGCACCACATACGCCAGCAACAGCACCAGCGAACCGAGCACACCAACCATCAGGAACGCGGGATAGATCAGCGCGTTGACGATGTTGCCGCGCATTTGTTGCGCCCGTTCCAGATAATCGGCCAGGCGGCGCAACGTCTCTTCCAGCGAGCCACCGGTTTCGCCGGCGCGCACCAGGCTGACATAGAGCTTGGGGAAGACGCCATGCTCCTCGTCCAGCGCCGAGGACAACGTGTTGCCGCCGCGCACGCGATCGCGCACGCGCTCCACCATTTTTTTCGCATGCTCACCCTCCGGCAGATCGAGCAGGATGCTGAGCGCGCGATCCAGAGGCTGACCGGCACCCAGCAAGGTCGCCAGCTGATGGGTGAACTGTGCGAGCTGGTCGCCGGTAAACGGCCCGCGCTTGAACAGTGCTGCCAACCCGCTGCCGCCACCGGCGCCGTCGGCCGGCCGGGCCTCCAGTGGCGTGTGGCCCTGATCCTGCAGGCGGCCGATGACCTCCTCGACACTGGCTGCTTCCATCTGGCCTTGCAGCATCTCGCCGGCGTCACTGACCGCCTTGTAACGGAACTGCGCCACGTCAGCCCTCCTGCGTCACACGAAGCACCTCTTCCAGCGTGGTGATGCCGGCTACCGCCTTGGCGATGCCGTCCTCGTACATCGTGCGCATACCTTCGGCGCGCGCCTGGCGCTCGATCTCGCCGGCGTCGGCGCGCTGCATCACCAGTCGGCGCAGCGGATCGCTCATGGTGAGAAACTCCATGATCGCGCGCCGACCGCGATAGCCGGTCGGGTTTGCCGCGCTGCTGCCGGGCTTCCACAGGCGGATCGGCCGCTCGTCGGTATATTTTTCCAGCTCGAACTGTGCGATCACTTCGGGCAGCGCCTCGTACGACGTGGCGGTTTCCGGATCGAGCCGGCGCACTAGTCGCTGCGCCAGGATGCCGTTGATCGTCGAGCCCAGCAGGTAGTCCTCCACGCCCATGTCGAGCAGGCGGGTGATGCCGCCGGCGGCACTGTTGGTGTGCAGTGTCGACAACACCAGATGGCCGGTAAGCGCCGACTGGATCGCGATGCGGCAGGTTTCCAGGTCACGCATCTCGCCGATCATGATCACGTCCGGATCCTGACGCATGATCGAACGCAGGGCGCCGGCGAAATCCAGTCCGATCTGCGGCTTCACCTGGATCTGGTTGATGCCTTCCAGCTGGTATTCGACCGGGTCCTCGACCGTGATGATCTTCACACCCGGCGTATTGATCCGGGACAGCGCGGTGTACAGGGTGGTGGTCTTGCCTGAGCCGGTCGGGCCAGTCACCAGCAGGATGCCGTGGGGGCGCTCCAGCACATCGACAAAGCGTTGCTGGAAATGTTCGGTGAATCCCAGCGAGGGGAAATCGAACACCACCGATTCGCGATCGAGGATGCGCATCACCACCGACTCGCCGAAGCTGGTCGGCACCGTCGACACGCGCAGGTCGAGTTCCTTGCCCTGCACGCGCAACTGAATGCGTCCGTCCTGGGGCAGCCGGCGCTCAGCGATATTCAGTCTCGCCATGATCTTCACGCGCGAAATCACCGCGGCGGTGGAGCTGGATGGCGGCGCTTCCACTTCATACAGCACGCCGTCAATGCGATAACGCACCTTCAGATGATTCTCGAACGGTTCGATGTGCACATCCGAGGCGCGCTGCTCGACCGCGCGCTGCAGGATGAGATTGACCAGTCGGATGACCGGGGCTTCCGAGGCGAGATCGCGCAGATGCTCGACGTCGTCCTCTTCCGCGGCACTGCCGTCGAGATTCTCCACGATGGTGCCCATCGCCGAGCGGCCACTGCCGTAATAGCGCTCGATCAACCCGTCGATTTCCGAGCGCAGACCGACCCGCAGAACGACCGGTCGACCGGCCGCCAGCATGACTGCCTGCAGCGGATAGGGATCGGCCGGATCCGCCACGATCAATGCCAGTCCATCCTTGTCGTCGTGTACCGGCACGACGTGATGCTGCTTGAGAAAACGCAGCGACAGATCGAGATCGGCCGGCGGCAGTTCCGGCGCATCGCGCGCCGCCAGCAACGGCACCTGCAGCAATTCCGCCCAGGCCTCTGCCAGGTCACGCTCGGATACCAGCCCGAGCCGGGCCATCAGCGTGGTCAGCGTGCCTTCGGCGGATTCCTCATGCAATCGACGCGCACGGCCCAGATCGCTGTCCTTCAAACGACCGCGCGCAACCAGCCAGGCGCAGACTTCCGCTACGCGGTCGTCCATGCCTGTACCCGTCGCGCTCGTCGCCGGCTTGATGGCTGCCGACATGCTCCACCCCACTCAATGCCCGCGGAAAACCGCCAACTGCCCTGCGGCGTGGCGGTGAATAGCATAGTTATCACATCCGGCCATCGACAGGCGAGTCGTCAGCACCGCGGGGTCATCCCCGTACATCGATTTCAGCGAAAACCACCTACCGCCGTGGGCCTTCGCTGATTCATGGGGATAGCGTCGCACACGCCCTCGCGCAAATCATTACGACTCGGCGTGGCTCCATTTCGCATACCCGCCAACACCCGCCTCAATGTTTGCATCAAGGCGTTGGCAGAGGAGGAACTTGTTGGGACTACGGTAGATGAAACGCAAAAGCGTGCGTTGACCCTGCCCATTCACAAAGAGAGCAGAAACGATGCGTGCCGGGTGAGAATGGCTCGTCAACCCTGAAGCCCCAATTGACTGATATGCGAAATCGGCGCCCGGCCCACACGCATGACAACTTCTCGGTTTGCTGGCCCGTGGGGCCGCGACTATCCACCACCCCACGGCCGTCCCGTATCTGCCGTCCCGGAAGTCAATGCCAGATCAAGTCCGCTTCAACGGACTTTTTTATGCGTGCAGATCGGGCACCTGACCGTATTTGGCGATGATCATCGGCTCCGAGTATTGGCCCTCGTCGGCGTCAGCAGCCTGCGCATACACCAGCACACCGTCTCGATCCCTGGCGAGCATCTCGCCACGCTTTCGCGCCATGCTCTCGGAGAGATACAGCAATGGCTTGTCAGCCCGCATCCCGCCATATACCTCGTAGAACACTCGCACTAAATAGACCTTCTCCATGAGCCGTTCTCCTATGTCTGGGTTGAAGCCAAAGCGTGGCCGTACCAGCCGTATAAGAGTCCAGCACGCGAGAATGAAAAGTGAACGGCCTGTCATTCATTCAGCGGGCATTCCAATCCGGTGACGCCGGTCACTTTATTCGCCGACCTCTGGGACAATGGCTTCTTTGATGCCCGGCCACGTCATGCAACTGCTCGATATCGGCGCCAATCTCACTCACGAATCGTTCCGGCATGATTTCGATGCCGTCTTGCAGCGTGCCCATGCCCAAGGAGTGCGCCGGATGATTGTTACCGGTGCCTCGCTCGACGGCAGCGACCATGCGCTCGCGCTGGCCAAGGCGCATCCGGATACGCTTTTCGCCACTGCCGGGGTGCATCCGCATCACGCGATCGACTATGACGATGCCACCGATGCGCGATTGCGCGAACTTGCGCTGGATGCTTCGGTGCGGGCGGTCGGTGAAACCGGCTTGGACTACAACCGCAACTATTCGCCACAGGACGTGCAGTTGCGGGTATTCGAGCGCCAGCTGCAGATCGCCGTGGATATGCACAAGCCACTGTTCCTGCATCAGCGCGATGCGCACGGGGATTTCATCGCGTTGCTGCGGCGCTACCGCGACAAGGTGCCGGCTGCGGTGGTGCACTGTTTCACCGATGGCGGGGATGCTTTGCGCGACTATCTTGCGCTGGATTGTCATATCGGTATCACCGGCTGGATCTGCGACGAGCGCCGCGGCACCCATCTGCGCGAGCTGGTCCGCGAGATTCCCGCCAATCGCCTGATGATCGAGACCGACGCCCCCTATCTGTTGCCGCGCACGGTCCGGCCGCAGCCTGCGCATCGACGCAACGAGCCGATGTACCTCAGGCACATCTGCGAAGAGATTGCCCGTGACCGCGGCGAACCAACAGAGGTGACCGCGGCAAACAGCACGGCAACCGCCGAGGCATTTTTCGGCTTGCCCGCCAGCGGCTCATAAAGGCACATCTCCGACTACTTCGGCTTCGGCTTCGGCTTCGGCTTCGGCTTTGGCTTTGGCTTTGGCTTTGGCTTTGGCTTTGGCTTCGGCTTTGGCTTTGGCTTTGGCTTTGGCTTTGGCTTTGGCTCTGGCTCTGGCTTTGCCCTCCTTTTGATCCAGCTTCTACAAACAGTGCGCGCAGGACGCGCGCCCGCTCTGCCGGGGCCCCTGTGCGGCGGTGAGGTGGGGTCGACAGGCCCCGAAGGGGGAATCGATAGGACGTCGATTCCTTTTCGTCAGGACAGGAGTCCTGTCGAAAAGCCCGGCCCCACCTTACGGACTTGGCGGGCAGGGATGCCCGACAAGCGCCAAGCGGGGTGGCCTTCTCTTTTGGTTACTTTTCTCTTGGCCACCCATGTCTCCGGTCTATACACCACACAAGAGAAAAGTGACTCGCCCTCCGAAGGAGGACGAAACGCTTTGCAATCGAACCAGCAGATCGCGGGAATGCAACAGGTAAAGCGAAAGGCACTGGGCCCCTGACTTCGCGGGGGTGACGAACCAGCTAAAGAAGCAGCGGTCCCGCGAGCACTCGCCCCGGACTCGATCCGGCGTGCGCTCCTACAGGATCTGGCGGGTCTCGCCCGGCGCCAAGCCATCCAGCGCATGCTCGCCCATCCGCACACGGATCAGCCGCAAGGTGGGGAACCCCACCGCGGCCGTCATCCGACGTACCTGACGGTTGCGGCCTTCGCGTAACGACAGGCTGAGCCAGCTGGTGGGGATGGCCTTGCGAAAGCGCACCGGCGGATCACGCGGCCACAGCCAGTCCGGCTCAGTTGAAGATTCCGCCATCGCTGGCAAAGTCGGACCGTCGTTCAGGAGCACGCCACGACGCAGCGCTAGCAGCGCGACCTCGTCGATCTCGCCCTCGACCTGCGCTAGATAAGTCTTGCTCTGCTTGTGCCGGGGATCAGTCAACTGGTGTGCCAGCCGTCCATCATCGGTCAGCAGCAGCAGACCCTCACTGTCCTGATCCAGTCGACCAGCCGCATAGACGTCTTTTTGCCGGACGAACTCCCCCAGCGTGCGGCGCCCTTCCACATCGGTGAACTGGCACAGCACGCCATAGGGTTTGTTGAGTGCGATCAACATGTAAATCCGACTCGCGCGGCTCGGGTAGGGCCGTGCGGCGCCTCAGTGAGCGGTGGCTGCCGATGCGGGCGACGCGGGCTTGATGAAGCGCAGGGTCATCCGGTCGGACTCGCCAATGGCCAGGTACTTCGCCTTGTCCTGCTCGCCAAGGGTGAGCGTGGGCGGCAAGGTCCACACGCCCTTGGGATAGTTTTTCGTATCCTTCGGGTTGGCATTGATCTCGCTGCTTTGCTCCAGCGTGAACCCGGCGTCGGTGGCCAGTTTCACCACGTAGGGGGTCGGCAGGTAGCCACTTTGCTTGACGGTCGCCAGCGATGCGGCATCGTCTGCGCGGTGATCGACCACGCCGAGCACGCCGCCGGGTCTGAGCACTGCATAGAACGCCTTGAACATCGCCGGCGCGGTATCGGCCATCACCCAGTTGTGCACGTTGCGAAACGTCAGCACCAGATCGGCCGAACCGGGTGGCCCGAATACTGGCGCCTTGGGATCGAATTCGACGAACTTCGCATTGCCGTAATGCACCGCATCGGCGGCAAACTTCTGATGCAGGGCGTCGTTATCGCGACGCGCTTCGCCAGCACCAGTCGGCGCCTGCACGGCAGCGATGTAGTGCCCATTGTCGTGCAGCAGCGGCGCGAGAATCTCGCTGTACCAGCCGCTGCCGGGAGTGATCTCGATCACCGTCTGATCCGGCTGGATGCCGAAAAACTGCAAGGTAGCCTTGGGATGGCGATAAACGTCACGGGCGCTGTTGGTAGCCGAGCGCCAGTCCCCAGCCAGTACGCGATCCAGCTGGTTGGCAGTGAAATCACTGGCGCTGGTCGGCGGCACCAACGCGTCGGCCGGTTGATCCTGGCCTGACGAAGATGCCGATGCCACCTGGGCAACCGCCAGCGTTGGCAATCCCAGACATGCCGCCAACAGCAGCGCACCCCAAAGAGGGGCACGTCGACGGTTGTTGGTCCCCACGGTTGCCGCTTCCATTCCAGAGTTCATCGATTATTCCTTGGTGTATTGACCATCCCCAAACTGGGGCAATATGACCAACACGATGTGTAGGCCCGGTATTCAGAACGGCCCCCAACCCGCCGCCTGCAGCCGGTCGAAAGGCGCGCACAAGACCGGCGCGATCCCCTGGTAGATCGGTTCGAAGATGAAGCCGATCTTGATGGCGACCAGGGGCGGGTCACAGGTCCGGCACGATTGCCCATCGCCCTGCGGGTGCGCTTATTCTAAAGCCTCAACGGGCCGGCAGAAGCTGCCCAATGACGGGGGTCATTCCTACCGCTATCCCGATCGAGGCTGAAGCAACCACCGGCGGCAACTCAATAGCGGATTACCGAGCGGATCACCTTGCCCGCGTGCATCAATTCGAACGCCTCGTTGATGCGCTCAAGCGGCAGCACTTCGGTGATCATCTCGTCGATCCGGATCTCGCCTGCCATGTAACGGTCGACATAACCGGGCAGCTGCGAGCGGCCCTTGACGCCGCCAAATGCGGAGCCGCGCCAAACCCGGCCGGTGACCAGCTGGAACGGCCGCGTGCTGATCTCCTGCCCGGCGCCGGCCACGCCGATGATGATCGATTCGCCCCAGCCCTTGTGACAGCACTCGAGCGCGGCGCGCATCACGTGAATATTGCCGATGCACTCGAACGAATAGTCCACGCCGCCATCGGTGAGATCGACGATCACCTGCTGGATCGGCGTATCCGGATAGTCTTTCGGGTTGATGCAGTCGGTCGCGCCGAGCGCCCGTGCCATCTCGAATTTGTCCGGGTTGGTATCGACCACCACGATTCGACCGGCCTTCGCCATCACCGCGCCCTGAACCACGGACAGGCCGATACCGCCCATCCCGAACACCGCCACTGAGGCACCAGGCTCGACCTTTGCCGTATTGAGCACCGCACCGATGCCGGTGGTGATGCCGCAGCCGAGCAGGCATACCTTTTCCAGCGGCGCGGCCGGGTTGATTTTCGCCAGCGAAATCTCCGGCAGCACGGTGTATTCGCTGAACGTGCTGGTGCCCATGTAGTGCAGCAACGGTTTGCCGTTGAGCGAGAAGCGCGAGGTGCCGTCCGGCATCACGCCCTTGCCCTGGGTAAGGCGAATCTTCTGGCACAGATTGGTCTTGCCCGAACGGCAGAACTTGCACTCGCCGCATTCGGGCGTGTATAGCGGAATCACGTGATCGCCGACTTTCAGCGACGTTACGCCAGCACCGACTTCCTCAACAATGCCGCCACCTTCGTGGCCGAGGATCACCGGAAACAATCCCTCGGGATCCGCACCCGACAGGGTGAACGCATCGGTGTGACAGACCCCGGTCGCGACGATGCGCACCAGCACTTCGCCCGCCTTGGGTCCGGCGACATCGACCTGTTCGATCGTAAGCGGTTTGCCGGCCTCCCAGGCAACGGCGGCGCGTGATTTCATGGCTCAACTCCTGCTAACGGAATGCAACAATCGCGCATCATGACGCGCGCCGCCGTTTTGCGAAACAGCGTCAGTTCACTGCCGCGTCATCACCCTGCAACACCGGCATCTGAGCGCAGTAATCGTCCGCCTCGGCCAGCAGCCAGTCGCGGAATACCTGCAGTCCACGATGCTCCTGCGAGCGCGGCGGATACACCAGCCAATAGGCATCCGCCACCGGCAGATAGTTGTTGCCCAGCACGCGTAGCCGACCGGCGTCGATCAGCGATTTCGACGTCACCATCCGCCCCAGCGCCACGCCGAGACCCTCCAGTGCCGCATGCCGCAACGCATCGACGGTATCGAAATGCGCCACATAGCGTTTCGGCGGCGTGCCGCCGAAACGGGCGAACCAGTCAAGCCAGCGATTGGCTGGATGTGGGTCGCCAAGCAACGGCCATTGCGAGAGATCGCATGGATCGGCATCGCCCATCTGCGCGACGAGCTCCGGCGCGGCGACCGGAGCGATCCATTCGCCGAACAGTCGCTCGCTGTGCAAGCCAGGCCATTCGCCGCGGCCGTAGCGCAAGCCCACGTCGACCGGCTCACGTTCGAAATTCACCAGCGCCGAACCCGACTGCAGGCTGAGTTCCAGGTCAGGATGCGCGGCGACCAGCCGTGGCAACCGGGGCAACAGCCAGCTCGACATGATGCCGGGACTGGCGCTGAGCGTGAGCGACTCATGCCGGCGCCGGTGATAGCGGGACATCGCGTGCTCGATGCCGTCGAAATGTTCGCCCACCGCTTCGAGCAGGCTGCAGCCTTCAACGGTCAGCGTGACTCCACGCGGCCCGCGTGAGAACAGGCGCCGCTCCAGCCGCTCCTCCAGCTGGCGCATCTGGTGGCTGAGCGCGCTGACGGTGAGGTTTGCCTGGGCGGCCGCGCGCGACAGGTTGCCCACTCGGGCCACCAGTACGAACTGTTGCAGCAGACCCAGTGGCAGCTTTCCCATCTTGAATTTTCCTCAAGTCTTGGTTGCGAATATATCGCTTTTTGGCGGCCTGTCGCGACGCTATGTTGAACGCGCTGGCACTCCCACCAACCCATGAGGTGCACCATGAGCTCAATATGGACTGATCTGCTTTTGCTCCATGGCCACGCCCTTCCGGCCCACCTGCTTTGGCGGCCAAACGACGGGCTCGATTCGCGCAGGGCTGGCGTCGCGCTTGAGCGAGCCAAGGCCCGGGCCAAGGCGCATCCAGTTACGCCCCCGTCACGCGATTGCAGCAAGCCGGCTTGCGCTTGATTCCATCGTTGCGCGCAACCACCTCGGATGAGTCACTGTCACCGTTCGCGGCGGCTCCCCCCTGATTCCGCTCATCCGAGGTTTCCCATGCAACTGCGTCCGCTCGGCAATTCGTCACTTTCGATCGCTCCGCTCGCGTTCGGCGGCAATGTGTTCGGCTGGAGCGCTGATGAAAAGCGCTCGTTCGAGCTGCTCGACGCTTTTGTCGATGCGGGCTTCAATCTGATCGACACCGCGGACGTCTATTCGGCATGGGTGCCAGGCAACCGTGGCGGCGAGTCGGAAACCATCATCGGCAAGTGGCTGCAACGCAGCGGTAAGCGCGACAAGGTGGTGATCGCCACCAAGGTGGCGAAGTGGGTCGAGCATCCCGGTCTGTCGCCAGTGAACATCCTGCAGGCAGTCGACGGCTCGCTGCAACGCCTGCAGACCGACTACATCGACCTCTACCAGGCACATGAGGACGATGGCAGTGTGCCGATGGCGGAGACGCTCGGTGCATTCGCGCGGCTGATGGAGGCGGGTAAGGTGCGTGTGATTGGAGCCTCCAATTTCACCGCCGACCGCTTTGCCGACGCGCTGACCGTATCGAGGCAGAACAACCTGCCGCGCTACGAAAGCCTGCAGCCGGAATACAACCTGGTCAGTCGCGCCGAGTATGAAAAGGAATTCGAACCGCTGATCCGGCGGGAAAACATCGGCGTGATCAGCTACTACTCGCTGGCCAGCGGTTTCCTCAGCGGCAAGTACCGCAGCGCCGCAGATCTGGCCATGAGTTCGGCGCGCGGCGGCGCGGTAAAGAAATATCTGAATCCGCACGGACTGCAGGTTCTCGCCGCGCTTGATGCGGTTGCCGCCGAACAGGGTGCCACCACCGCGCAGATCGCGCTGGCGTGGCTGATCGCCCGCCCCGGCCTCACCGCACCGATCGCCAGCGCCACCAGCGTGGAGCAACTCAACGAACTTTTCGGTGCGACGAAATTGCAACTGACCGCCAACCAGATCGCGGCGCTGGATCTCGCCAGCGCCGCCTGATCAGGCGGCCATGCTCATGGCTGAGCGGTGCCGGCATTCGCAGGAGTGCCGGCGCTGCTGTCGGACGCAGGCTCCGCGTCCTGGTCTTCCGGGGACTCCACCACGTAGCCCTGCGCCTTGAGCTTGGCAATATAGCCGGTGGGCGATAGCAGTTCGCTCATCGGCAACATCGCAAAGGTCTGCGCGTTGTTGGCCAGTGCGGCACGCGCAGCATCCAGCCAGGTGGCCTCCAGTTTGGCCGGCACATCGTCGATGCCGAGCTTGTGCGCGAACGCCGCACCGGTCACGGCGGCCACACATGTATCGCGACGTTCACTGTCGGGCAATTGACGCAAGGCCTGCAGATCGCCGATGGCCCAGGCGTTGGCGCGCGCTTTCATTGCCGGCATGTCCTGCTCGATGCTGTCCAACGTGTGGCTGAAACACGCTACGTCATCCAGTCCGGAGCTCTTGAACTCCTTGATCGCGACACGCGGCTGCTCGACGACGAACTGATAATCCACCGCCGTCTGCGTGATGCCATCTTGCTTGGCCAGTGCCTCCACCGTGGTGCTGATGCCGCCGGAGGGGCTCAGGCCATTGGCCCTGATCGCCTTTTTGTAGAGCTCCTGCGCGGCAAAGATCGGGCGCCAGCGCTCGATGCCACGGTCGTTGCCGAGATACTTCTGTTTGAGCACCTGCCAGCGCGCATACAACGCGGCCGGAAGCACCTGCTGCAGCGTTTCGCCATTGTCGTTCTTGCGCGCGCTGTAGGCCGAGGGCAGCAGAAAGAGCTTGCCGAAGAAGCCTGTGTTGACCTTTACCTTGATCGACGGCGACAGCAGCACCTGTTGCGATTGGCCGATGATTTGCGCCAGGTCACGCGATTGCCATTGCATGTTTTGCGGCAGCGGCGACAACGTACCCAGCACCCACATCACATGGCCACCCCTGGACACCTTCCACATGCCCGGCCCAGGCTGTACGCCGGTGACCGCCACCGCGGCGAGGTTGGCCACGCTCCCCGGCGCTGGCGGCGTTCGCGCCGAGGCGGGCGTCGTCTGCGCGAACGCTGGCGCAAGGCCACTCAAAGCGAACAGACATACAGCGGATAGCAGACGCATCGGTGATGCTCCATCTCCAGAAGCGACCATTGTGTCAGGGCGATCCTGACTCGGAGGTTTCCGTCGTCAGCGCAGGCCTCAGAGAGGCAGCCGGGCGGCATCGGGGTACGCCGGCACGTCGACGTACTCGCCTGCGCGCAGCCGCGCCTGCACTCCACGCCACCAGGCCGGATCGAAGATCTCTGGATGTGCCTCGCACAGTGCCTGGCGCAATGGCGCAGACACGCCGAGGAAATTGACGAACAGATCCGGAAACACGTCCTCCGGCGCGGCATAAACGGCATCCTGCAGCGGTCGCGTCTCGTCGTCCTCATGCAACACCGGCAGCGCGCGGAATCGGCAGTCACCGAGCAGGCACAGCTCGTCGTAGTCGTAGAACACCGCGCGACCATTGCGCGAGATGCCGAAATTCTTCAGCAGCAGGTCGCCGGGAAAGATGTTGCTGCCGGCCAGATCCTTGATCGCCTGGCCGTAGTCGCGCATCGCGCGGTGGGCCTTCTCATCATCGACTTCACGCACATACAGATCCATCGGTCGCAGCCGATGTTCCACATAGCAGTGCGCGATCACCAGCTCGTCGCCGTCCACCGTTACGGTATCGGCGCATTCGGCCAGCAGCTCCTCGCGCAGGCTCGCATCAAACTGCCGCAGCGGAAATCGCAGATAGCGAAACTCCTGCGCATCGACCAGCCGGCCTGCGCGATCGTGACGAAACACCAGCCGATATTTTTCTTCCACCTGCCTGCGCACCGTATCTTTTGGCCAGCTGAAACGGTCGCGTATCAGCTTGAACACCACCGGCAGATCGCGCGGGGTGAACACCACCATCACCATGCCGCGCTTGCCGTCGGCATGCACCAGCTGCTCCTGCGGATGGATCGCCAGATGCGCAAACACACGGCGGTAGCGCTCGGTCTTGCCCTGCTTGGCACGACCCAGCACGCTGTACAACTCTTCCAGCGGCTTGTGCGGCAACAACGCACGCACGAACGCCACCACCGCGCCTACGTTGTCGATGTCGGCATGGAAATAGCTGCGCGCATAGCCGAACAGAATCGACACCTGCTCCCGCGTGACAAGCAACGCATCCACCCGCACACCGCTGTCGGCATGCACCAAGGCGATCACCAGCGGATGCCGACGATGACCGCCACGCAGGCGCCCGACCAGATACGCGCGTCGCTCGCGATAGAACACCGCCTGCAGCACGTCGATCGATTCGATCGCCGGCAAACCCGTTTCGTCCAAGCGCGCGGTTAGTGCATCGGCCAATCGCGCCGCACAAGACGCAACGTCGGCATAGGCAAACCCGGGGTCCAGCAGCAGCCGTTCGCATGTCTCGGACAGGTTGCTGCCCGTCGCATAGTGACGATGCGGTGCCGCGTCGCTGCCTTCGGTATAAGGGTCGCGATCCAGCGCCACGAACTCGATCTCCGGCGCCACTCCAGGCGTGTGGAATTGCCGCCGCGACAACGAGCTGAACCAGGTTTTGTAAAGCTCGCGATCGGCCAGTGAGGCGACGAGCTGTTCGTAGTCGTGGCGCATCGCGACCCACAGTGCACGCGAGCGCAGCCGGTCGTCGAGCAACAGATCCAGTCGCCCCTGCGTTTCACGTATGCAGATGTCGTAAAGATCGATTCGCGCTCGGGCGTCAACGCCAGCACCGCGCCAGTCACGCCGCTCAAAGCGCCGCCGCGCACGCCGGGTGATGTCGGCGAAGCGTGCGTTGTAGTCGGCAAACGCGTCCACCAGCAGCGCCGCGGCGGCAAGCGCCTGGGGGTCGGACACGTTTTGACGATTCGACGGGCTGACGTCCATGGCGACAGTGTAAGCGCTGCTTCCCGTTGCGCCTGGAAGATCAAGAGCGACCCCACCCCAACCCTCCCCTGCCAGCAGGGGAGGGAGCGCTGCTGTTCGCGCTCTGGCAGTGCCGCAAACAGTGGCGGGAACCACATGCCGAGGATGACGCCATGGCTTTGGCTTTGGCTTTGGCTTTGGCTTTGGCTTTGGCTTTGGCTTTGGCTTTG
>Ga0302223_10000501_pt1 | contig 25043 bp, 15 predicted proteins | sample II_Palsa_E2_3_FD_194565 | JGI IMG/M metagenome (GOLD analysis project Ga0302223, IMG submission 194565) | Peat permafrost microbial communities from Stordalen Mire near Abisko, Sweden - II_Palsa_E2_3 | ecosystem: Environmental > Terrestrial > Soil > Palsa > Peat permafrost | place: Sweden... | reverse complement strand
GCGTTCGCCGGATGGACTTCGCCGGCCAGCGCCCCATGCATCGGCAGATAGGTCGACAGCGCGATGATGCCGGCCAGCTTTTCCGCGTGACGCAGGCCTGCGGCCAACGCAATCGCGCCGCCCTGCGAGAAGCCGGCCAGCAGGATCCGTTCACTGGGTACGCCGCGGGTCTGCTCGCGCGCGATCAAGGTTTCAATTTCGTTGACTGACGCACGTATGCCAATCTCGTCCTGACGCGCAGCGAGATCGAACGCAGCGATGTCGTACCAGGCGCGCATCGACATGCCGTTATTGATTGTTACCGGTCGTACTGGCGCATGGGGAAACACGAAGCGCACCGCCGGCCACGCGCTATCCACGAGTTGCGGCACGATCGGCGCGAAATCGTTGCCGTCGGCGCCCAGTCCATGCAGCCAGATCACGCTGTAGCGGGGGTTGGAGGCGGTTTCGATTTCCAGCGCAGGTAGGGTCATGGCGTGGTCGTGACAAAGGCGAAGTTCACATCGTAGCAGCCGTATCGCTGGACGCGCGTTGCGCGGGCACCCCTGACTTATGGCATAGCCCACCGCGCGACCCCGGTACGCTCGGGTATCCTGACAATTTGCCGGGGATACTCACATGCGTCGACTGCTGCTTGCTGGTCTCGTTGCCTTCGCGGTGTTGCCAGCTGTGGCCGCTACATCGTCGGCGTCGGGCTCGCTCGATCTGGAAACCATCATGGCCAATCCGGACTGGATCGGGCAGCCGGTGGAAATGCCGTACTGGAGTGTGGACGGCCATAATCTGTACTACTCGCTGAAGCGTGACGGCAGTCCGGTGCGCGATCTCTATCGGGTCGATCCCGCCAGCGGACAGAGCGTGAAGCTGGACCCAGCAGCCATGGCGCAGGCCGATGGTCCGGCCGTGTTTGACCACGCGCATCAGCACGCGGCGTTCATCCTGCATGGCGACGTGTTTCTGGTGGATCTGGGCAGCGGTCGGCGTGTGCAGATAACCCGCACGCCGCAGGAAGAGTCTTCGCCGCAGTTTTCCGCCGATGGTCGCGCGCTGCAGTATCGGGACGGCAATAACTGGTACAGCTATGACTTTGCCGGCGGTGTTACGGCCCCCGCAGCAGTGCTGAATTTCGCCGACGATCCGCAGGCGAAGAATACTGACGAACTGGGCGACCTTCAGCTGAAGCTGTTCAAGACGCTGCGCGAGATCAAGGCCGATAAGCAAGCCATGCACGACGAGGACCAGGCACTGGCGGCCGCTGATCCCGGTCGTGCGCCGCAGCCGTTCTGGCTTGGTGACAAGTCCAGGCTGGTGGGTACTGAACTGTCGCCGGATGGCCGCTGGATGCTGGTAGTTACAACGCCGAAGGATCACGCCAGGGGCGAGTCGCCGAAGGTGATTCACTACGTCACCGACAGTGGCTACACCGAGCCGCAGAACGCGCGTACCTACGTCGGTCGCAACGATCCGTCGCCGCAATCGCTGCTGCTGCTGGATCTGGTCAACCACAAGTCGTATCCCTTGAAGACCGACAGCTTGCCGGGCATCAAGGATGATCCGCTCAAAGCATTGCGCAGCCAGGCAGTGGCCGCGCTGGAGAAAGCCGACAAGCAAGACGAGGCGAAGGCGCTCAAGGCGCCCGAAGTACGCCCCGTACGTATCATCTCGAACTCCGAAGACGGCGGTGGTGGCGGCATCGTATGGAGCGAGGACGGCAGCCATCTTGCGATACAGCTGCGCGCGATCGACAACAAGGATCGCTGGATCGCCAACGTCGATTTCAACCAGCACACGCTGGTCAATCAACAGCGGCTCACCGACCCGGCCTGGATCAACTGGAACTTCAACGATTTTGGCTGGCTTAAAGACGGCCGCACGCTGTGGTACATGAGTGAGGAGAGCGGCTATTCGCAGCTTTACACCAAGTCGCTGGATGGCAAGGCAAAGCAGCTCACGTCGGGCAAGTTCGAAGTCAGCCATCCGCAACTCAGCGATGACGGCCAGTGGTTCTACCTGCGTACCAACCAGGTCGCGCCGTACAGCTACGACGTCTACCGGATTCCGGCTACGGGCGGCGCGCTGACTCGCGTTACCAACTATCAGGGCATGGATGATTTCCAGTTGTCGCCCGATGGCAAGCAACTCGCCATCCTGCATTCATCGCCTTACGTTTTTGCGCAACTGGCGGTGCAGGATGCCGCTGGTGGTAGCCCGCGTGAGCTCACCAACACCATGCAGCCGGCGTATATGGCGCATGCGTGGGTCACACCCAAGATCGTCCAGGTGCCGTCATCGCACGGGGCTGGGGTGATCTACGCGAAGTACTACGGTCCTGCCGATGAAGCCGCGGCGGCTTCACGTCCGGCGGTGTTCTTCGTGCATGGCGCCGGCTATCTGCAGAACGTGACGCTGTCGTCCACGTATTACTTCCGCGAGCAGATGTTCAACAACCTGCTGGTGCAGCAGGGCTTCGTGGTGCTGGACATGGACTACCGCGCCTCCGAAGGTTACGGCCGTGCCTGGCGCACTGCGATCTACGAAAAGATGGGTCATCCGGAACTGGAAGATCTGCTTGATGGCAAGGCGTGGCTGGTCAAGAACCACGGCGTCGATCCACAGCGCATCGGCGTCTATGGCGGCAGCTACGGTGGCTTCATGACCGAGATGGCCCTGCTGCGCGCACCGGGCGAATTCGCCGCCGGTGCCGCGCTGCGCGCTCCATCCGACTGGACCAGCTACAACGACGAATACACCTCCGACATCCTCAACGATCCGATGCTCGATCCGGCGGCGTATGAGACCAGCTCGCCGATCGCATTCGCGGCGAACCTGCGCGATCCGCTGCTGATCGAACACGGCCTGATCGACGATAACGTGATGACCAGCGACTCGATCCGCCTGTACCAGCGCCTGATCGAGCTGCACAAGCAGAACTTCTGGATGTCGCTGTACCCGCTGGAGCGTCACGGCTTCCAGCATCCTGATTCGTGGTACGACGAATACCGTCGCATTGATGAGTTGTTCAATACGTATGTGAAGCCGGTGAAGGCGGCGAGTAACTAATCGGTTCAGTCCCAGAACCCATGGCTCTTATGCTCTTATACCGTTCGCCCCCGGACTCGATCCGGGGCCGAACGGGGAGCGGCGTACAGGGCTATATGAGCAGGCTCGCTCAGCCGCCTTGCCGCAAACCCGCCGCCTCGCGCGCCAGCAGTTCAATGGCAGCCCATTCGCCAGCGGCAAGTTTGTCGGCTGGTGTCAGCCATGAGCCACCGACGCAGATCACATTCGGCAGCGCGAGAAAGTCGGTTGCATTGGTAAGGCTGATGCCGCCGGTGGGGCAGAAGCGGATCTGCGGCAGCGGGCTGGCCCAGGCGCCGAGCAACTTGTGGCCTCCCGCGGGTACGGCCGGGAAAAATTTCAGATAACGATAGCCACGTTCCAGCAGGGTCATGACCTCGCTGGCCGTAGCTGCGCCCGGAAGCAGTGGCAAGGCGCAATCCTCAGCTGCGTCGAGCAGATACGGCGATATCCCGGGCGACACGGCAAACCGCGCGCCGGCTTCTTGCGCCGCATGCAGGTCGCGCGCGCTCAGCACAGTGCCAACGCCGATCACCGCGCCCTCCACTTCGGCCGCGATGGCGCGGATCGCATCAAGCGCAGCCGGTGTTCGCAAGGTAACTTCGATGGCCGGAATACCACCAGCCACCAGCGCGCGGGCCATCGGCACCGCCGCACGCGCATCGTCAATCACGACCACCGGAATCACCGGCGCCAGCCGCATCGTCATTTCGATTTTTTGCTGCTTTTGTTCGATGTTGCTGGTCACGTCAAGGCTCCGTATTTTTTGCTCGTCCTCCTGCTTGGCAGGGGGAGGCTGGGAGAGGGTTGCTGGGCTGGCGTAAGGTCAAGGGTCCCTCCCCAACCCTCCCTTGCGACCGAAGGAAGTCCCTTCTTTGGGCCGAGCAGGGGAGGGAGCAAATCTACAGCACACCCGCGCCGAGGTCGGCAGTGGTCGCCGCTTGTCGAAACAAGCCAAACAGTTCGCGACCCATGCCACTGTGCTGCGCGGAAAGATCGGCGGTGTGCGGTAGACGGGCGTCCAGTTCGTGCGCTTCCATCAGGACGTCCAGATGGCCGTTCACCGCATCGAGACGAATCATGTCGCCGTTGCGGATCTTCGCGATATTGCCGCCGGCCACTGCTTCAGGCGTCACATGGATTGCCGCCGGTACACGGCCGGAGGCGCCGGACATGCGGCCGTCGGTGAGCAAGGCAATCCGATGGCCGCGGTCCTGCAGCAGCGCCAGTGTGGGCGTCAGCTTGTGTAGTTCGGGCATGCCATTCGCCTGCGGACCCTGGAAGCGAACCACCGCGACAAAATCGCGATTGAGCTCGCCACGCTTGAACGCAGCGGGCAGCTCGTCCTGATCCTGGAAGACAATGGCGGGCGCTTCGATCAGCAGCCGGTCATCCGGTACCGACGACACCTTGATTACGGCGCGCCCCAGGTTCCCTTGCAGCATGCGCAAGCCGCCGTCGGCACGGAATGGTTCGTCGATGCCGCGCAGCACACCACGATTGCCGCTCTGTTTCGATACGGGCAGCCAGTGCAGCGCACCGTCTTCATTCCGTTGCGGTATTTGCGTATAGCCGTCCATGCCGGTGCCGAAGATGGTTTTCACATCGGCGTGCAGCAGGCCGGCATCGAGCAGCTGATCGATCAGGAACGCCATGCCGCCGGCTTCGTGAAACTGATTCACATCGGCGTAGCCGTTTGGATAGATGCGCGCCAGCAACGGAATCACGCCGGACAACGCGTCGAAATCGTCCCAGCGCAGTGCAATGCCGGCAGCCTGCGCGATCGCGACCAGGTGCAGCAAGTGGTTGGTCGAGCCACCCGTTGCATGCAAGCCGATCACGCCGTTGATGATCGCGCGTTCATCGATGATATGGCCGATGGGAAGGAAGTCTTCGCCAAGCGCAGTTATCGAGCCGATGCGGCGCACGACATCAGCGGTCAACGCGTCACGCAGTGGTGTGTCCGGTGCGGTAAAGCTGGCGCCAGGCAGATGCAGACCCATGATCTCCATCAGCATCTGGTTGGAGTTCGCGGTGCCATAAAACGTGCAGGTGCCGGCCGTGTGATACGAAGCCGCCTCCGCTTCCAGCAACTCGGCCTTGCTGGCTTTGCCATCGGCATACGCCTGGCGCACCTTCGACTTCTGTTCGTTCGGAATACCACTCGGCATCGGGCCGGACGGCACGAATGCGCCGGGTAGATGGCCAAAGCTCAGCGCGCCGATCAGCAGGCCCGGCACAATCTTGTCGCAGATGCCCAGGTACAGCGCGCCATCGAACATATCGTGCGATAGCGCCACCGCGGTCGCCATCGCCACCAGATCGCGCGAGAACAGAGACAGCTGCATGCCGGCGCGACCCTGAGTGACACCGTCGCACATGGCTGGCACCCCGCCGGCGACTTGCGCGGTAAAACCGGCGTCGCGCGCGATCTGGCGGATCAGGCCAGGGTAACGCTCGTACGGTTGGTGCGCGGACAGCATGTCGTTATAGGCGGTGACGATGGCCAGATTGGCGCGCCGACCGTTGCGCAAGGCTGCCTTGTCGTCCACACCGCACGCGGCGAAGCCGTGCGCGAGATTTCCGCATGACAGATGTTCCCGTTGCGGACCGCCGCGATCCACAGCGTCGATCCGTCGCAGATAGGCCGCGCGAGTCTCACGACTGCGCTCGCGCAGACGTTCGGTGACTTCGGCAACCACGGGGTGCAGCGTACTCATGAGTCATTCCGTGTGGGTGGAAGCGCAGCGTGTGCGCGATAGCCGGTCAGGGGCACCAGTACACCGCCACCGGCACACGCTGCTGGGTCAGCACGGCGTGTATCGGATAGTTCTGCGCCGCACCGAGGCCGAGTCGAACATCAGCGAGCAGATCACGTTTCTTGTCGCCGGTGACCAGCAGGTACAGCGCGCGGGTATTCAGCAGCGTGGGCAGGCTGAGCGTGATGCGCGGCTCGCCCGCATCGGGTGCATGCATCGGCAACACCGGAGCGCGACCGGTGAGATCCAGCGCTTCAGCCAGATGATCGCCGCCCGGAAAAAAGGATGCCGTATGACCATCGTCGCCCATGCCCAGCACCACTGCATCGAACGGCAACGGCAATCCGGCAATACGCGCGGTGGCCTCGGCCAGTCCTGCCTCGGGAGTCGGGGCGCCGGTATACAACGGCACGAACTTTGCGACGCTGGCGGCGTGCTGCAACAGCGTCGACTCCACCAACTGGGCGTTGGAACGTTTGTCGCTGTCGGGTACCCAACGTTCATCGACCAGGGTTATCTGCACCTTGGCCCAGTCCAGCTTCTCGCGCGACAGCACATCGAAGAATTGCTTCGGTGTGGTGCCGCCGGAAACGGCGAGCACCGCGTGGCCACGTTCGGTCAGCGCAATACGCAACCGTTCGGCGACGCGTTCGGCCAGTGCTTCCGCCTGGGCCTGACAATGGGTGAAGCTATGCGTAGTGACGTTCAAATGGGTAGTCATGGCTGATAGTGACGTGCCCGCTGCATCAGTCGATACAGATGCACGTCTGGTGGGGAAGGGAGTCAAAGTCTGCCGCACGTATCGGCACGATCGGGTGAAACGACAGTAAAGATAGGCGGCTATTCACTGTCTTCGTTCCAGGTGCGGCCATCGCGCTCGATCAACGCCACGGCAGCACTCGGCCCCCAACTACCGGCGGCATATGGCCGCGGCGCTTCGCCGCTGCCAGCCCACGCGGCGAGGATCGGATCGGCCCAGCGCCACGCTGCTTCCACTTCATCGCGACGCATGAACAAGGTGGGATTGCCGCGCACCACATCCAGCAGCAGGCGCTCATAGGCGTCCGGCTGCTGCACGCCGAAGGCTTCGGCAAAACTCATGTCCAGCGGCACATGGCGCAGGCGCAGGCCGCCGGGGCCCGGGTGCTTGATGGTCAGCCACAATTTCACGCCTTCGTCGGGCTGCAGGCGCAGCACTAACCGGTTCTGTGCCAGCGTGCCAGCGGCGCTGTCGAAGATCGAATGCGGCACCGGTTTGAACGCGACCACGATTTCCGAGACCCGATCCGGCAGCCGCTTGCCGGTGCGCAGATAAAACGGCACGCCTGCCCAACGCCAGTTCGCGATCTCCGCCTTCAACGCCACGAAGGTTTCGGTGTTGGATTTGCCGTGACCAAGCTCGTCCGGATAGCCCGGCACGCTGGCACCTTCAGCTACGCCGGCGCGGTATTGGCCACGTACGGTGAGCTGCGCCGCGTTGCTTTCGTCAATGGCTTTCAGCGAATGCAGCACTTTCAGTTTTTCATCGCGCACCGCATCGGGTGCCAGTGACGAAGGCGGCTCCATCGCCACCATGCACAGCAACTGCAGCATGTGGTTCTGCACCATGTCGCGCAGTGCACCGGCGCGATCGTAGTAGGCGCCACGGTGACCCACGCCCAGCGTTTCGGCCACGGTGATCTGCACGTGGTCGATGTGGCCGGCATTCCACAACGGCTCGAACAGCGCATTGCCGAAGCGCAGCGCCAGCAGGTTCTGCACGGTCTCCTTGCCAAGGTAATGATCGATACGAAAGGTCTGCGATTCGTCGAACACGCGGCCCACCGCATCGTTGATCTGGTTGGCACTGGCCAAGTCGCGGCCGATCGGCTTTTCCAGCACGACCCGCGAGGCACCCTGATTGAGTCCTGACTGGCCGAGTCGCGCACAGATGTCGACGAACAATTCGGGCGATGTCGACAGATAGAACACGCGGACATGGTCGGGCTGCGCCTTGATCAGCTCGGCGAAATCGGCCCAGCCTTCATCCTTGCGCGCATCCAGTGATCGATAGGCGACCTGTTGCAGGAATTGATCGAGCTGTTTTGCGTCGACACTGCCGTTCAGGGATTTGCGTAGCAGCTCGCGATAGCCGTCGTCGTCCAGCGCCTCACGGGCGATGCCGATGATCCTGCTGCTGCCGGGAATCTGACCGTCGACGAAGCGATGAAACAGCGCGGGCAGCAGCTTGCGCACGGCCAGATCACCTGTGCCGCCGAAGATGACCAGGTCGAAGGGTTCGACCGGTTGGGAAGAAGGGCTCACGCATACACCTCGACACGATGCCGGATGGCAGGCGGCAGGCCTACGGCGCTACTGCCTGGATTGGGTTGATCGTACCAGTGAAATACCAGATCGGCCAGCCGTATGCATACGAATTCATTAAAACGAGGGCCAGTCTCGAGTTTGTGTCCGACGGGTGACAGCCTCTGGCTTGGAATACTATGGGCTTGCGCTTACTGGTTTGCTATTGGTATCTTTGCCGCTATGGAAAGCGCCCTAGCCAACGAATACACCCGGATCTGTCGTGATCCGGCCACGCATCAGCCGCTGGCCTATCTGCGCCTGCGTCGAGCGATCCGCAACGTGGTCGAGCATCGCGACATCGAACCGGGGCAGGCGCTGCCTAGCGAGCGCGATCTGTCGCAGGCGCTGAAGTTGTCGCGGGTCACCGTGCGCAAGGCGATCGCCGGCCTGGTCGAAGAGGGTTTGCTGACCCAGCGCCACGGCGCCGGCACCTTCATCGCCGAACGCATCATCAAGCCGATGTCGCGGCTGAGCAGCTTTACCGAAGACCTGCGCGAGCGCGGTTTGCGTCCACGTTCGGAATTTTTCGAACGTGGCCTCGGCGAAGTGACGCCAGAAGAATCGATGGCGCTGAATCTATCGCCCGGCTCGCTGGTGGTGCGCTTGCATCGGGTGCGTTACGGCCAGGATGAGCCGCTCGCGATCGAGCGCAGTGTGGTGCCGGCCAGCGTGCTTGCCGATCCCATGCTGGTGCACGACTCCCTGTACGAAGCGCTTGAACGCGTGAACTGCAGGCCGCGTCGCGCGCTGCAACGCTTGCGTGCGGTGTCGCTGAATGCGCAACAGGCGCGTCTGCTGCACGTCGCCGCGGGCAGCGCGGGTCTGAGTATCGAGCGGCGTAGTTTTCTGGACGACGGCCGCGTGGTCGAGTTCACCTGCTCGTGGTATCGCGGCGACATCTACGACTTCGTCGCCGAACTCCAGACCGATTGATTATTTACCGATGCAAACCCCCATGAATACCAGCGCAACGAGAGTCCTTTGAACAAACCTGTCATGCATGCACGCGACACCCTGATGTACCGCGAGGCACACGAATCAGCCGAAGTCGTCGAGCGACAGTTCGCTGCCAACGACAGTGTGGTGACGGCACTGGCGCAATCGCTGCGCGCGCAGCCGCCGCGCTTCATCGTCACTTGCGCGCGTGGCAGCTCCGATCACGCCGCGGCGTACGCGAAGTACGTGTTCGAGACACAGCTGGGCATCGTCACGGCGTCGGTGTCGCCGTCGGTCACCTCGGTGTATGCCGCTCCCCAGCATTGGGAAGGCGCATTGTTCATCGCGATCTCACAATCGGGCAAGAGTCCCGATCTGGTGCGTAACGCTCAGGCGGCCAAGCTGGCGGGTGCGCGCGTCGTGGCCATGGTCAATGTTGAAGATTCGCCGCTGGCGGCGATCGCCGATACGGTGATTCCACTGCACGCTGGGCCGGAACGTAGCGTGGCTGCGACCAAGAGTTACATGGCCGCGCTGGCCGCCGTGCTGCATCTGTGTGCCCGCTGGCGCGGTGATCGCGCGCTGGTGGATTCGTTGCATGCACTGCCGGAGGCATTGCGCGCGAGTTGGGATGCCGATTGGTCGTCGTTGACCGATGGTCTTGTCGATGCGCATAACCTGTTTGTGGTCGGCCGTGGCTTCGGCCTTGGCATCGCGCTGGAAGCGGCGCTGAAATTCAAGGAAACCTGCGGCCTGCACGCCGAGGCATTCAGCGCGGCCGAAGTGAAACACGGTCCGATGGCGCTGGTCGGCCCGGATTTCCCCGTGCTTTGTTTTGCCCAGGACGACGACACGCTGGCAGGCACGCTGGCGCTGGCCGATGAATTTCGCCAACGCGGCGCGAAGGTTTTCGTGGCGGCGCCCGGTTTGCAGGGCAACGGCATGTTGCCAGTGCTGGCCGGTTTGCCGGCACTATGCACGCCACTGCTGATCATCCAGAGTTTCTACCGCGCGGCCAGCGGATTGGCGTTGCTACGGGGGTTCAATCCCGATGTGCCACCGCATCTCAACAAGGTGACGGAAACGGTTTGAGAACGGGAAGGTTGGAAAGCAGCCGCGTTACAACCGTTCGATTCCACGCATGCCCAAGGTCAACGACATGACTCTCGCCCTTACCAACGGTCGTGTACTTACCGAGCACGGCTGGCAGAACAATCTCGCGGTGTTGCTGGAAGGCGGCCACATTGCCGATCTATTGCCGCCTGACGATCCGCGCGTGAGCAACGCGCCGCAGCATGATTTGCAAGGCGCGCGGCTGCTGCCGGGCTTCATCGATGTGCAGGTCAATGGTGGTGGTGGCGTGCTGTTCAACGATGCGCCCACCGTGGAAACCATTCGCAAGATCGGTGCCGCACACCGGCGCTACGGCACCACCGGTTTCTTGCCGACGCTGATCAGCGACAACGTGCAGATCATGCATGCCGCGCTCGATGCAGTGGATCAGGCCATGGCCGAAGGCGTGCCTGGCGTGCTGGGCATCCACCTCGAGGGCCCGTATCTCGCGCCGGCGCGCAAGGGCGTGCATGACCCGAAATTTTTTCACGCGCCAGGCAGCGACGAGCTGGCCTTGCTGAGCGCACCACATCGCGGCGTGCGTCTGTTGACGCTGGCCCCGGAGCGTGTGCCGCTGGCCAGCATCGGTGCCCTCGCTGCCGCCGGTGTCGTTGTTTGTGCCGGCCACACCGCGGCCGATTACGCGACGACGCATGCGGCGCTGGCCGCCGGCGTGCGTGGCTTCACCCATTTGTTCAATGCGATGACTCCACTTGGCAGCCGCGAGCCCGGTGTCGTTGGCGCGGCGCTGGAAGATGCCGACAGCTGGTGTGGCGTGATCGTGGACGGTCATCACGTGCATCCCGCCAGTTTGCGTGTGGCGATCGCTGCCAAGGCGCGCGGCAAGATGCTGCTGGTGACCGATGCGATGCCGCCGGTCGGCGCCGATGATCCGCATTTCGTGCTCAACGGTGAAACCATCACCGGCAAGGACGGCATCTGCCAGACGGCTCAAGGTGTGCTCGCCGGTTCGGCGTTGGACATGGCCGGCGCGGTGCGCAATGCGGTACAGATGCTCGGCTTGCCGCTGGGTGAAGCGGTGCGCATGGCCAGCACGTACCCCGCCGATTTCCTCGGCCTCGGCGCCAGTCACGGTCGCATTGCTGCGGGTTATCAAGCCGATCTGGTTTTGATGGACGATGACTACCGCGTCCAGCAGAGCTGGATCGCCGGCGTTGCCAACGATTGAAAGTCTCTCTCGGGAGAGGGGTAAGAGTTCGGTAGAAGCGTGGTGTTTCATGCCCGTGCGGACCCTCATCCGTCGCTGCGCGCCACCTTCTCCCGAGGGGGAGAAGGGAAGAGCGTTCCCTTCATTCTTCGAACTCTTCTCCCCTCCCAACCCCGTTCGCCCTGAGCGTAGCCGCGCAGCGGCAAAGTCGAAGGGCAATCGGGCGATAGGTCATCGGTAAGGCCGCCGACGCGTGCCTTTCGGCACGGGCCGACTCTTGGCACATTCGGAAATTACGCCCAGCTGGCATAAAGCACGCTTGATTCTGCGAATCGCGCCGCGACACTTCCGTCGCGAGACGCGCGTGTTCGTCGCACAGCAACGGAATGCGGCCCAACGGCCACACCGCGGAGCACCGTGAACATTTTTGCGCCCTTGATCCGTCGCCCTGTTGGCACGTCACTGCTGGCTGTCGGCCTGACCCTGGCCGGCTTGATCGCGTATCTGCTACTCGGTGTCGCCGCGCTGCCGTCGCTGGATTTCCCCGGCGTGTACGTGACCGTCAGCCAGCCCGGCGCCAATGCGCAAACCATGGCGAGCACGGTGCTGGCGCCACTGGAACGCCACCTCGGCCAGATTCCCGGTATCGACGACATGTACGGCAACGCCAGTGAAGGTGTTGCCTCGGTAAGCGTGCGTTTCAGTTATTCGCGTACGGCCGACAGCGCGGCGCGCGATGTGCAGGCGGCCATCAACGCGGCCGCAGTCGACCTGCCGGCGTTGCCCAGTCCGCCGCAGTATTTCAAGTTCGATACCTCGCAGATCCCGATCCTGTTCATCACGCTGACCTCGACGGGGTTGCCGCAGGACAAGTTGTATGACCTCGCCGACACGCTGCTCAAGCCTGCGGTTGCGCAGCTTCCGGGCGTGGCCCAGGTACAGGTGTTCGGCGGCACGCCGCATGCCGTGCGCATCGACCTCAACAGCAATGCGCTGGCCGCCAAGGGGTTGACCGGCAACGACGTCAGCAATGCGTTGCGTGCCGCCAACGTCAGCTCGCCCCAGGGCACCTTGAGCGACGGCCAGACCCAGATGACGGTCGACGCGAATGACGCCCTGCACGAGCCGGCCGAGTTCGCGCAGTTGGTGATCGCGGTGAAGAACGGTGCGCCCGTACGACTGTCCGATGTTGCCACGGTCTACGGCGGGCAACAGGATCAATACCAGGGCGCCTGGTACAACAAGGATCGCACGGTCGGCCTGCAGATCACCCGGCGGCCCGAAGCCAACGCCGTAGCCACGGTGGAGGCTATCCGCGCCAAGCTGCCGCAGCTGCGCGCCTCGATGCCATCGAGCGTAACCATCACGCCGACGTTCGACCTCACCCAGACCACCAAATCCGCTTTGCATGAAGTGGAGGTGACCCTACTGATCTCGATCGTGATGGTGGTGCTGGTGATGCTGGTCTTCCTGCGCCGGCTGCGGCCCACCTTGATCGCCATGCTGAGCATACCGTTGTCACTGGCGGGCGCGTTCGTGGTGATGTGGGGGCTCGGCTATACGCTCAACACTTTGTCGCTGGTGGCGCTCGTACTCTGCATCGGCTTCGTGGTCGACGATGCGATCGTGGTGATTGAAAACATCGTGCGGCATATGGAACACGGCCAGCAACCCTTGCAGGCCGCGTTGACTGGTGTAAGTGAGATCGGTTTTACGGTGGTTTCGATCACCCTGTCACTGGTCGCGGTATTCGCGCCGCTGCTGTTCGGCAACAACATGCTGGTCATGTTGCTGCGCGAGTTCTCGGTGACGTTGACAGCGGCCGTTGTAATTTCCGCGCTGGTGTCACTGACGCTGACACCGGCATTGTGTGGACGACTGCTCGCGCGCGAACCCGAAAATCCACCGCCGCCGGGACGACTTGAGCAAGCCGTCGAACGTTTCGATCGTGGCCTGCATCGCTCCTACGAGCGGGCGCTGGACTGGGCGATGCACCATCGGCGGATCATGCGCTGGCAACCGTTGGTGTTGCTGCTGCTCACCGGCGTGCTCGCGTTTGCCACGGTGAAGACCGCCGGTGGCAGTTTCATGCCCGAAGAAGATACCGGCCAGCTGGATGTGCAGATTCGCGCCGATGCGAACATTGCACCGAGCTTGATGGCCGAGCGCGCAAAACATGTGGCACAGGTCATGATGGACGATCCGGCCACCCTGGACGTGCTGACCATGCTCGGCTCCAACGGCGGCGATGGTGGTGCCGTCGGCAACGGCGCGCAGATGTTTGTCGACCTCAAGCCACGGGGCCGTGCCCCTGGTGATCGAAACGAAGGCATCAAGGCGGTCATCGAGCGTTTGACGAAAAAATACGACACGCTGCCCGACGTGAAAGTGTCAGTGACGCCGGTGCAATTTATCGGCGGTGGTGGCAGTGGTGACAACGCCGGCCAGTATGAATTCCAGTTGGTCGACAGCAACGATGGCGACCTGCAGCCGTGGACGCTGAAGATGGAGCGCAAGATGCGCAGCATGAAGGAGTTCAGCGACATCACCAGCAACTTCGACCTGGTCGGCAAGCAGCAGATGCTGCGCATCGATCGTGCTGCAGCGGGCCAGCTGCAAGTGGGTGTCGGTACCATCGATTCGGCGCTGTACAGCGCGTTCGGTCAGCGCCTGGTGTCGCAGATCTACTCGGACCTCAACCAGTACTGGGTGGTGATCAACGCCAGCCCGAACGAGATGCTGAGTCCGGAGGCCTTGCTCAACATTCGCGTACGCAGCAACAGCGGCCACATGATTCCGCTGTCCGCGCTGGCGCACATCGAACCCAGCATGAGCCCGCTGCGCATCCGCCATCACAACCAGATGGAAGCGGCCACGATCAACTACAACCTGGCCAAGGGTGTGGCGCAGGACGTTGGCATCAAACTGGTCGAGCAGACGGCTCTGGCGGTGGGCCTACCCGACGGCATGCGGGTGGATTTCACCGGTGAAAACCAACGTCTGCAGCAGGCGCAGTCCAACGGCATGGTGCTGCTGATCGCCTCGATCGTGGCGATGTACATCGTGCTGGGTATTCTCTACGAGAGCCTCGGTCATCCGCTGACGATTCTTTCCACGCTGCCCGCCGCTGGAGCCGGTGCGTTTCTCGCGATGCTGGTGACGCAGACGCAGCTCTCGCTGATGGCGATCATTGCGATCCTGATGCTGATCGGCATCGTCAAGAAGAACGCGATTCTGATGGTCGACTTCGCTCTGGTTGCCGAACGCGAGCGTGGGTTGTCCGCGCCCGACGCCATCCGCGAGGCCGCACTGGTGCGCTTCCGCCCGATCACCATGACGACCTTGGTTGCGATGGGCGCCGCGCTGCCGCTGGCGATCGGTTTTGGCGTCGGCTCGGAGATGCGCCAGCCGCTCGGCATCGCCATCGTGGGCGGCTTGCTGGTATCGCAGTTGCTGACCCTGCTGAGCACGCCGGCGATCTATCTGTGGAATTACGACCGCAAGATCCGCAAGGCCGCTCGACGCGCACGCCGCGCCGAAAAGCGCCTGCTGAAAACTGGTGGCATGGCGCCGAGTAGTCCCGCCTGAACCCCACCTCGCTCCTTCTCCTGCTGGCCCCAAAGAAGGGACTTCTGCTTCACGGTCACGCTCTTCCCAGCCTTCGGTCGCAGGGAAGGGTTGGGGTGGGTCGCTCTTCGCCACAAAAATCAACCTGCTGGAATGTTGGGCTTCGCTATCGCTCACCCCAACCTACGTTGAGGCAATCCTGCGAGGGTCCCCAACCCGTCATCCCTGCGAAGGCAGGGACCCAGGGGTTTCGCGTTCGGTGCAGAGCCAAGGGCGCTGGGTTCCTGCCTTCGCAGGAATGACGGCAGTGGAGCAGGCTCGTCGCAGGTAGAGCAGGCATGACCGTGGTGGTGAGCGCGGTTCCTCTTGGCTACCCCTGCCTTCCGACAGGGTCTGGACTTCAGGCACATACACGGGGTCGCTGAGGTAGGCATAAAGTTCGCATGACCGAGAATTTTATCGTCGCCACGTTGTCGTCTATCGCGGGCCTGCCTGATACTGGCTGCCCGTCGGTATGCTTGCGCGTCTTACAATCCAGGGCCACGGAAGCGCCATGAATATTTTCGCTGCATTGATTCGCCGCCCAGCCGGTACCTCGCTGCTCGCCATCGGCCTGCTGCTGGGCGGGATCTGGGCGTATCTGCTGTTGGGCGTCGCCGCGTTGCCATCGCTGGAGTTTCCCGGCGTAGTGGTGTTTGCGCAGGTGCCGGGCGCGAATACGCAGACCATGGCCAGCACCGTGATGGCGCCGCTGGAACGCCATCTCGGACGCATCCCCGGCGTCAAGCAGATGGTGGGCAACGCCAGCGAGGGCGGCGCGCAGATCCAGGTGTTGTTCAATTTCGGCATCAACACCGATGCGGCGGCGCGCGAAGTGGAAGCGGCCATCAACGATGCAGCGCCGGACCTTCCGGCGATGCCGAACCCGCCGCAGTACTTCAAATTCGATACCTCGCAAATTCCGGTGCTGCTGGTGTCGCTGACCTCGACCAGCCTGGCACCGGACCGGCTGTACGACCTCACCGATACCCTGCTGCAACCGGCGGTGGCTCGGATTCCCGGAGTGGCTCAGGTGCAGGTGTTCGGCGGTACGCCGCACGCCGTACGCATCGAAATGAACAGCAGCGCGCTGGCCGCCAAGGGACTGACCGCGAATGACGTAAGCAACGCGTTGATCGCCGCCAACGTCACGTCGCCGCAGGGCACCTTGAGCAACGGTCGCACGCAGATGACCGTTACTGCGAACGATGCGTTGCAGGACCCGGAGCAGTTTGCGCGTCTGCTGATCGCGGTGAAGAATGGCGCGCCGGTGAGGCTGTCCGACGTAGCTACCGTCACCGGTGGCGAGCAGGACGAATACCAGGCCGCCTGGTTCAATGGCAGCCGCACCGTCTCCATGCAGATCAGCAAACGGCCCGAGGCGAATGCAGTGGCCACCGCCGAGGCTGTGCGCGCCAAGCTGCCGGAGCTGCGCAACTTGCTGCCGGCGGACGTACAGGTCACGCCGATCTTCGACCTCACGTTGACCGCCAAGTCCGCGCTGCATGAAGTGGAAGTGGCGTTGCTGTTGAGCATCGCGATGGTGGCGCTGGTGATGCTGGTGTTTCTGCGTCGCTGGCGGCCGATGCTGATCGCGATGCTCAGCGTGCCGCTGTCGCTGGCTGGCGCGTTTGTGGTGATGTGGGTACTGGGCTTCTCGCTCAACACGTTGTCGCTGATTGCGTTGGTGCTGAGCATCGGTTTTGTGGTGGACGACGCCATCGTGGTGATCGAGAACATCGTTCGCCACATGGAAGAGGGAACCCCGGCACTGCCGGCCGCGTTGATCGGTGTGGACGAAATCGGCTTCACGGTGATCTCGATCACGCTGTCGCTGGTGGCCGTGTTTGCCCCCATGCTGTTCGGTAACAACGCGTTTACCGCTTTGATGCGCGAGCTGTCGGTGACGCTGACGGCCGCGGTGGTGATTTCCGCCGTGGTTTCACTGACCCTGACGCCGGCATTGTGCGGGCGCTTTCTCACGCTTGAACATCCCGTTGGGGAAGGTACGGGGAAACCCCGGCAAAATCGCCTGCAACGCGCGCTGGAGAATTTCGATCGCGGCCTGCTGCGGCGATATGAGCGCGCACTGGACTGGGCGATGCGTCACCGTCGGCTCATGCGCTGGCAGCCGCCGATCCTGCTGGTGCTGACCGCCGTGCTGGCCGTGGCCGTGGCAAAGACCGCGGGTGGCGGCATCATGCCCGAAGAAGACATCGGCATGATGCAGGCGGATATCACGGCTGAAGCGAATATCTCGCCGATCCTGCTTGCCGAGCGTGCGCAGAAGGTAGCGCAGGTCATGCAGGCCGATCCGGCCGTGCAGGACGTCACTACCATCCTGGGTAGCAACAGTGGCAACGGCGCGGTGGGCAACAGCGCCACCATGTTCATCGACCTCAAGCCGTATGGCCACGGACCGACGGATCGCCATGATCCGGTCAAGAAAGTCATCGAGCGGCTCGACAAGCAATACAAACCGCTGTCCGACCTGGACGTATCGCTGACTCCCATTCAGTTCTTCAATGGCGGTAACAGTGGGAAAGCGGGGCAGGGCCAGTATCAGTTTCAGCTGAGCAGCAGCGCCGGCACCAGCCTGCAGGAACCCACCCTCAAGCTGGCCCAGTTGATGCGCCGCATGAAGGACTTCAAGGACATCAGCACCAGTTTCGACAGCATCGGCAAGCAGCAGATGCTATCGGTGGATCGCGAGGCGGCGGGGCGTCTGAAGGTCACCATGGGGATGGTCGATACCGCGTTGTACAACGCGTTCGGTCAGGCCCAGGTGTCGATCATCTATTCGGATATCAACCAGTACCGTGTCGTGCTGACCGCGTCCGGCGAACGGTCGTTGAGTCCGCAGACGCTGCTGAACACGTATGTGCGCAATACGCAGGGAGAGATGATTCCCCTGTCCGCGCTGGCGCATATCGCGCCCAGCATCGCGCCGGTCGGCATCCGCCATTTCAACCAGCTTGAATCGGCCACGATCAATTACAACCTGGCCAAGGGCGTCACGCAGATCCAGGGCATGAAGCTGGTCGACCAGGCGATTGCTGCCGCGCAACTGCCTGCCGGCATGCAGAAGGATTACACCGGCAACAACCAGCAACTGGTGGAGGCGGCGACCAATGCCGGCTTGATGCTCATCGCGGTGATTCTTGTGATGTATATCGTGCTTGGCATTCTTTACGAGAGCCTGATCCATCCGCTGACGATTCTTTCCACGTTGCCGGCCGCAGGCATGGGTGCCTATCTCGCGATGCTGATCATGCAGACCCAGCTCACGATGATGTCGATCATCGCGATCCTCATGTTGATCGGCATCGTGAAGAAAAACGCGATCCTGATGGTGGATTTCGCGCTGGTCGCGGAGCGTCAACGCGGGATGTCCGCACCGGATGCGATCCGCCAGGCGGCGCTGGTGCGCTTCCGTCCGATCACCATGACCACGCTGGTGGCGATGGGTGCCGCGCTACCCCTGGCGATCGGCTTTGGCGTGGGCGCGGAAACACGCCAGCCGTTGGGTATCGCGATCTTCGGCGGTTTGCTGGTGTCCCAGCTGCTGACCTTGCTGAGCACCCCGGCGATCTACCTATGGCAACACGATCGCCGCGAAAGGAAGGCCGCCCGCAAACAGTTGCGCGCCGAGATCAAGCGCCAACAGGCGCTTCAGCAACAGATCCCGGCGCTGCCGAAGTAGCAACTGCCGGTGCGCTGTGTTGCCTCCCCTTCTGTGGGGCAAGCAGGGGAGGAGCACAGCCAGCCAGCTGCCTCGAGTAACCTCAGCGGTGTAGGTTGGGTGAGCGTCATCGATGCCCAACATCATTTTGCGGGAGTGTTGGGGTTCGCTAACGCTCACTCCAACCTACATTTCAGCCAGCGACCGTCTCCATTTGCGCTGCGCCGATACTGCGCAGCGCCGGGCTAGTCATGCAGCTGAGTGCGATGACCGATAGGGTCAAGCCAGCGCCCGTGAATAATGTGCTCAGCGAGATGACTTGCAACAGGCTGCCGGCAATCGCCGCGGACAGCGGTCCCAATCCCATGAACGTAAACATCAGCACGCTCATGGTTCGGCCCATCATTTCCGGTGCGACTCGGCGCTGGATCCAGCTGATGATGGCGATCTGCGCGATGCCACCGAGCATGCCCGTGCAAGCCAGCAGCACGGCGCCACCCAAGGTGGAATGAACCACTCCCAATGCGATCAGCGCAAGCCCGACGACGCTGTCGACACTCAGCACCATCAAGCCAAGCCGGCCACGCACGAGCTTGCCCGCCATGCCGGACAGCGCGCTGCCCAGCAACATGCCAACGCCGTTGGCGGTCATCAGGATGCCCAGCGACGCGGCGCCCAGATCCATGCGTGTTTCGGCGAGTACGGGCAGGCCGACCTGGATCGGGCCGCCGACAAACACCGAAACCACCGCGGCATACAGAATGAAAGCACGCAGCGGAAGATCGGCCCAAATGTAGCGGATGCCGCTCGCCACATTGGCCAGCACGCTACCGACCGGTACCTTCGGATGAAAGTCGCTATGGATGCGCACCAGCATCAGCGAACCGAGCGAGAACAGAAAGCTCACGGCGTCGATGCTGAACGCGAGTCCGAGTCCGGAGGCATCGGCAACACCCTTGTCGTGGCCATTGTGCGCACCGACCGTAATCAGCAGGCCGGCAATCACCGGACCGATGATCAAGCTCAGCTGACGCATGGCCATGAACATCGCGTTCGCCGACTGCAGCTGCTGCGGCTGCATCAACTGCGGCAGGATCGCCGAGCCCGCCGGATACGAGAACGCGGTGGACAGGCCAATCCCCAGCGCAATCGCATAGATCATCCACATCTGGATGGCCCCGGCCAGCACCAGCACCGCGAGCAGGCTGACCAGCAGTGCATTGACCGCGCGGCTCCCGAGCAACACCCGTCGCGGCGACATGCGGTCCACCACTGCGCCGCCGATCAGCATGAACACGGCTCGCGGAAATGCCATCGTGGCAAGCACCAGGCCTAGCGCGGCGGGGTCGCCAGTGAGCTTAAGCACCAGCCACGGCAACGCCACCAGGGTGAACTGATCGCCGATCGTCGAGATCGTGCTGCCAGCAAACAGCAAGCTGAAATTATGATTGGCAAACAACGAGCCGCCCGGCTTCTTCTGCATGTGCAAATCCTCTTGCGTCAGGCAGTGTCCTGACGCCTTGGTCGAATGGAAACTTCAAGAACCCGCGTTGCTTTCGAAGCAGGCCGCCGCAGCGGCGGTTGAATTTGGTTGCTTCCCCCACCGCTCGAGCGAAATACCCATCGCATTCGAGCGGTCCCGAACCTGCCGCGATCAGCCGGCGGAGTTCTCATGCCAAACGGCTGCCGCCAGATGACGCAAGTGGTCGCGAACGTCGAGCGGCCAATGTTCGGTTAGCGTGGCGAAGCGTTCACGCTCCCCACGATAGAACGCTCGTGACGCCTCTTCATGGTCTACGAAGTCACCCGTCATCGCCAGCATGAAACGATCGACGGCTTCCGTGGCAAGTCGCGAGCGTTCCTTGGGGCCGCTCTCCCGGGAGGCATGCTCAACCAGCCGCCGCAATACCGCCGAGGCACCACCCGGTTGCTGCGCCAGCCAGTCCCAGTGACGCGGCAGCAAGGTAACTTCGCGTGGAACGACACCCAATTTCGGCCGTCCCGGACCTCGCGCCGCGGTTTGCGGTGCGGAGTCGTTGCGCCGCAGTTGTTCCAGCACGCTGTCCATGCTGCCACGAAAGTCGACTTCGATCTGGCGGCCAGTGTGCTCGTCAAAAATCAGCACGGGCCCACGTGCGCCGGCATCCAGAGCCAGCTTGGCTGCACGCACAACCTCGACCAGATCGCCGCTGGCGATCAGCCGGTGATGGTCAAATGCCGCGCAAGTGGTGGGGTCGCGAGGGTGCATGGAATTATCAGGGTAGAAACAGGGGCGATTCTACCCGGATCAAATCATCTGTCAATAACACCCGGGTATAACCCGGGATCGCGCTGGAAACTTAGGCCGCCGGGATCGATTCCACTTGCGCAGTATCGGTGCTCAGCAAGTGTGCCTTGCGCCAGCCGCCCCAGCGGTAATAGGACACGGTCAGGATCAACGTCACCAGAGAGCCCAGTGGAAAACTCCACCACACGGCGTCCGCGCCGATGTGACTGCGCAGGACCCATGCGAACGGAAGCCGCACGCCCAGCAGCGCGATGATGAGGATCACCAGCGGCGGTATCACCGCGCCGGTGGAGCGCACAACGCCGAACAGCACGAAGCTGAGGCCGAAGAAAATAAATGACCACACCGCGATCGCATTGAGATGCTGCGCGATGGTGATCGCGTCGCCATCGTTGGGCAGAAACAAACCCAGCGCGCCGTGATTGAACAGATAGACGATGGCGACCAGGGTGCCCGTCAGCAACACGTTGTAGGCGAGACCGACGACCGCGATTCGCGAGATTCGATCCCAGCGTTTCGCGCCGACGTTTTGCGCCGCCATCGCCGACACTGCTACGCCGATCGCCAACGACGGCATCTGGATGTACGTCCACAACTGTTGAGCAGCGCCGTAAGCGGCCGTGGTTTGCGAACCGTAGCCGTTGACCAGGCTGATCATCACCAGCGCGGCTGACGAGATCACCACCATCTGCAAGCCCATCGGCAGGCCTTTCAGCACCAGTGCGCGCAAGATCGCGAGGTCCGGCTTCAGATAGTGCAGTTCGCCGCGATGCAGGCAGAGAAAATGTTTGCGCCGATACATCCAGGCGATCAGTGCCACCAGCGCGATGGTTTGCGCGATCAAGGTGGCCGTGGCGGAACCGGCGATGCCCAGTTTCGGAAACGGACCGACGCCGAAGATCAGCAGCGGGTTCAGGGCGATGTCGAGTCCCACCGAAATCAGCATGAACAGGAACGGCGTGCGCGAATCGCCGGCGCCGCGCAGCGTCATCATCAGGAAGCTGTAGAAATACATCGAGGGCAGCGCAAGAAAGATGATCCGCATGTACGCGATCGCGAACGGCTGCGCATCGACCGGCGTGCCCATCGCGGCGAGAATTTGCGGGGTGAAGAGATAACCGCATACCGCCACTGCCAGCGACAGCGCGATGAAGAAACCGACGCTGGTGCCCACGACGCGTTTGGCCTGATCGATGTTCTTCGCACCGATCGCCTGCCCGACCAGCAACGTGTTGGCCATGCTGATGCCGAACACCAGCCCGAGCAGGAAGAACAGCACCAGGTTCGCGTTCGCGCTGGCGGTCAGCGCCGCCTCGCCGAGGTAGTGACCGATCCAAACCATGTTGACCGACGCGTTCAGCGACTGCAGCACGTTCGCGCCAAGTATCGGTAGCGAGAACAGCAGCAGCGTGCGGGCGATCGGCCCTTCGGTCAGTGACGGTTTGCTGGCAGAACGGGGCATGCGTTTAGGTCCGGATGTGCATGTTGCAGTGCGGAAGGGAGCCGCTGAGCGCCAATGCGGCGACGACCCGGCATGAAGAACGCGGCTTGGCAAGCGGTGATTTCGCGAGGGCGTGATCGAGATCCCGCCTCATTCTGACGGTGCCGATTGGCCTGTACGGATTCACTTTCAGGCGACACTTGTTATTGAACCATTGGGTACACAAATCATACATGACCCCTGACTCGATAGGTTCCCCATGCCTTTGCCTACCAAGCTATCTCATGTCGCCATGGCCAGTGTTCTCTGCGTGGCGTCCCTCATCTCACTACCTGCCTCTGCCGACGATGTTCACCTGCAAATCGAAGGTGGACGCAGCTACACCGACAGCTACGGCGCCAACACGCTGTTTATCGAAAGCACGTTCGGCGACCACACCATCGGCAACAGCCGCTTCAGCTGGTCACCCGACGTTTCGCTGGGCTGGATCAACGGCCGCGATATCGCTCATTATCGTGAAAGCCACCCCTCCACCACGGATGACGCCTATATCCTGGCCGGCGGTGCGCGCCTTCAATATGGCGATGCGGGCGACTGGTATCGCCACTTGTTCTTCAGCTTTCAACCGGCCGTGCAGACCGCCCGCACGCAGGCCTTGAGCAGTGCTTACGAATTCGTCAGCACGCTCGGCTGGCAGGGACAACATTTCAGCTTCCAGATTCGCCATATTTCCAATGGCGATCTGCACCTGCCCAACCGCGGTGAAACCATGGCACTGATCGGTGTCGGCTTCGACCTGTAGCGTCGACGCCGACACGCTCGCTCAATGGCCGCCAGCAGCAGCGGCGGCCTTCGCGAGGAACGGCGGCTTGGCCAGCCAGATCACGAACACCAGCACGAAGAAGACCCAACCCAGCAGATGGAACACCTCGTTGAACGAGATCTGATAGCCCTGCTGGGTAATCATGCCGTCGATGATGCTGCCGCCAAGTTGCGTATTGCCTTGGCCGAGCTGGCTCATCGCTGCCTGCGAAGTAGGGCTATAGGGGGTGATGTTCTGCGCCAGCTGCGCGTGATGCAGCACCGCGCGACGATCCCACAGCAACGTGGTGAGCGAGGCTGCGAAACTACCGCCCAACGTACGCAGGAAGGTGGCGAGGCCGGAGCCGGAAGCGATCTCGTTCTGCTTCAAGTCGGACAGCAGGATCGTCAGGATCGGCATGAAGAACAACGCCACACCCAGACCCTGTAGCAATTGCACCATCGCTACATGGTAGAAATCGATATCCAGATAAAAGCTCGAGCGCAAGAAGCACGTCGTACCCATCACCGCGAAGGCCGCCGACGCCACCAGGCGCAGGTCCATTCGGGTCGCGTATTTACCGACCACAAAGGTCAGCAGTACGGGGATGATTCCCAAGGGCGCGGTCGCGTAACCGGCCCAGGTCGAGGTGTAACCAAGGTTGCGCTGCAACCACAGTGGCACCAGCAGACCGATCGCAAAGAAGGCCGCGTAAGCGAGCACCAGGGCCAGCGTACCGGCGCTGAAATTGCGATGACGGAACAGCCTGAGGTCGACGATCGGATCCTTGTCGGTCAACTCCCAGATCAGGAAGATCGCGATGCTGATCGCCGACACGATGCTGGTGATGATGATGAAGGTCGAGTTGAACCAGTCCTCGTCATTGCCCTTGTCCAGCACGATCTGCAACGCACCCACGCCGATGATCAGAGTCACCAGGCCGACGTAGTCGATCTTCGGGCGCGTGGTCGTCTCCACCCGGCCCTTCATCTGGTTCGCCACCACCATGCTGGCGAAGATGCCGATCGGCACGTTGATGAAGAAGATCCAGGGCCACGAATAATTGTCGGTGATCAAGCCGCCGAGAATCGGGCCGGCGATCGGTGCCACCACCGTGACCATCGCCAGCAGCGCCAGTGCCATGCCGCGCTTGGCCGGTGGATAGATGCCGATCAGCATGCTCTGGGTGATCGGATACATCGGGCCGGCGACCGCGCCCTGGATCGCGCGGAACACGATCAGCATGCCCATGCTTTGCGAAATGCCGCAAAGGAACGACGTCAATGCGAACAGCAAGGTAGACCACACGAACAACTTCACCTCGCCGAAGCGCCGGGTGAGAAACCCAGTCAACGGCAGCGAAATCGCCATGCTCACCGCGAACGAGGTAATCACCCAGGTGCTCTGGTCGTTGCTGACGCCGAGGTTGCCGGCAATGGTCGGCAACGACACGTTCGCGATCGTCGTATCCAGCACCTGCATGAAGGTAGCCAGCGACAGACCGATCGTGGCCAGTACCAAATTGGGTGGACGAAATTGAGCGGTCATGAGGGCTGGTCTGTGAGGAGGTTTGTGCTACTTGGTGATTGGCTCCTCCCCCTGCGTGCAGGAGGAGGTTGGGAGGGGGATGCCCGGGCTTGCGTGAGATCGAAAGATCAAGAGCACCCCTCCCCAACCCTCCCCTGCAAGCAGGGGAGGGAGACTTGCCATTATTTCTGGCCAGCCATGTTGTCGTGGATGATCTGCGCGATCGCCACGTCGGCCTTGGCCAGTTGCTGCTTGTAGATGTCGGTGCTGAATGCCGGTTGGGTCGGTGATTGCTGAG
>Ga0302223_10000499_pt1 | contig 25091 bp, 29 predicted proteins | sample II_Palsa_E2_3_FD_194565 | JGI IMG/M metagenome (GOLD analysis project Ga0302223, IMG submission 194565) | Peat permafrost microbial communities from Stordalen Mire near Abisko, Sweden - II_Palsa_E2_3 | ecosystem: Environmental > Terrestrial > Soil > Palsa > Peat permafrost | place: Sweden... | reverse complement strand
TCCAGCGCCAGGAGCTGTGCGATGAAACCGCCGGTCGCGATGCCCACGACGTGCGCGCGGGCGATGCCGAGCCCGTCGAGTACACCGACGGCGTCGGTGACGAGGTCACGCAGCGTGTAGCCGGGCGAGTCGGGGTCGACGGTGGTCGATCGGCCGACGGCTCATACGGGGGGAGCGGCAGCGCGGGAGCGGCATCGGCGTGCGCTACCGCAGCATCCCACGATCCGAAAAGTTGCTTGGCGCGCGACACCGCCGGTTTCACCCGCAGTGCCAGGACGACGGCGGCTCGATCGTCAGCCGCTCGGATACAGCGCCTCGCTCAGGCACTTGTCGCAGACGTCGATGCAGTTGGCCCCGAGGCGGACGATGAAGTGGCGCGCCAGGTGAGACTCGAGGAATTCGCGGGAGCAGCACGAGCACACGACGAGGTGGGGCTCCCTGGCCAGTCCCATTCCGGCAGAGCCCCGGGAGGGAGGTCCGAAGCCTCGATCACACTGGGTTCGTGGTCCGCCACAGCGAAATGCCGACTGTCGGGCCCGCTGCTAGGGGTGGCCCGTCCCGCATCGGTCATTCCGCATCTCCTCGTGTCGCGAAGAACTCTCGTCGTCGAAAGTCCGGACCAGCGGGCAAATCCGAGTAGCGCGCACTTCAGACCAGCTCATACATGGCAGTCGGTCAGACTGCCGCATCGCTTTCCTCATTCAGGTCCCTGGGTGGCTGGAACAGGGTCGGCTCCAGAAGTTGCGGCTCAACCCTGCGGTTCGGGCCGCCTGCGCCATCCAGTGAAGGCAGACCGAGTAACGGTATGCCGCGAGCTTGGCCGGACTCCGGCACCTACGTCACTGGACAGCCCGCTTCCAGCCCGGGCAATCCAGCAGCGCACTTGGAATACGTTCCCGACGTCACCGGCTGGCCGAGACGCTCAGATCGGGTCCTTTCCACTGCCCGGGCCACCTATCGATGGCTGCCGCAAGGCACCCGTCTGTGGGTGCGTCAATCCGACTACGAACTGCTCGACCCCGCTCGGTTGCGTAACGTATTCATGACGCTGGCCTGAGAACCCGTCGCGAATACGACGCATCCGGCCAGAGCCGACTGAGGCGGCGTGGCAGAAACGAAGGCGCCGTCCGCGGCTTCGCCGCCGGTCGGTCATTTCTAGTGAGCTGCCTCGTACTCCTTCACCACGGAGGCGGGGATGCGGCCGCGGTCGTTGACGTGAATCCCCTTGTCTTTGGCCCAGGCGCGGACGCCAGCGGTTTGGTCGCGGCCAGCCACGGCACGCCCAGACCGCCGTCGGCTGCTGCTGCTGCTGCTCGCCGAGCTTGTCTTGCGGCCGTGCGCCACGAAGGGCTGCAGGCCGTCGCGGACCTGCTGGGCATGCTTGCCGCATACGTCAACCTCGTAGCTGGCGCCGCCGAGGCCGAACTGCAACGTCTCGTCCGCCTCCACGTTGCCGTCGTCCAGATCGCAGAGCAGCGTTATTTGAACCTTTTGCGCCATGTCATCTCCTGGTTGCGGGCATCCTGGCCGAAGAACAGCCACAGATATTCGTATGCTGAGTAATTATATTATTACCTCTGCATTAAACCACATCGGACAGCGATCCTGTTACTGCATAACAGCTATCGACGTGGCGTAATTGCATAGATAACGGAATGAGGGTCAGCGGGTCCGCGCTACCGGCAAAAGTCTGCAGTAGGTGTCGCCATGGCCGTCCCTTGCTGCCGGGCAGCTGATCAGAGGTTGCCTTACCTTACGGGTCAGTCATGAACAAAATCGTTGTGAGGTAGTTCCTGGCGGAGGAAGGCGATCGTCTATCGACGGCATCATCCGAGCGGCGGGTGCCGTGCCTTCCCGGTTATCCAAGGATCTGCGGCCAGCCGTCAGCTTTCCTGATCCCGGGGCAACGATTCTTTTCACCGCGAGCTCCGCCTCTTGGCGCCCTTAAACGATCCGCCGGATGGCGACAGTGTTCTGCTGCCAGTACCCCGCCAGCGGGGTGATCATGATCGGCTCCCCGGTCTCCGGCGCCTCAATGACGAGCCCGGAGCCGATATACATCCCCACATGCCCCGGATTGGCAGCCGTTCCGTCGCTTCCCGCGCTGAACAGCAGATCCCCGGGCGCGAGCTGACGAATGCCATAGACGGGAGCGCCCACGAGTACCTGCTGGAACGTCGTCCGGGGTATCGAGATCCCGGCCGCGCGATAGGCCATCATCACCAGGCCGGAACAGTCGAAGCCGACCGGGCCAGTATCGCCCCAGATGTATTTTCTGGGGTTCTCCTGGGTGTGGCGTGATGTTGCGCTGGGGCGACACGGCTGGTGTCGTGCGACGGATTTCCGTGGGTGTTGTGCTCGTGGCTGGTAGTTGTTGTTACTGCCTGTGACGAGATCGGGGGACAGGGTGCGGGCGTTTCCGGTGAGGCTGCCGTCGGGTGCGCGGTACTGGACGGTGATCGATGAGGACCTGGCCGTTGTCCGGGAGGCGGATGAGTTCCTGCGGCAGGTGCGGTTCGGCCGGGACGGGTCGGAGCCGACCACGCGGTCGTATGCGGGCGCGATCGCGCTGTACCTGCGCTGGTGCGGCCGGACGGGCCGGTCGTGGCAGGCCGGGCTGGAGCATCTGGCCCTGTTCATCACCTGGCTGCGGCACGTGCCAGCGCGGCCCGGCGCGGCTGACGCTGGCGAGCGCGGGGCTGAGGTGGTGGCCGGACCGGGCGGGGAGCCGGCTCGCGGGGCGCGGCGGGTGAACGCGGTGCTGGCCGCGGTGCGCGCGTTCGTGACTCACGCCGTGGCGAGCGGGCGGGCCCCGGGCAGCTTGCTGTCGCTGGTCTATGAGGTCGCCGATGCGCGCGACCTGCCGGAGCAGGCAAGGGGCGAGGACGGCCGGATGCGCTGGCGGCTGCGTGCCAGGCACCGGCTGCGGGAGCCGGAGACGGCGGTGGACCGGGCGTCGGACGAGGAGATCGTCGCGCTGCTGGGCGCGTGCCGCTCGGCGCGGGACCGGCTGGTCGTGCTGCTGATGGCGCGGGCGGGGCTGCGCCGCGGTGAAGCGTGCGGGCTGCGGCGCAGCGATGTGCACCTGCTGCTGGATTCCCGGCTGCTGGGCTGCCAGGTGAGGCGGGCGCACCTGCATGTGGTGCGGCGGGACAACGTGAACGGGGCGTGGGCCAAGTCGCGGCGGCAGCGGGTCGTGCCGTTGGATTTCCTGGTGGTGCAGGCGTTCGACGCGTATGAGCTGGAGCGGATGGGGGTGCCGGGCGCGGGGGACGGTGATTTCGTGCTGGTGAACTTGTTCCGCGGGCAGGTCGGCGCGCCGCTGCGGCCGGACGCGGTCGGGGAGCTTGTGCGCGCGCTGTCGCACCGGGCCGGGCTGGAAAGAGCAGTGACGGCGCATCAGATGCGGCACGCGTTCGGGAGCGGCCTGATGGACGCCGGCGGGGCGGTCGACGAGGTCGCCGAGCTGATGGGCCATGCCCGGACCTCGTCCTCGCAGGTTTACCTGCACCCGGATGCTGCCCGGCTGCGCGCGGCGGTGGACCGGGTGCCCGGTCCCCGAGCGGCGAGCGCGGCAGCCGGGCCTGAGCGGGGCGGCAGCCGGTGACCGTCGGGGCGGTCGTGGCCGCGCGGGCAGCGGGACCCCGGCTGACTGCGGAGCCGGCACCATGGCCCGGGCACGTGTTCCCCGCCGGGACGGCGGCCGGGGCCGGGGCGCTGGCGGTCGCCGCGCTGGTCGACCCGGTCTTCCTGGCCGGGGCCCGATGGGACCGCGACCGGCAGGTGCTGCGCCTGGCGCCGGATCACCCGCAGTTCGGCTGGAGCGCGTGCTGTTTCCCCGGGTGCCTGGCGCGCCGGCGGGTCGGGGGGTTCTGCCAGGCTTGCTACGGGTGGCTGACGGCCTCGGGGATCGACGTGACGGCGGGCGGCCTGGACCTGGCGGCGCTGCCTGCCCGGCCGCCGCTGTTCCGCGAGGGAGCCTGCGCGGTGCGGGGCTGCGGCCGGCCGTGGCGGTCGGCGGGAGTGCAGTTGTGCGTGTGGCATGCCGAGCAGCGGGAGCATTTCGGGATGCCGGCCTTGGAGGTGTTCCTGGCGCGTGACGATGTCCGGCCGATGGCGGGCTTCGGGCCGTGCCGGGTGGTGGCGTGCGACCGGGAGGCCGTGGCGGAGCACGCCTACTGCCTGACGCACCAGCGCCGGTATTACAAGGCGCGGCGTCAGGGCGGGTTTGACGAGGCTCGCTGGCGGGCGGCGGAACAGCCGGTCACCGGGCCGGGGACGGTGATGCTGCGCGGCCTGCCGCCGCTGGTGACCGCCCAGGTGCTGCTGGGCCTGCAGCGGCGGGCCGCCGACGGGCTGAAACTCCGCGAGGACACGCTGCGGAGCCTCGTCGGCGAGCTGCGGTCACGTCAGGCCGTCACGCTGGACGACCTCGCCGGGCCCGGCGAGGTCGTCCAGCGTGCCCGCATGCGGTGGCTGGCCTCCAGCCTGGCCGCCTACTCCCGCAGGGCCCTGCTGGACCCCGAGACCGAGCGGCACAAAGACGTGTGGGACCTGGCCGCGTTCGGGCACAGCGGCCACGCTGACTTCACCGCGATCAGCCAGCACTGGCTGCGCCAGTGCGCCAGGGACTACGCAGTCGATGACCTATCCCGCCGCCGCGGCCGCGACACCGGCGGCCGGCTGCGCGAGCGGATCGCGCTGATCGCCCTGCTGTCAGCCAGCCTGCGCACCCGGCCCGACCACGGCGACGACCTGACTGCGGTCGGCCGCCCGGACATCGACGCGTTCCTGCGGCGGCGCGCGATGGCCGAAAGCACCGGGCAGGCTCCCGGATCACCCGCATCAGCCAGGTCGAGCGCCTCAAGCTGGTCCTGCAGCGGATGCGGGCGCTGGGAGTCACCCGTCCCGGCCGTGCCGCGGCCGGGCTTTGCGAGGATTTCACGCTGGAGTCCCGGGACGTGCCCGAGCGGCCCGGTCCCGGTGAGCCCAGCCGGGACCTGCCCGCCGAGATCATGACCCAGCTGTGCGCCAACCTGGACGCCCTGGCCCGCCGCGAGATGCGGGTCGCGACCGAGCTGCTGATGGACACCGGCCGCCGCCCCCAAGGAAATCTGCGCGCTCCCGCTGGACTGCCTGGCCCGCGACAGCGACGGATCCCCGGTCCTGGTCTACGAGAACTACAAACAGAACCGCCTGGCGCGGCGGCTGCCGGTCGCCGAGGCCACCGCCCAGGTCATCATCGCCCAGCAGCAGCGGGTCCGCGACCGCTTCCCCGGCCAGCCCGTTAGCAGGCTGGCGCTGCTGCCCACGACCCGCGCCAACCGGGACGGTGCCAAGCCGATCCCGCTCAGCTCCCTCGACAAGGCGCACCGCGAGTGGGTCGATTCCCTCCCGGTGCTGCGCACCGGCGACGGCCGCGAGTTCGACAAGGCCCGCGTCATCCCTTACGCCTACCGGCATACCTATGCCCAGCGGCACGCCGATGCCGGCGTCGCGCCTGACGTGCTGCGCGAGTTGATGGACCATGCGGTGCTCGATGCCACCCGCCTCTACTACCGGGTCGGGGAGAAACGTCGCCGCGCCGCAGTCGACCGGCTCGCCAGCCTGCACTTCGACCGGCACGGCAACCGCATCTGGGCCACCGCGCAGGCGCTGCTGGATTCGGAGTACGCCCGCCGCGCCGTCGGCGAGGTGTCAGTCCCGTTCGGGACCTGCCGCGAGCCGTCCAACGTCGCCGCCGCCGGGCACTCCTGCCCGTTCCGGTTCCGCTGCGTTGGCTGCGACCACTTCTGCACCGACGCCTCTTACCTGCCCGACCTGACCGCCTATCTTGATGACCTGCTCCGCACCCGTGAGCGCCTCACCGCAGCCCTCGCCGCTGCACCGGGCCATGACGGTACCGACGGCGGCATCGACAGGTGGGCTGCGGCCGACGCGATGCCCTCACAGGAGGAGATCACCCGGCTGCGTGCCCTCATCAGCCGCGTCACCGCCGGCCTCGACGGCTTGACCACCGCCGAGCGCACCGAAATCGACGAGGCAGTCGCCGCGGTCCGCCGCCACCGCACCGTCATGCTCGGCATGCCCCGCACCCCGCCGCCCAGCCGGCTCCCCGACCTGCCTCATCGCAGCGCAGTCGGCCAGGAACGACCGGCGTGAACGCGCGTCCTCCTGACAGGACTGCAGGCGCCCGGGTCGCGGCGATGACCGCCGGGCGGCGCGCTGACACCGAGCGTCGGCGTCAGCGCGTCCTCAAGGCGCTGGAAAAGGCCGCGGGGGCCGGCGAAGAGATCAGCGTGTCGGCGATCGCCCGCCGGGCCGGGGTGGACCGCACGTTCCTCTACCGGCACCGCGACCTGCTCGCCCGGGTCCATGCCAGCGAGGCCCTGCCATCCGCCCGGTCGGTAGCCGGGCCCGCCGTCACCAGGGCCTCCCTGCAAGCCGACCTGCTTGCCGCCCACGAGCGCTCCGCCCGCCTGGCAGCCCGCATCCGCCAGCTTGAGCACCGTCTCTCCGATGCTCTCGGCGAGCAGGTCTGGCGCGAGTCCGGTCTCGGACAGCCCGATGACATCGGCCAGCTCAAGCAGCAGGTGACCCACCTTGCCGAGGAGAACCAGCAGCTCCGCGGGAGCCTTGCCGAGCGAGACCAGGACCTGGCCGCCGCCCGCGCCGCTAGCCGTGAGCTCATGGCCCGCCTCAATACGCGCAGCTGATGGCCGTTGCGGTGCCACTTACATACGTTGCGGTCACTCAGACCTTGCTAACCGGTCCGCTCCCTCAACGTCTCGTCTTCTGAGTGCCATTTGGTGTCGGCAGCACCCCCTTGCTTCGCCCAGCCATACGGATGCAGCACGGTGTGAGCGAGCAGGCAAGCTGGGCATTTCGTGGCCTTGCGGGCGGCTTCGGCCGCGATGGCGTGGGTTGGCGGCCGGCGGCGGTCTGGCGGATGTTGCAGTCGCGTCGGCGCGCCGGGCTTGATCGGCATGGCTTGCCTGCCGGCGCGCAGGCTGGGTCATCCTCAGCCGGGCGGTTCCGGCTGGGTCTGGGCGGTGCCGGTCCCGAGCGTGAGTGCCCGGCTGAAGGCGGCCTGGGTCTCGTCGGCCAGGGTGCGGGGGTTGTTGCCGAGGCTTTTGGCGGTCTGGTAGCAGGCGAGGGCGATCTGCGCGGCGAAGCGGGCGGTGGCCGCGTCGGATCCGCGGTGGATGAGGAGCTCGCTGAGCTTGTCGGCGATCTGCTGCATCTTCACCGCGTCGCGGGCGCGCAGTTCCTGGTGCTGCTCGATGAGCTGGAAGTGGCGGGCGTAGGCCTCGGGGTTGACGGTTGCCTGGGCGCAGAGGGCGAGGACGACCGGGCGGAGCTGTTCGACGGCCTCGGTCGCGCCTCGCGGGGCGGGGGTGCTGTCTGCCTGCCTGGCTGCGGTGATCGTGTCGAGCAGCTCCTGCTCGTTGGCGAAGACGACCTCCTGCTTGTCGCCGAAGTGGCGGAAGAAGGTGGTGCGGCCGACTTCGGCGCGCTCGGCGATGTCGCCGACCGAGACGCCGTCGAAGCCCCGCTCGAGGAACAGCTCCCTGGCGGCCTCGATGATGCGCTGGCGGGCCTGGCGCTGCTTGCGCTCCACGAGCGAGAGGGGCGGGGTCATAACGGCAAGCATACCGGTGTCGGTTTGCCGTTCCAAGAGGTATGCAGTATGTTACGGTACTAAGTACCAAAATAAACGGAGGACACAGTGGCGCACGAACTGCACGCGGAAGACCGCCAGGCGATCGGCGAGATCTTGTCTTTGCACGGGCACCTGTTCGACGGAGGCCACCTGGACAGGCTCGGAGAGATCTTCACCCCTGACGTCGTCTACGACATGAGCGCCGTGGGAGTAGGAACCTTTGAAGGGATCGAGACGATCAGGAGCGCCGCCCTGCAACTTGGCCCGGGAAACCCCGTCGCTCATCACGTGACGAACGTCGTCATCAGCGGCGAGGGCGACGGCGAGGTAACCGCGCTGTCCAAGGGCCTCATGCTCATGGCGGACGGGACGCTCTCCAGCGTGACGCACCTTGACACCCTGCGGCGTCACGACGGCGGCTGGCGCATCAGCCGCCGGGTCATCTCCCCGCAGCGCACCCCCCTGGGCGGAGCCCACCTCGCCGGCGCGGGCGACCGGTGAGCTCGCCCTTTTCGATGTCCGCTGCCTGCCAAGTGAGGGAACAGTCATGACCGAGCCGCTCGTCATCACCCGGGTTACCCACAGCTGCCACCTGATCCAGATCGGCGGCCTGACCGTGCTCACCGACCCCTGGTTCTCCCAGCGCGCCCTGTACCACCCGGGCGAGCCGATCGCCTTCCAGCCGGAACAGCTGCCGCGCCTGGACGCCGTCGTGATCAGCCACGAGCACTACGATCACTGCGACCTCGAGGCCTTCCGCCGCTACCCCGACAAGGACGTGCCCCTCCTGGTCGCCGGGCCGGTCGTGGAGAAGGCCCGCAAGGCCGGCTTCACCAACGTCCGCGCGCTCGAGCCGTGGCAGTCCGCCCAGATCGGCGACCTGACCATCAGTGCCGCCCCCGGCAAGCACGGCGTCTACGAGGTCACCTACGTGATCAGCGGCGGCGGCCGCAGCGTCTACTTCGCCGGGGACACGCTGCTCATCCCGGAGCTGCGCACCCTGACCGACCGCTACGGCCCCCTCGACGTGGCCCTGCTCCCCGTCAACGGCCTGCACATCCGGATGGCGGGCAACAAGCAGGTCGTCATGAACGCCGAAGAGGCCGCCGAGCTCACCGCCGCCTTGCGCCCCAAGCTGGCCGTACCGCAGCACTACGCCTTCACCGGGGGCGCCGTGGGCGACATGCTCTTCCTCAAGAGCGACAAGGACCCCTCCCTCTTCGTCGAGGCCGCCCGCCGCCTGGCCCCCGACATCCCGGTCAAGGTCATCAGCCCCGGGGAACCACTGGCCGTCGCCCCCTGACTCCTGACCCCGAGCAGCCGAGCGGAGCCCCGACCATGCCCAGCGACGACAGCAGCGTCCGTGACGCCCTAAACCACCAGGGCCTCAAGGTCAGCCGGGACGACCCGGGCCCGCGGCCGATGATCGCGGTCCTCGACGCCAGGCCGGGCCTGGCCGGCCAGCTCCGCGAGAAGATCGCCGAACTGGCCGCCCAGGTCCGCCGCGAGCCCGGCTACCTCACCTTCACCGCCTACGAGGCCCGCGACGTACCCGGCCGCTTTTACCTCTACGAGGTCTACGCCAGCGCTGCCGCGTTCGCCGAGCACCTGCAGACCCGGCCCGTGCACGACTTCATCGCGGCCGTTCCCGCCCTCAGCACCGCCCAGCCGGGAAGCCTCGTGCAACTCGACGAGACCACCGTCGGATGAAGGCGCCGATCCCGCCAGCGGCGCGATGCACGCGTACTCCGCTGACCGAAAGGACCTGCCGTGCCAGACGTTAAGCCCGTGCCCCGCTGGCTCCGGGCCGCCAACCGCGCGGCGCTCGTCATGTCGCGCATCGGGCTCACGATGGGGCCCGTCCACGTGCTCACAGTGCCGGGACGGCGCACCGGCAAGCCGCGCTCGGCTCCGGTCTCGCCGCTGACGGTCAGCGGCGGCCGGTACGTAGTGTCCGCGCTGCCGGATTCCGACTGGGCCCGCAACGTCCGGGCCGCCGGGCACGCCCAGCTCTCCCGGGGGCGCCGCCGCGAGCCCGTCACGCTCACCGAGGTCACCGACAGCACCCTGAAAGAACAGGTCATGCGCGCCTACCCGCGCGAAGCCCCAAACGGCGCCCCGATGTTCGCCCGGGCCGGCATCACCACCAGCCCCGACCCCGACGCCTTCGCCGCGGCCGCCGGCCACGTCGCGGTATTCCAGATCCGCCCCGCGCGGCCAGCACCATGAGACCGCGCACCGCCGCGACGCCCGCAGAACCGGCCTGCCAGCCAGTGCGGTCCTGGCGTCCGCAGGCGCCAGGCCTGTGCTGCGGTCAGGTCTCAAAAGATGAAGTCTGAAACTCAGGAGGACGCGCCATGACCGTTCTGGTGACCGGTGCCCGGGGGGACGTCGGCGCGGCCGTGCTGGCGGGGCTGCTGGCGGCCGGGGAGCCGGTGCGCGCGTCGAGCCGCGCCCCGCGGCCCGGCGAGTTCCCCGCCGGCGTCGAGGTGGCGCGCGCCGACCTGGCCGACCCGGCGTCCTGGCCGGCCGCCCTGGCCGGCATGCGCAAGGTATTCCTCTACGCGCATTCCGAAGGCGCGGCCGAATTCGCGACGGCGGCGCGGAAGGCGGGCATCGAGCACGTGGTGCTGCTGTCCTCAAGCACGGTGCTTTACCCGGACGCCGAAGCCAGCCCGATCGCGGTGCGGCACATCGCGGCGGAGCGGGCGCTGGAGGAGACCGGTCTTGACCGGACCTTCGTGCGGCCGGGCTACTACGCGACGAACGCGCTGCGCTGGTGGCAGTCGATCCGCACCGGGCGCGTCCTGCGCACCGCGTTCCCCGACGCGGTTACCTCCCCGGTCCACGAACGCGACATCGCCCAGGTGGCGGTCCGGGCACTGCTGGACGACAGGCACCGCGGCGCCGCCTGCCCCGTGCTCGGGGCAGGCCCGGTGACCGTGCGCGAGCAGGTCGCCGCGATCGCCGGGGCGCTCGGCGAGCCAGTGCGGCTGGAGGAGGTGGACGTGGACACCTACCGCGCCCAGTTGCTCACCCAGCTACCCCGGCCGATCGTCGAGCGCGTCCTCCAGGACCGCGGGAGCGTGCCCCCGCTGCCCGCCGAGCTGGCCACCGACGCGGTGCCCGAGATCTTGGGCCGCCCCGCACTGACATTCGCCGAATGGGCCCGCGACCACGCAGCCGACTTCCGCTAACCGCATGAACCACGTGAGCCAGCCGCGAAACCCCAGACTCCCGCCGATTGCGCGGGGGCGGACCTGCGCGGCAGCGACGATCGCCGCCTGCGGGATGAAGACGGCGTCCGGAATGATGGCCGCCTGATCGAAGGGCAGGTCGTCGGGTAGGTCGGCTAGTGCCCTGCAGATCATCCGATTCCGGGCGGGCCGCCAGTTCGCATGCGCTCCCATGCCAAGACGCGCCAGCCGGTGGTTACTCGCGCGCCCGGCTCCGTGCCTTGTAGTAACGATCCGTTACGGCGATCGCAGCGCCGGCGTGCGTGCCGGCACTCTCGTTCGATGATTAAGCGACCCGGCGCACGGCGACGACGTTCTGCTGCCAGTAACCCTTGAACGGGGTGATCTCGATGTCCTCGCCGATCTGCGGCGCCTGAATGACCAGCCCGGAGCCGATGTACATGCCGACGTGCCCGGGATCCTCAGCCGTGCCGTCAGAGCCAGGGGTAAACAGTAGGTCCCCCGGCATGAGGTCGCTGAACGAGTAAACCGCCGTCCCGGCATACACCTGCTGGAAGGTCGTACGCGGCAGCGAGACCCCGGCAGCCCGGTAGGCCATCATGACCAGCCCCGAGCAGTCGTACCCGACCGGCCCCGTGCCGCCCCACACATACGGCTTCCCGAGCTGGGCCGCCGCATACAAGATCGCCGCCGCCGCGACACGCCGCTGCTCAGGATCAAGAGTTGCTTGCACCACACCCGTTGCACCACTAGAGTTACTGACATCAGCCTTCTGAGCTGGGCAAACATGGGGATTGAGCGTGATCTGACCGCCAGGACCCCCAGAGAAGATGTACGGCTTACCGAGCTGAGCGACCGCATAAGCGATGGCGGTCTGGACGGTGGCTGGTGTGCCCGGCGGGAGAGCGAAACCGGCCGGCAGCTGAATGGCCCCGGAGGCAGGCACGTGCCCGCCGTTGTCGGTCAGGCAGGCGGTGGCGGTGCCTGAGAAGGTGCTGACCAGCGCATCGGCCAGAGACTCCCACTCCGCATAAGCGCCGGGGAAGCCAGAGTGCTGCACATCCTGGGCGGCGACGGTCAGCGGCAGCGTCTGCCAGCCCGCGACCTGGACGAGGCGTGCGTAGAACGCCGACGCCGCGTACACGGGGTTCAGGATGTCGGCCGGGCTGCCCCAGCCCTGGGACGGCCGTTGCTGGAATAGGCCCAGCGAATCAGCAGTACCGCCGGTGAGGTTCCGCAGCCGTGACTCCTGCAGGGCCGTCGCGATGGCGATGACGGGAGCACGAGGGGGCAACTGCAGATCCGCGGCCACGTTGTAGATGATCTGGGCGTTGCCGATCTGGCTGGCATCGAGCGCGGGGAGCCCATCCGCGCTGACGCCCGCCTTCACTGGAGCAACCACCACAGGGGCAGGCGATGGCCGACGGCGCGCAGCAATCGCCGTTGGACGAGCACGAACGCCGTCATCGACACCCCTTGGGCGACGACGACAGCGCAGATCCACTGCGGTCTGGCGTGCCCGAGGGCACCGAAACCGCCGCGAATGGTGGCCCGCTGGGTGTAGATGGCCCAGGCCGCACCGGCTACGACCGCGATGACTCCGACGGTCTGGGCGGTCACCGCCCAAAAGTGACGGCCTGCGGCAACCATGGCCGACCCCGCTCACGGATCGCGAATCACTGGTGGAGTGCTCGGCGCGCACCTGGGCGCGTTGATTGCTTACCTCGGTGGCGACGCTGCTGATCGTTCGTCAGCCCAGGAGCGGGCGTCCATGGCATCAAGGACAGCCAGTTCGGCCTGGTCGACGGCCCAGGTGGCGTAATCCAGGGCATCGGCCGCGTCTTCCTCGGCGGCTTCGGCGTCTCTTTCTGCCTTCTTAACGTCATGCTCGTCGCGCTTGCCTCGGCGCGGTCGTGCATATCCTGCACTTTCGCGGCGGCGTCGGCTTTCATCGACTTCCACTGGCTTTGCGTGTGGCCGGCCGCTTGCTCCGTCTTCTCGTTGACCGCCCTTTGACCGGCAACGATATCTGCCTTGGCCTGGGCGAGGCGCGCCTTGACCTTCTCGTTATTTTCGTGCTGAGTTTGTTCGAAGGAACTCTTCAGATCCGCTGCGCGCTTTTGCAGGGTGTCTATCCGGTCAGAAACAGTCCGGCGGCCGAGGGCCGCGATCTGCCGCCCGGCCGGGGTCAGCCGGGTGCCTGCCGGGCCACGCAGCAGAAGAGTGACACCCAGCCGGCGTTCCAGCTGGCTCATGCGCATGCTGACGGCGGCCTGGGAGACGCCGTGACGGGCCGCGGCCTGGCCGAGGCTGCCCAGCTCGGCCACGGAATCCAGGAGCTGCAAGGCGAACAGATCCGGCGTCGATCGCGGCAGCATAAGCCAAAGATAACTTAAGCGATTCTTAACAGGGGGGATACGCCGAGCGCCGTTAGTTCCGGGCGAAGGCGTCAGCTGAGCCCTAGAGCCGCGGCCACGCTCCGCGCCGCCGCCCCTCCTTCTTCAATGCCCACGTCAATGGCCGCCGTCACGTTGAGGTCGGTGGCCAGTAGCCGGCCGATTTCCGGTACCGCCGCCGAGGCGGTAAGTGGACGCCCGGCCGCCTGGTACAGCGCCTCCAGGCGGCTGGCCGCCCTGTTGAGCGCTGCGGGCGAGTACTCCCAGTCCTCGCCCCAGGGCCGGTCGAGGATCATCAGCCGTACCGCTGCGGCGGGATGGTCATCGACAAGGTCGCGGACGAGCACCAGGTTCCCTGCTGACTTGGCCATCTTCGCTCCGCCGATCCGCACCGTGCCCGCGTGCAGCCATGCGCGCGCGTAGGGGCGGACACCGGTGAACGCCTCGGCCATCGCCGCGTGGTAGGCATGGTGCGGGAAACGCAGGTCAGCGCCACCCGCGTGGACATCGACCCCAGCGCCGAACACCGACAGGGCCATGGCCGCGCATTCGGCATGCCAGCCCGGGCGGCCCCGGCCCCACGGTGACTCCCACGCCGGGTGGCCCGGCTCATCGGCCTGCCAGACCGCCACGTCCAGCGGGTCGTCCTTGGCGGCATCGTCCAGCCGCCCGCCGTATTCCGCGGCCAGGCGCAGTGCCGTATCCCGGTCGAGTCCGGCGCGGCGGACGGCGGGCTCCCCGTGGAAGTACACGCTGCCGTGCCGCGCGTAGGCGGCATCGGTGGCCAGCAAGCCGGCGGCCAGGCGGATGACCTGGTCGACGTAGCGGTGCGCCCGGGGCTCATGCTGGACGGCCTGCACGTTCAGCGCGGCCATGTCCCGGTCGAAGTAGTACTGCTGGACCGCCGCGAACGAGTCGTACGGTTCCTCGGCGCGGTGTGCCGCCTCATCCAGGACGTCATCGACGTCGGTGATGTTCCGGCAGATCTCGGGTTCCACCCTCAGGAGGCGCAGCGTCCGGGCCAGCGTGTCGAGCCAGACGAACGTCGCCGCGTGCCCCAGGTGCGTGACGTCGTACGGGGTGATCCCGCACGCGTAGATGCGGGCGCGGTCCAGGATCGCCACCCGGTGGCCACCCAGGGTCAAAGCGGCGGCCATCTCGGCCAGGTCAGCGCCCGGCTGCGTCTGGTTCATGGCTCCAGTGTCGATCACTTCAGCACCCGGGTGACACCGATCGCGCCGGCGGGCGCATGATCTCCGGCGTCGGGGGGGCCATCGTCTGGGTGAGCGACCGGGGGGCCGCGCCGGACGCTATGTGCGGGTAGTGCAGCTTGAACGTCGGCCGCTCGGACCGGATGCACGGAATCCGGCGTGCTTACCGCAGCCGCTCCAGGTGATCTTCTTGCAGCGGCAGGACTGCACATGAGGCATCTCCGATTCTGGCTGGTTGGCCGCGGGCTCCTTGCCTGCCCGGATAAGGGCTTTGGTCCCTGGTTAATACCCCACCGGTATTTGGCGACTGAGGTACTGGCCGGATAGCGTTTGACCATCCGTATACCCATGGGGGTATCTGGGCAGGCAGGAGGCCTCATGCTCGCTATCGCCCTCCCGGTCGGGCCGCTGATCGGCCTATCGCTGGGAGCTCTCGGCGGCGGCGGATCGATCCTCACCGTGCCCGCGCTGGTGTACCTGCTGCACCAGCAGCCGCACGCCGCCACGACCGGCTCGCTGCTCATCGTGGGAATCCAGGGGTGTTATAGTCGAACCGTAAATACCCCCTGGGGTATCTAACACTGGACGACAGCAAGGAGAACCTTTGTGAGCCCGGTGGACACACCCGAGATCGGCATCGACCAGCTCGCCGATTCCGTCAGGGGCGGTGCGGCGGTCGTCCCCGCACAAGACCATCTTTAAGGAGAATCACCATGTGCCGAGTAGTCACCTGCAGAAGATGTGGCAAGACCACCTGGGCGGGCTGCGGCCAGCACGTCAAGCAGGTGATGGCCGGTGTCCCGGCCTCCCAGCGTTGCCCCGGCCACGCCGACGACCCCGCCGCCAGCGGCGGCTGGCTGCGCAAACTCATCGGCCGCAACTGAGCCGCCATCACGTCACGCCCCGCCCGCCTGGCCCCGTGCGCTCCGCAAAGACGCCTGAACTGGACGATAGCGCTATCACGGATACTGCCAAGATGGGGATTTACCAGGACCAGGTTCTGCCCCGCGTCATAGACGCGGTCATGAACCGCCGCGAGTTCGCGCCAATACGTGGCCGCGTGTGCAGTGGGCTTGAGGGGGAGGTCCTTGAAATCGGTTTCGGGTCGGGCCTCAACATTCCGTACTTCCCGCCTGCTGTTACTCGTGTGCGGGCGGTCGATCCGGCGGCCGTGGGCCGGCGGCTGGCAGCGAAGCGGGTGGCGGCAAGCGGGGTGCCGGTGGACTACATCGGGCTTGACGGGCAGGCGCTTCCGCTGGATCTGGCCAGCGTGGATCATGTGGTGGCGACGTGGACACTATGCACTATTCCTGACGTCGAGCGCGCCCTTGGCGAGGTGTACCGGGTGCTGCGTCCGGGGGGCTCGTTTCATTTCGTGGACCACGGCCGCTCCCCGGACCCTGGTGTGGCCCGCTGGCAGGACCGGCTGACTGGGCTCCAGCGCCGTCTGGCCGGCGGGTGCCACCTCAACCGGCCGATCAGCCAGCTGGTGGCTGACTCTGGCCTGGAGCTGACCCGGATGGATAACTACTACATGATGGGCCCCAAGCCATTCGGCTACATGTACGAGGGCAGAGCAGTCAAGGCATAAGCGCGCCGCCGCTGAACCCCCTCGTGCCTCCCGGCTCCATAACGACGGCCGGACCGGCTCCAGCCATCTAGCCCTTAGGGGTATTTCTGTAGCCCGAGCATCTGCTCGGGGGCCGGTCTCAGTGGGTGTGGTGATACCCGTTGGGCGTGTCGGCTAGCTGGTCCTGGCCGATGTTGTCGCGGTAGAACTCCTGGACGGCGGCGAACGCCCGCGCGCCGTAGACAGTGGCGGGACCGCCGTTCATCAGGAACGTGACACCGATCGCCTCGGCCGCTTCCTGCGGGCTTGCCCCGTGCTGGACCGCCGCATGGGCGTGCGCCGCGATACACCCATCGCATTCCTTGCTGACCGCGATGGCCAGGGCGATGAGCTCCTTGATCTTGACGTCCAGGACCCCGGCCGCCAGCGCTGAATCATGCAGTTCCTTGTAGCCCGCATAGACCTGCGGGATCGCGTGCCGCAATTCACGCGTGGGGACCCGTAGCTCTTCGCGCACTGCCTTTCCGTAGCTCATGCTGTCCTCCCGATGACCGCCGAGATACCGCCACTGGTATGCGGCCGCTGTGTGCGGCGCCACGGCCTTTGGTCCCGGGCCAGGTCCGCGCCTTGTACGAAGTTCCCAGCCGGCCTTTGCCTATCGGCAGGCAGCCCCGGCCAGGGGGACCGCCTCAGAAGGGCGGCTCAATGATCGATATGAGCCCGGCTCTCAGCGGTTGATTGAGTGACTAAGCGGGCGGCGTGTTAAGCCGCTGCTGCGTCGGAGGCGTGCTCAGCCCCATGCTGCTGCGGCTGGGGTGGCTGCCATTGCCGTCGCCGCCATGGCAAGGCGGCGATCATGAACGCGATGACGCCGAGGCTGACGAACATCATCACGTCGTTGACAACCTCCCAGTTGTGCCAGGTCAGCATCTGCATCGGCAGGTAGAAGATGGCCGCGTAGGCGCCGAGCACGATCTGCAGCGGTATCGACAGCCGGGTTGGCCGGGCGGTCGCCGATGGTGCCTGCCAGAGCAGGTACTGGTTGCCGAATGAGGGCGTGATCACCACAAGCGCGGTCGTGGTGGCCGTGGCGACATCCAGCGGGTGGGCGCGGCGCCACCACCACACGGCCAGCAGCGCCCCGGCGATGGCGGCCTTGGTCCCAGTTGACCCCGCGTTGAGCCACAGCGGGTCCTGCCAGACCGGAAGCTTTGTCGGGTGAACGGTCACCCATACCCCTGACCAGCCCCAGGTCCCGATGCTGGGGTGGGTCTCAACGAGCTGCTTTGCAATGTAGGGCAGCTTGGCGACCGGCGTGCCGACGGTGAGCGGCATCGTTGCGAACAGCAGCGCCCAGATTCCAGCGGCTGCGGCCGCGAACTGCGTACGACGGCGCCATGATGGCAGGGCGAGCAGCAGCGCCGGGCCGAACACCGCCGGCCATGTCTGCGTGGCTATCGCCAGGCCGAGCAGGATGCCAGCAGCGACGGCGGGTAGGCCGGAGACGTGCGGGCCTGCCCGCAAGACGATGAGGAACGCGGCCAGGACGAACAGAAAGCAGGCCGGCTCGAGCTGGCCGTGCACGCTGCTGACCAGAATGGCAAGCGGATTACAGGCGTACTGGAATCTGCGCAGCGGCGCCCGCTCACCGGCGGCCCCGGCAACTGCGCCGACCAGCACGACCACCCCGACATCGCACAAGATCGCCGGGATCCGGGCGATGATCAGCCAGGACACGTGCAGGTGCAAAGACGTCCAGGCTGCTCCGGCCAGCACGAAAACATAGACGGGCAGGGACCCCCACCCGTTTTGCCGGTTGTTCAGGATCGGGTCGCGGTGATGCAGGACAGCAACACCCGCGGCCTGGAAGTCATTCACAAGATCGTAAGGCTGAGTGCGGTAGGCGAGGGCCAGCATCGCCAGCCGCAGCACCGCTGCGGTGCAGATCGCTATCACTAGCGAGGGCCGCCAGTTGCGGCGCTGCCCGATCACCATGAGTGCCACGCTGATCGCGAGAAGCAGCAGCGCCGCCGCGCACCGATGGGGAGTGAGCTGATCGTAGATCACGCAACCTCGGCCCGCGCGATCAGCCGCTGCAGGGGACACATGCGCAGCGAGCCTTCATTCACCCAGATGGATACGACGCAACGGAACATGCCGGTGAGGGTCACGCCTGTCCAGCTGATCAGCGCCCCCACCGCATGATCGTAACTGTCAGCAAAGGCCGGTGCGACGGACACGCCAGCTGGCCCATCACCACGACGGCCGGGTCGGTGCTCACCCGTAGACGCTGACAGCATCAGGCAGGCCACCGAGCTCTCCAGGTACCTGCGGAACTGGGATCACTGGCGCTGCGGCCCGGTCCGGCCGCTAACTTTAGTTGCTGCCGATCTCCATCCCCACAGGCGAGGCCCGCTATCGGACGCACCGCTGATGGCGGACGTCCTCGATCTACAGAAAGTACCCGAGGAGATTCACGTCCGGTCTGCCGTCAAGCCGTGGTGTTGGATTTCGTGATCGGAGTCATGCTCAAGATAAGTGCGAGATCCGCTATTCGGTACGCTCTGGCACAGCTGCACGTCCGTCACGGCTTTCCAGATGGAATGATCTGCGTGGCTCCGGTTCTGTCCAGGCGCGGCGATTCAGGGGCCGGCGCCAGTGTTGGGAGCGGGCTTTCCCGGAGGGCCGGCGGACCGGTGGTCCGACTTACAGTAAACCAGGCCCTTTCACGCGCGCTGCGAGGAGCACAACCAGTGACCGGCAAGACGGATGGGGCGCAGCGAGGTACTGGCCTGATAGAGGCGCTCCACGTCACCGGCCCGGCGGCCGAGCACGCCGATAAGCTCATGCTCTTTGGGCGTTTCGTCGGCTCCTGGCGTCTCGAATGGACCGGGCCTGACACCGGCGGGCAGCCCGCCACGATGACCGGCGAGCTGCATTTCGGCTGGGTACTGGGCGGTCGTGCGGTACAGGACATCTGGATCGTTCCTGGTCGCGGAGAACCCGGCGAGGGCCAGCCGCCGCTGGCGTTCCACGGCTCGACCATCCGGTTCTATGACTCCGGGATCGATGCCTGGCGCTCCACCTGGATCGAACCGGTCAACGGCCGGGTACGACGCTTCATCGGCCGGGCCGACGGCTCCGACATTGTGCTCCTCAGCGAGGAGGATGACCCCCACCTGCGGTGGCGCTTCACCGACATCACGGCGGACGCGTTCACGTGGCGCGCCGAGAGTTCACGCGACGCGGGTGCCAGCTGGACCTTCGACGAGCAGATGCTGGCCACCCGAGATAATCCCGCTCGAGCCCGCGCATTACCGAAACCTCGGTGCTTACGGAATGCAAGCGAGCACGGAACTGGCGGCCAGGCAAGACGGCCGAGCCCGCACCATTCAGATCTGGTTGACCGGTGCACCAGGACCGGCGCCAAGCAGGTCATTGCTCCGAGCACGCATTCGTTCTGCGCGGTACTTATGCGATGCGTGCTGCCAGGGTTTCGAGTGTCTCAGATATTTAAGGTTGACGATCCCCGTGGCGCTTTCGACCCGGTCGGGATCGAGGTATCGGGTGATGAGTCCGTCTCGGTCGGCTCGTCGGAGGGTCTGGGTGTAGGACCGCGCTGGCCGGGCGGGTTGGGTGGTTCACCGGGTTTGCGGGCTGGAGCGCCGCTTGCGCCGGTCCCTGATCACGTAGATCGGGGTGGCGATGATGGCGATGAGGATGAGGATCGACACGATGATCCACGGCCCGATATGGAACTGCTTGCTGTTGTTGCTGGCGGCGGCGAGCAGGGTCGCAGCTACGACTATCTGGTGGTGCATGGCGGTTCTCTCCTTGGCGGGTCGGTTCTAGGGCCCGGCCCTTATGTGCTGGTGGGCCTGGGTGGTGGCCGGCCGTCTTCTCAGGTGATGTCCCGGCGGAGCGTGGTGCGGGATGCGATGAGCGCCACAGCGGCGGCGATTGCGGCGATGAGCGCCGCGGCGGCGGCGAAAGGCAAGGGGCCGCCGCCGTTGAGACCGTGGGCGGGCCCGAACGCCGCGTTGCCGAGCTTGGCCCCGGCGAGCGTGGTGGCCGCGGTGCAGGGCAGGTAGGGGCGGACGGAGGTGTAGAGCCCGCCGATGATTGACTCAATGATGATGGCCCACACGAAGATGCCGATCACGGTGGCCAGTTGCGAGCGGACGAGCGAGCCCACGGCGACACCGAGCGCGGCGAGCAGGGCGGCACCAACGACCGCCCCGGCGACGTCGGCGATGAGGGTGCTGGTGGACAGGGCGACGTGGTCGCCGTGGGCGGCGACGAAGATGAGCCCGACGCCGGTGGCGATGATCCCGGCGACAAGCCCGAACACTGCGCCGACGCTGACCGCAGCGATGGCTTTGGCCCCGAGCACTCGTGCCCGTCTTGGGGTGGCCAGGTAGGTGAGGGTGGCGGTGGAGTGGCGGAACTCGCCGTTGGCGACGATTGACCCGAGTACCGCGGCGATGAGCATGGCGAAGCCGGTGACGGTGGTGACGGTGCGCAATCCGTCGGCGATGGAGGTAGGAGGCACGCCGGTGCCGCTGGTCCCGGCGCGGTTGTTCTCCAGCAATGAGAACAGGGCGGTGAGGGCGGCAGCTACGGCCAGCAAGCCGTAGGTGAGGCGCATGGTGGCGAGCTTGAGCAGCTCGGTGCGGATGAGCCGGGTCATGGGGTTACCTCGGTTCGTGTGGTGTTTGTGGTGAGGCGGAGGAAGATGTCTTCTAGGTCGGCGGCTTCGGTGGTGGTCTCGAAGATGGGGATGGCGTGCTCGGCGGCGAGGGTGCCGATCTGCTCGCTGGTGGCGCCGGTGATCTCCACGCGGTCAGCGCCAGTCACGGTGGCCGTGGCGCACTGGACGGCGAGCAGCTCGGCGAGTTCGGCGGCTCGGGGCGTGCGGACCTGCACGACGAGGGTGCCTCTGATGGTGAGGTCGGCGAGGCTGGACTCGGTGACGAGCCGGCCCCGGTCCAAGATCACGACGCTGTCAACGGTCTGGGCGACCTCGGCGAGGATGTGGCTGGAGACGAGCACGGTCCGGCCCTCCTCGGCCAGGTGGCGAAGCAGGGCACGGAGCCAGTGGACGCCCTCGGGGTCGAGGCCGTTGGCGGGCTCGTCGAGGATGAGGATCTCCGGGTCGCACAGCAAAGCGGTAGCGAGAGCGAGCCGTTGGCGCATCCCGAGGGAGAACTGCCCGACACGGCGATCGGCGGCCCCGGTCAGGTCGACGAGGCCGAGCGCCTCGTCGGCCCGTTGGGGTGCGGCGCCACTGGCAAGGGCGGCGATGCGGAGGTGATTGCGGGCACTACGCCCCGGATAGGCGAGGGACGACTCCAAGGCGGCGCCGACAACATGGAGCGGATCGACCAGGTCGGCGTAGCGGCACCCGTTGATCATTGCCGTGCCTTCACTCGGGGTGACCAGACCGAGGAGCATGCGCAGCGTGGTCGTCTTGCCGGCACCGTTGGGACCGAGGAATCCGACGACGCTGCCCTGCTCGACGGTGAAGCTGACATGGTCGACGACGGTGAGGCCGTCGAAGCGCTTGGTGAGCCCGTCAACCTCGATCACCGCCATGCCGACCGCCCCGCGACCTCGTTTAGTTGGGTGTGGTATTCCATGACGACGATCGTGACGGCTGAAGCCGGGCGTTTCGTCGGGCCGAGAGCGGTTTCTGACGTACGCCCGGGAACGTAACCCGGCCATTCCGTTACGTCGAAAAGCGCACGTCAAGAGCCGCTCCCCGGCGGATGCGACGGGGGAAACCGGGTCGGTACGGTGGCCAGGATGAATGACGTGGATCACCCAGGCTCCCGGCCCACCCGCCGGATGCCGCGCTGGCTGGGCGGGGTCAGCTGGCAGCGTGACCTGGGACTACCGGCGGTCCTGCTGGTCATCCAGCTGGCGGGTGCTGCGGCGACCGTGGCCGGCCACCACAGTCCGGCCAAGCATCTCGGCGCCGCCGACTGGGTTCTGCTCGTCGTCGGCCCGGCGGCGCTCGTGTTCCGGCGCCGCTGGCCCGTCGCGGTGCTGTGGGTGGCGTTGGCGGCGACGCTCACGCCTTCGGGGGCCTGGTCGGCAAGTCTCAGCCTGATCGTGGCGTTCTTCCTCGCCGCGATCGGCGGCCACCGTCGTGCCGCCTGGGTGGTGATCGTGGTCGGCTACCTCTGCTCGGTTTGGCTGGCCCCGCTGGTATTCGGAAATCCAGGGGTGTCGCTCACCTTCGCTCTGGCCTTGGCTGGATGGCTGACCGTACTGGTCATCGCCGCGGAGTTCGTCCGATTGCGCCGGGAGCGCACCCTGGAGACCAGGGCCACCCGAGCGCTTGACGCCCGCCGCCGGGCCAGCGAGGAGCGCCTTCAGATGGCGAGAGACCTCCACGACGTGATCGGCCACCACATCTCGCTCATCAACGTGCAAGCTGCCGTGGCGCTGGACCTCATGGAAAGCCGACCGGAACAGGCCCGGGGTGCCCTCACCGCCATCGAGGGCGCATCGAGGGACGCGCTCGACGAGCTGCGCACCATGCTCGCGGCACTTCGGCGTGATGGTGAGGACGCGCCACGATCACCGGCCCCCGGTCTGGCCCGCCTCCACGAGCTGATGGAACTGACCCATGCCGCGGGGATCTCGGTCACCGTCCTGACCGTCGGCGACCGCCAGCCCTTGCCCGCCGCGGTCGACCTGGCCGCCTACCGCATCATCCAGGAGTCCCTCACCAACGTCGCCCGCCACGCAGCGCGGTCCACCGCGACGGTCCGGCTCGCCTACGATCCCGACGGCCTCGACATCGAGGTCAGTGACGACGGGCGCTCCCCAGCCGCCAACGGCTCTTCCTCCCGGCCCGGCACCGGCAACGGGATCGCCGGGATGCGTGAGCGCGCCGTCGCCCTCGGTGGAAGGCTGGAGGCCGGGCCGGACCCCGGCGGGGGATTCGTTGTGACCACACACCTACCATTCGCAGGCCCGTCGTGATCCGGGTCGTGCTGGCCGACGACCAGGCGCTTGTGCGTGGCGGGTTCCGGTCGCTTCTCGACGCCAGGGACGACATCGACGTCGTCGGCGAGGCGGCGGACGGTCACGAGGCAGTCGCGCTGGCGAGGCAGCACCGGCCCGACGTGGTGCTCATGGACATCCGCATGCCCGGTCTCGACGGTCTCGACGCCACCCGCCAGATTGCCTCCGATCCCGACCTCGCCGCGGTCCGCGTCGTGATCCTTACCACCTTCGGCCTCGACGAGTACCTCTTCGATGCCCTCCGCTACGGCGCCAGCGGGTTCCTGGTCAAAGACACCCGGCCCGCCGACCTGGTCGAGGCCGTCCGGGTGGTCGCGGCGGGCGACTCGCTCATCTCGCCCAGCATGACCCGACGGCTGATCGAAGAATTCGCGACCAATGCCAAACCATCCCGGCCCGCCAAAGAGCTCGATGTGCTCACCCACCGCGAGCGGGAGGTTCTCGCCCTGGTGGCCGGCGGGCTCACCAACGACGAGATCGGCCAGCGGCTCTACCTCAGTCCTGCCACCGCGCGGACCCACGTCAGCCGGATCATGACCAAACTGGCCGCCCGCGACCGCACCCAGCTGGCCGTCCTGGCCTATGAGACCGGCCTGGTGCGCCCAGGATGGCTCACGTGATCCGCGCCGCCAGCGAGACCACAGCGACCGGCGGGTACGTTCACGGTTACCGGCGGTGCGAGCAGGAGCGCCTGGACGATCAGGCCGGCGCGCTTGTCGAACTGCTGCACGCTGGGACCGCGTACCCGCCGGGGAGCGTCGTCCTCGAGGTCGGCTGTGGCGTCGGCTCCCAGACCGTCACCCTCGCCCGCCGCAGCCCGAATGCGCGTTTCGTGTCCGTGGACGTCTCGGCCGGCTCCGTCAGCCTCGCCCGGCGGCGGGTCGCCGATGCCGGGCTGACGAACGTCGGTCTCTTCCAGGCCGACCTTTTCGCCCTGCCGTTCCGGCCGGCGTCGTTCGATCACGCCTTCATCTGCTTCGTCCTCGAGCACCTGTCCCGACCGCGTGAAGCATTGGAGAACGTCCGGGGACTGCTCAGGCCGGGCGGCACCGTCACCGTCGTCGAGGGCGACCACGGCTCGGCCTTCTTCCATCCCGACAGCGAGGCTGCTCGTGCGGTGAATGCCTGCCAGGTCGAGTTGCAGCAGCGGGCCGGCGGCGACGCCCTGATTGGCCGGCGGCTATACCCACTGCTCGCCGACGCCGGCTACGCCTCCGCCGAGGTGACACCACGAAACGTATATGTCGACGCGTCCCGTCCCGACCTGGTCGAAGGATTCACCCGCCGGACGTTCACCGCCATGATCGAGGGCGTCCGCGACCAGGCGATCGCGACACAACTATCGTCCCCCGACCGTTTCGATGCCGGCATCCGCGACCTGCACCGAACCGCAGAGGCAGACGGCGTCTTCTCCTACACGTTCTTCAAGGCCACAGCCACCACGCCGGGCCCCGTTGGCAGTCCAGGAGATCGCCTCGCCTGAAGGAGACACCCGTGTATCACCGCGTCGTCGCCAACGAAGTCCATGCCACGTTCGCCTGGTTCTGCAAGTGCAGGTCAGCGAGGTGCGCTGAAGTTCAGGCGTTCTGAAGTTTTGTTCGATTTAGCGCCCTCAGTAGGATTCGAACCTATGCACACGGCTCCGGAGGCCGCCTCTGGAGACTAGCGAATCCTATGCCTGACCTGGGTGGACTCTGGTCCGGCTGAGGGAGTCGCCGAAGCCGTTCCGCGCATATTCCGGATCATGATCGGTGCTGGGGGAGTGCCGTGTGCTTCGTTAGCTGGACTTCGCGCATAGGTGCGCCTGCGCGTCTCGGTACTTGCTGCTGTGCGGTCACAGTAGCGCGCGGCATACCAGACCTCTTGCCCAGCGTCCCTCCCTCTCTGCCAGCACACAGCCGTCGCGGCACGACCGGCGCAATAGCCTGTGGTCATGGCGACGCACAGCCGCGGGCCGTCGGTCGGCATGATCCCGAGCCCGGCGATTCAGGGAATCCATCTCGGGCCGCTGTTCATCCA
>Ga0302223_10000497_pt1 | contig 25121 bp, 23 predicted proteins | sample II_Palsa_E2_3_FD_194565 | JGI IMG/M metagenome (GOLD analysis project Ga0302223, IMG submission 194565) | Peat permafrost microbial communities from Stordalen Mire near Abisko, Sweden - II_Palsa_E2_3 | ecosystem: Environmental > Terrestrial > Soil > Palsa > Peat permafrost | place: Sweden... | reverse complement strand
CAGCCAGGCACCGTTCTTTTACTGGCTGTACACGTTGCTGATTGCGGCGGGCGCGGCGGTGGTGCTGATCCCGAATTTTCCGCTGGTGACGATGACGATTCTGTCGCAGGTGTTGAATGGGGTGCTTCTGCCGTTCGTGCTGTATTTCATGCTGAAGCTGGTGAACAACAAGGCGCTGATGGGGCGGCACACGAACTCGACCTGGTTCAACGTGGTGGCGTGGACGACGACCGTAATTGTGATTGGGTTGACGGTGGTGATGGTGTGGCAGCAGCTGCACTCGGTGGCGGGGAGCTAGTTGTCAGTTCTCAGTTGTCAGTTGTTAGTGGGACACTGATCGGTTTTCAACTGAGAACTGAGAACGAATAACTGACAACTGTCTCACAGGAGTTTGCCGTCGGCCAGGTCGCGGATGAGGGTTAGGTCGGCGGAGAGGAAGTCGTAGCCGGGGAGCGCGGAGAAGGGGGTCCAGAGCATCTGCTGGAAGATGCGGTTGACGGGCTCGCCCTGGAAGTCGCGGACGAGGAAGAATTCGATTTCGATGGCGCCGCCGTTGCGGTAGGTGTGGCGGATGGTGGTGATGCTGGGGCCGATGGTGGCGTGGATGGCCAACTCTTCTTCCAACTCGCGGGCGAGGGCTTGTTCGGAGGTTTCATCGGGCTCGATCTTGCCGCCGGGGAACTCCCACTTGAGGCCCATGGGCTGGCCGGCGCGGCGCTGGCAGATGAAGATCTCGCGGGTGGGGCCATCGCCGCGGAGAATCAGCGCGGCTACGACGCGTCGCAAAGGCCTGGCGGCTGCGGAGTGGCGAGGTTCGTCGAGCTTGCGAATGGGGTCTTTCACGTCTAACCAACAGTGTAGACGTTCCAGGGTGGGCATTGGTGTACGCGGAGAGGCAATGGCAGCTTCTAGCTGCTAGCTTCTAGCAAAGGCAAATACAGGGGTCTCTCCGCTCCGCTGCGCTTCGGTCGAGATGACGGTTGTGTTTAGGGGGTGACGCAGGCAGGGTAGTAGACGGGCCAGCCTTCTGCGGCGGCGCGAGTGAGTAGGTCGGTGCTTGGGTTTACGGGGAAGGCGCCGGCGATATTGTGTTGGAGGCGGGCGATGGAGAGCATGGCGGCGTCGTGGATGGAGTTGCCGAAGACGGCGTCGGGTGCAGTGATGCCTACGCGGCGCAGGGCTTCTACTTTGCCTTCGTCGGTGGGAACGTGGATGAGGCGGTCAGTGACGTGGTCGTTGTCGACTTCTACGCGGGCGGCGAGGACGTGGTCGGCGGGGATGTTGAAGCGGCGGACGCCTTCTTCGATGACCCAGTTGTTGGTGGAGCTGACGGCCCAGATATCGCAGCCATTTTGCTGGAGCTCGGAGATGAGGGCGGCGAGTTCGGGAAAGATGTTGGGCTCGATGTAGTCGCGGAAGAACTGGGCGGCGGCGGTGCGGAGGCGATCGACGGGGAGGCCGCGGTAGACGGTGACCATGTCGCCGCAGATGTCGTACTCGGAGACGGTGCCGTGCTGGTAGCCGGCGTAGCGCTGCTTGATCCAGGCGATCTGGTCGAGGGAGAAGAGCTTGGTGTCGATGGACCAGTGCATGAAGGCGGAGCCGGCGTCGCCGGACCAGAGGGTGCCGTCGCAGTCGAACACGGCGATCTTTGGGGAGAGGGAAAGGACGCGGGCGTGAAAATCGGGGGTGGTGAGGCGGAGGGCGGTGCTGGTTTCGGACAAGGGGCTACCTCTGGATGCGTTGGCTGCAAATGTCATTTTATGCGAGGCGCGGTGGAGTTCCGGTTGGCCGACGCGAGAAGCAGATTTCCGTGAGGAATGACTGAGAAAGGCAAGGGCAAAGGCTTTGACGCAAAGGGCGCAAAGGTAGCCACGTTTCGCCACGTAAGGCGGGGAAGATGGAGAGAGGGACGGTGTCGATTGGCTTGGGGAGCGAGGTTAGCGCTGGCCCCAGTGCTCGGAGCGGATGGGGGAGAGGTTGGCCCACTTGGATTCGGGGGCGGTGCCGGGTTTGCGAGCTAGCTTAGCGCGCAGGAAGTTGAGGGTTATCACCAAGAAGTAGAGGGACCAACCGGCGGGGCTGAACTGATGAAAGATGATGGCCAGCAGGACGAATCCAACGATGAGGGCAAAGCTGATGATGTTTGCGATGGTTGATTTCGACAACGCGCGGAGAGAGTCGATTTCAGCTTCGGGCCAGCGCTGGTTGGCGATGCCGGACTCGAGACTGGTGGCGGAAAGAAAGGCGATGAGGCCGCCTGCGACGAGCAGAAACAGCTGGAGGCTTAGCAGCGCGGTGAAATGGGAGAGATGATGGTGTGGCGCCCAGGGGTCGAAGGTGACGAAGAAGGAGCTCGCGGCAATCAGACCGCCGAGGACGCTGAGGGCGGCGACTTGCGCGGCGGAGAGTTGGGAGCTTCGCCTCATGGAGAGGATTATAGGAGCTTCGTGGAGGGGAGGGCGAGCATAAAATGGTGGGGCTATGAGCTTATTTTTTGCGGGTGGGTCGGCGGATACGGAGATGTCGGGGGCGGAGGTTCGGGCGGGTCTGCGCGAGGCTTTGGGGAAACTGGGTGAGCGCAAAAGGGTTGTGGCGGTGCCGCCGGATTTTACTCGGTTTCATTCGAAGGCTGGAGAGCTTACCGAGATGGCCTGGGAGTTCTATGGCGATGCGCTGGTGGATGTGCTGCCGGCACTGGGGACGCATACTCCGATGAGCGATGCGCAGATTGCGACGATGTTTGGCGAGACGCCGCGGGAGCTGTTTCGGGTGCATGATTGGCGGAAAGATATTGTGACGTTGGGTGAGGTGCCGGGGGAGTTTGTGCGCGAGGTTAGCGAGGGGAAGGTGGAGTACTCGTGGCCGGCGCAGGTGAATAAGCTGTTGCGGGACGGTGGGCACGATTTGATTTTGTCCATAGGGCAGGTGGTACCGCATGAGGTGGTGGGGATGGCCAATGGGAGCAAGAATATTTTTATTGGGACGGGTGGGGTGATGGGGATTCATCGCTCGCATTTTCTGGGGGCGGTGTATGGGATGGAACGCATGATGGGGAGGACGGATACTCCGGTGCGGAGAGTGCTGAATTATGCGAGTGAGCATTTTGGAAAGATGCTGCCGCAGATTGTGTACGTGCAGACGGTGGTGAATAAGAATGCCGCGGGCGAGTTGGTGATGCGGGGGTTGTTTATCGGCGATGATAACGAGTGTTTTGAGCGTGCGGCGGCGCTTAGTTTGCAGTGCAATTTTTTGATGATGGATCGCGAGATCACGAAGGCGGTGGTGTTTCTTGATCCGGATGAGTTTCATTCGACGTGGCTGGGGAATAAGAGCGTGTATCGGACCCGGATGGCGCTGGCGGATGGGGCGGAGTTGATTGTGCTGGCGCCGGGGGTGAGGGAGTTTGGTGAGGATAAGACGATCGATACGCTGATTCGGCGGTATGGATATTGCGGGACTCCGGCTACGTTGGAGGCGGTGAAGACGGATGCGGAGTTGGCCGCGAATCTTAGTGCGGCTGCGCACTTGATTCATGGGTCGAGCGAGGGGAGGTTCACGATTCGGTATTGCCCGGGGGAGTTGACGCGTGCGGAGATTGAGGGCGTGCACTTTGCTTATGGGGATTTGGGGGAGTATTCGGCGAAGTATGATCCTGCGAAGCTCAAGGATGGGTGGAATGTGGTGGACGGGGAGGAGATTTTTTATGTGTCGAACCCGGGGTTGGGGCTGTGGGCGTATCGTGGGCGGTTCCGGAATTAGCGGGGTCTCGTGAACCGATCCTTGGCATTGAGTGTTGAGGCTGCAAAATCAGTGCCCAGCGCGAGGTAGAGGCCTTCGTCTTCGTCTACAGGTTCAAAGAAGGCGAGGCCCGGTGCATCGTGGAATAGAAGGCCGTGATAGCGGATGTAATAGACGTGGCCGGCCTGGGCGTTGAGGTGGAGAAGAAGTGTGTGACCTTCACCGTCCATATTCTTCAACGCACCTTGATAGACGGCGCAGAGGTGATGCACGCCGGGATCGACTATGAAGTTGATATGGGTATTTGCATTCGTGGCTCCGATCCAGTTGCCATCGAGACCAATGTTCACCTTCGTCGTGGCGAATAATCCTTCGTTATCCATGGTTTCTATGACGTAGACGAGTGCTTTAGCGGGCGGAGGCTGGTTGGGGATTGAGGAAACAGTCTGGTTTCTGACGGTGAAGTTGGCGTTGGTTGAGCCGCAGGCGGCTAGAGGGTTTGAGGCTGGTTGCTGGGCTTTGACGGTGAGGGTGAGGAGGAGGAAGGCGGAGAAGCAGGTGAAGAGACGAGCGGCGTTCATGGGTTTCCCTTCGAGCATGCGCTTTGATCAATACGGTGTGCGTTTGTATATACCCGGCTTGGGAGAGAAGGACGCGGGCTTGGGTAGGAGAATTTTGGTGGAGGCGGGGTTGGCGCGTAGCGTGGGATTGGCGGTGAGGTAAGAACGGGCGCTCGCTGCGTGAGCGAGAAGCAGGTTCCTCGCTGCGCTCGGAATGACAGACAGAAAGGCAAGTGCAAATGCAAGTGCAAGTGCAAGTGCAAATGCAAATGCAAATGCAAATGCAAATACAAATACAAATACAAACAAATACAAATACGGGGGTCCTTCGCTTCGCTCGAGGATGACGGATTTGTGGGGAGGTATGAACCGACGCTGCGCTTTGGGCTAGTGGACGCCGGCTGGGGGCTTGCCGGCTTTTACTTTCTTGAAGAACCAGACGAAGAAGATGCAGGCGACGCTGAGGAGGGAGAGCCAGCGGAAGACGTCGATGAAGGCCCAGTAAGAGGACTGCATGCCTAGTTGCTGATAGAGGTTGGCCTTGGCGGCGTAGAGGGCGTTGGCTTTGCCGACGTGGTTGGTGAGGGCGTGCTGGGTACCGGCGAGGGCGTTCTGATAGCCGAGGCCGGACTGGGGGATGAAGTTGGTGAGCTCGTTCTGGTGGATGTCGGTGCGGCGGGTGAGAAGGGTGGTCGCGATCGAGATGCCGATGCTACCGCCTACGTTGCGGAGGAGGTTGAAGACGCCGCTGGCATTGCCCATTTGTTCATTGGAGAGCGTACCGTACGCGGCCGTTGAGATGGGCACGAAGACGAAGCTCAGACCGAAGCCGGTGATGAGGATGGGTAGGAAGAGTGTGCTGGGCGAGATGCCGAGGGTGATGGATCCGAAGTAAAGGGTGGTTAGGCCGAAGATGCCGAAGCCGAAGGTAAGGAGATAGCGGGGGTCGACCTTGTTGGAGAGGTAGCCGATAACGGGCATGCCGCAGATTGCTCCCAGGCCGCGCGGAGCTACGACGAGGCCGGCAGTGAAGGCGGTGTAGCCGAGGAGCTCCTGATAGAAGAGCGGGAGAACGACGACGGTGGAGTAGATGGCGATGCCGAAGAGGAAGATGAGGGTGGAGCCGACGAGGAAGTTGCGGTCTTTGAGGACGCGGAGGTTGACCAGCGGCTGCTTGCCCCAAAACGACTGATAGATGAAGATGGCGAGCGCGATGATCATGGCGACGAAGGTCCAGCGCAGCCATGTGGCGCCGAACCAATCGACTTCCTGGCCCTTGTCGAGGATGATCTGGAGGCAGCCGACCCAGACGATGAGGGAGCCGAAGCCGATGTTGTCGAAGCGGGAGACCTTGGCGTTCTTGATGTAGCTGGGGTCGTGGATGTACTTGTTGATCATGAACAGCGCGAGGATGCCGATGGGGATGTTGATGTAGAAGGCGTAGCGCCAGGAGTAGGTGTCGGTGAGCCAGCCGCCGAGGGTGGGGCCGAGGACAGGGGCCACGACGACGCCGAGTGCGAAGACGGCCATGGCGGCGCCGCGTTTGGCGGGGGGAAAGCTTTCGAGCAGGACGGCCTGGGAGATGGGTTGGAGGGCGCCGCCGCCGGCGCCTTGGACGATACGGAAGAGGAGCAGGAGGCCGAGCGAGGGAGCGGCTCCGCAGGCGAAGCTGGCCAGGGTGAAGATCGCGACGCAGAACATGAGGAAGCGCTTGCGGCCGAAGCGGAGGGAGAACCAGTTGGAGGCCGGGAGGATGATGGCGTTCGAGACGAGGTAGGAGGTGAGGACCCAGGTGGCTTCGTCGTTGGTGGCGGAGAGAGAGCCGGCGATGTAGGGGAGGGCTACGGAGGCGATGGAGGTATCGAGTACCTCCATGAAGGTGGCGAGCATGACAGCGGCGGCGATCCACCAGGGATTGACGCCGTGGGTGCACTCAGCGGTGGCGTCGGTGACGGCCTGGGGGGTGGCGTCGGTTGGCGCGGTTGCGGCGGCAGCGGCCATGCTCTGTGGATCTCGACTCTCTGGCAGGAGATGGTTGAGGCGGCGTGCGGATCCCTGAACTGGAAGGTTGGATGCCGGTGCAGGAGCCTGGGCATCATTATTTCAAACCGCGTACGAGCGCGGAGGGTTAGGGGAGATATTGCTGGAGCAGAAGTTGCTTGAGGCTTAGGGGAGTCTGCGAATTGAGATCATTTTGCTGGAGGGCGGCGAGGATCTGGTCGTGTTGCGGGGTGTCTTTTCGCAGGAATTCGACGAGGTAAAAGGTGTTGCCTTTGGAGGAAGCAGCGTACTGGTACTGGCCGGATTGATTGAGGTAATCGACGAGGGCACGGCCTGTGGCTTGGGTTCCTCCTACATACGAGCCGTTTTGCAGGAGGGAGGGGCCGGGGAATTGGTTGTAGAGCACGATGAGATCAGGATGCATCTGCTGGAGCGAGGCGACGGTGATGCCATTGCGGGCGATGCTGTTGGTGCCGAGTCCAAGGAAGTCGTAAGCAAACCAGCCGGAGTAGTAGGGGATGCCGCCGACATCTGGAAGGATCATGGTATGGCCAGCGGCGAAGGGGGCGAGGCGACGGCCGAGATCGAAATGGGCGCGCTTGATGGCGGCCGGGTATTTGACGTTCCAGAGGACTTCGCCAGGAGCGAAGGCGAGCACGAAGAGGACGGTGATGGCGACGGCGAAGCGCGAGACGCTGGGAATGTTCTCGGCAATGAGGAACAGGAGAAGGATGGGGAGCGTTAGCTGCACGTAGTAGCGATCGCCGAAGTTCATGGCCATGTCGTGCGGCGCGAACAGCAGCAGCAACAGCAGCAGGCTGCAGAGGGACATGACACGCGTGACGGTGCGTTTGGACAGCAAGGCGACTAGGGCGAGGGCAAAGAGATAGCCCTTGTACTGTGCGGCGGCGGAGGCGATGAGGGCGAGGGTGTCGCGCAGGTTGTCGTGAATAACTTTTACGTAGAAGGGATTGGGCAGCAGGTTGTGGAAGTAGTGCCAGCGGGCCAGGAAGTAGGTGAGGCCAAGGAGGAGCGAAAGGGCAAAGAGTGGAAGTTGTTTTGAGGACTGGCGGCGCCCTTGCCAGTAGAGGATGACACCTGCGCAGGCGAAGAGAATTCCTTCGGGGCGGGTGAGCGGGAGGAAGAGGAAGAGGGCGTAGACCCATGCGGGAGAAGTGGTGTCTGGCCGGGATGCGGCGAGCGACATCTCCAGGATGAGCAGCATGTAGAGCGGGGCCTCGAGGCCGGCGTAGATCTGCATCCAGACCACAGGGCCGAGAGTGACGAGAAGGAGGCCAAGAAGGACGGCCAGCCGGCTGGAACTGAGGGTAATGAGCCGGTAGATCATCCAGCCCACGCAGGCCAGGCCGACCAGCTTCATGAAGAGGACGGTGGAGAGGTGCAGGATTGCGGGAATGATGGCGATGACGGTGTAGATGGCGCTGGTATAGGCCTCTTCGTGGGTGCCGTAGGGGTTCCAGTTCCAGACGTGGTGGAGGGCGAGGTTTTTGCCGTAGCGGAAGCTGATGAAGGCGTCATCGACGGTGAAGCTGAAGAACACGAGGGTCCATGCGATAGCGGCTGCAATGGCCACGGCGAGGATGATTGTGCGTCTGGCTTCGACCCAATGCGCAAAGGAGACGTCCGCATCTCCAGGCCGGGAAAGAGCAGGGATGGGCTCCGTTTGTAGCATGTTTGCGTCGAGTATAGCAGAGGCGTTGCGGCCGATTGGGGAAGCGAGAGCTGCCTGCGGAAGAGACAGTTGTGCTACTTCGATGACCTGCGATGGGAACGAGGAGCGTTGACGATGGGCTCGCCCCAGGGGAGGGAGGCGTTGACGGGGAAGAAGCGTTTGAGGGAGAGGATGGGCATCTCGAAGAGGTAGAAGGAGATCATGGAAACGATGTAGGTGAGGACGAAGGCGAGGATGGCGCGGACGATGTGGTAGTAGTCGCCGGTATGGGTGTGGCTGATTTGGGCGCCGAGGCGGTCGTAGAAGGGTTCGAGCAGGATGTGGTAGACGTAGAAGCCGTAGCTGATGCGGCCAAGCCACCCGAGAGGAGCCCAGGAGAAGATTTGGCGGGGAAGGCCGGTGCGGAGAACCAGAGGGATGGTGGCGGCGGCGGCGATGCTGAGGCAGGGGAGGCCGAGCCAGAACTGGGAGGGGTACGTGAGATAGAGGGTTCCGGAGGCAATGCTGGTCCAGAGATAGACAGCGAGGCCGCCAATGAAGGCATGCATAGCGTATTTGCGGACGAGACGGTGGGTGCCGGGCTTGCGGCCGGTGGGGCTGGCGCGATTGCCCATGGCGAGGGAGAGGGCGCAGCCGAGGGCAATGGCGCCGCCCTGGGTGAGCAGGAAGTAGTCGTACAGGTGGTGGGTGCGGGCGCCGGCGAAGGGGGCTAGGGTGTAGACGGAGATCAGAAAAAACTCGCAGACGGCAAAGAACCAGAGGCTGAGGCGAAGGGCGTGGCGGCGGCTGTGCGCGAGGAAGATGACAATCGGCCAGATGAGGTAGAACTGCTCTTCAACGGCGAGCGTCCAGAAGTGATAGAGGGGAAGGGGGGAGGGAGTTTGGAGGGCGTAGCTGGAGAGGTGGGGGAAGTTCTGCAGGAAGAAGACGAAGACCAGCAGCGGGCGGAGCTGGGTGAAGTGGGCTCCGGTAAGGATCGCGGCGACTGCGACGGCGAGCAGGGCGAGGATGTAGAGAGGGAGGATGCGGAGGGCGCGGCGGGCGTAGAAGTTACGCAGACGGTTGACGGTATGGGACATCTCCCAAAGGCTGCCGGTGATGAGGAAGCCGGAGAGAGCGAAGAAGAGAACGACACCGCACCAGCTGAACTGGGTGAAGTAGCCGGCGAGGCGCTGGGCGGGCTTGGTGGACTGAAGGCCTCCGCCGTAGTGGAAGATGAAGACGAGGAGGATGGCGAGGCCGCGGAGGCCGTCGAGTGCGGCGTCGCGTCGGGTTTTGGGGATGGAGTTCGGGTCAGAGGGTCCGGAGTGGGTCGAAGGTCCGGGAGAGGAGGCGGACGAATCGAGGGGTGGATCTCTGAGGGTTGCGTCGGAAGCCATTTGGCTCAGCGTAGAGCGTTGGCTGCCGTGAGTCAATGATCGCTCGCGGTGTGGTATTTTTTGTGGGAATGAACGAGATCGAAGTGGTGGGAGCCCAGATCGAGGCGACGGCGGGCAAGGGCGGGCTCGTGCGCGTGAAGACGGGCGAGCGACCGTGGATTTACGGGTTGATGATTGGGCCGTCGGCGGTATTGGCCAACGGGGTGGTGCAGGGTGGAGTGCTGGGTTACCTGCTAAGCAGGCATGGAGTGGGGAGCGGTGGGCAGTCGCACATGATTTTTCTGCTGGCGCTGCCGACGAGTCTGTATTTTCTGTGGAGCCCGATCACGGATTTTTTTGTGCGGCGGAGGAGCTGGCTGCTGGGGGGTGGATTAGCGGCGGCGGCGCTGGTGGGGCTGGCGTTTCAGCAGAAGAACCTGTCGGGGCAGATGTCGATGCTGCTGATGCTGGTGAGCGCGTGCTGCGTGCAGCTGGTGGTGTCGAGCTGCGGCGGCATGATGGGGGCGATGGGTTCGGAGATGGTGAAGCGGAAGGCCTCGAGTTTCTACCAGGCGGGGGCAATGGGATTCGGAGCGCTTTCGGCGTGGATGCTGGTGTGGCTGAGCTCGCGTGTCAGCCAGGGGACGCTGGGGCTGGTGGCGGCGGCGCTGATTGGGTTGCCGACGCTGGCAGCGCTGCTGGCTCCGGCGCAGGAGCAGATTTCGACGGGAACGTTTGGGGCGACGGCACGGCGGGTGCGGGATGAGTTCAAGGCGACGTTCTGGCGGGTGGAGGCGCTGCCGTATGTCGCTTGCATGCTGTTTCCGGGTGCCAGCGGTTCCGCGATCGGACTGTTGCCGGGCATTGCGCAGCAGTACGGGGTGAGCGGCGATAACGTGGCGTGGATCAATGGGCTGATGGGCGGGCTGCTGGTTGCAGCCGGAGCGGGCGTGATGGCGTTGGTGAAAGTTCGAGCACGGGCGCCGGTGCTGTACATGGTTGTAACCCTGATCAACTGCATAGGGCTATTCGTGATCATGCTGGGGCCGCAGCGTCCGATGACGTACCTGGTGGGGGTGCTGCTCTACCTGTTCACCGTGGGTTGCTGTTATGCGATGTTCACGATGGTGGTGCTGGAGTTTTTAGGGGCTTCGGGGAAGAGTGGGAGTGGACGGTACTCGATTATTAATTCGATGGGGAATGTGCCGGTACTGTATATGGCGCTGGTGGATGGGTGGGGCGGGGACAGGTGGGGGGGGCGTGGACTGGCTGGGATTGAAGGTGTGGTTGGGGGGACGGGGGCGCTGTTGCTGCTGATGTACTTTTTGACGGTGGGGCGGGCGAAGAGCAGCTCTTAGCTTCTAGCTTTAGAGTCAGGGGCTTCCGGGTCTAGCGAGTCAGGTTTCGAAGAGCTGAGGGCGTGGTGGGTGCGTCTGGGTGGGCAAGATTCGTTCGCTGAAGGATGTCGGGCCTTCAGTCATTTCTCGATTGGAAATATTTGAAAACAGGAGGGATAGACTGGTTTTTGGTAGGACTTGAGGGGCCAAATTCCGGAGCTGGACTGTCGCGTGGATTTGCACGAAGAACGTGCATCCAGAAGGGATGGTATGCCATCATATAAGTTGACAGTAAGTCACTCACATGCGAATATCGTGAGGGTTGGTCAAGAAATTTGGGCCAGGGGCCGAGGTTAGGGCTACGGCTAAAGGATGAGGTCAGGATATGGGAAAAATTATTGGTATTGATTTGGGAACGACCAATAGCTGCGTTGCGGTGATGGAGGGTGGAGAGCCCAAGGTCATTCCCAACGAAGAGGGTGGGCGGACGACTCCGTCTATCGTTGCGTTCACCAAGAGCGGAGAGCGGTTGGTGGGCATGGTGGCTAAGCGCCAGGCGATCACGAACCCTGAGAACACGATTTATTCGATCAAGCGCTTCATGGGCCGCCGGCTGAATGAAGTGGGCGATGAGTTGAAAATGGTGCCGTACAAGGTTGTGGCCAAGGGCGACAACATTGCGGTGATCGCGCAGGGCAAGGAGTACACGGCGCCTGAGATTTCGGCGATGATTTTGCAGAAGCTGAAAAAGGCTGCTGAGGACTATTTGGGACAGAGCGTGACCGAGGCCGTGATTACGGTTCCGGCGTACTTCAATGACGCGCAGCGGCAGGCGACGAAAGATGCCGGCAAGATTGCTGGGCTTGACGTGAAGCGCATTGTGAACGAGCCTACGGCGGCTGCGCTGGCTTACGGGCTCGACAAGAAGAAGGACGAGACGATCGCCGTGTATGACTTTGGCGGCGGTACGTTCGATATCTCGATTCTTGAGGTTGGCGATGGCGTGATTGAGGTGAAGTCGACGAACGGTGATACGCACCTTGGTGGCGATAACCTCGACCAGCGGATTGTGGATTGGTTGATCTCGGAGTTCAAGAGCGAGACGGGTCTGGATCTGCACTCGAAGGGCAACGAGATGGCGCTGCAGCGGCTGAAGGATGCTGCCGAGCGCGCGAAGATCGAGTTGTCGACGGCGCAGGAGACGGAGATCAATCTGCCGTTCATTACGGCCGACGCTAGCGGACCGAAGCATCTGGTTCGTACGCTGAGCCGCGCGAAGCTGGAGCAGCTGGTTGCTGATCTGCTGGAGAAGTCGGTTGGCCCGTGCAAGCAGGCGATGAAGGATGCGGGCGTGGACGCGAGCAAGATCGACGAGGTTGTGCTCGTCGGTGGACAGACTCGTATGCCGGCGATTCAGGAGTTGGTGAAGAAGCTGTTTGGCAAAGAGCCGCATAAGGGTGTGAACCCGGATGAGGTTGTTGCGATTGGTGCGGCGGTTCAAGCTGGCGTACTTGCCGGCGATGTGAAGGACCTGCTGCTGCTGGACGTTACCCCCTTGACTCTCTCCATCGAAACGATGGGTGGCGTTGCAACGAGCATGATTCCGCGCAACACGACCATTCCGACCAAGAAGTCGGAGACGTTCTCGACGGCGGCTGATAACCAGACCGAGGTTGAGGTTCACGTGATGCAGGGTGAGCGGCCGATGGCGGCGCAGAACCGGACGCTGGGCAAGTTCAAGCTGGGCGGCATTATGCCGGCTCCGCGAGGCGTGCCGCAGATCGAGGTTACGTTTGATATCGACGCGAACGGCATTCTGAATGTGAATGCGAAGGATAACGCGACGGGCAAGGACGCGAAGATTACGATTACGAGTTCTTCGGGTCTGAGCAAGGAAGAGGTTGAGCGCATGGCGAAGGATGCCGAGGCGCATGCGGCCGAGGACAAGGAAGCCAAGGAGAAGATCGAGGCTCGCAATCAGCTTGATTCTTTGGTGTACAACGTCGAGAAGATGCTGAAGGATGGCGGCGAGAAGGTTGATGCGGCAGACAAGGGCGAGGTTGAAAGCGCGCTTGCTGAGGCGAAGGGCGTGCTGACTGGCGATCCGAGCACAAGCGACCTGAATTCCGCGAAGGACAAGCTGACGGCGGCGAGCCACAAGCTGGCAGAGGCGGTTTATAAGGCTAATGCGGCGGGAACGACGGCTCCGACGGATGGCGACGCAGCGGCGGCTGGAACGGCTGACGAGGCGAAGAAGGACGAAGGCGTGATCGATGCTGAGTATGTCGACGCAGAAAAATAAGTCACGTTGAACTATGAGCTGTCGATGTGCGTATTGGATGAGGAGGGGCTTTGGCTCCTCCTCATTCGTCTAATGAGGATCCGAACGGCAGGGTGGTACCGGCCGAGTGGATGGGACGAAAGTCGGGTTAACAGAAGTAGGTCGGGATGGATAGTTGGATCATCCAATCGACAGGGTGAAAGCAGGATCAGGAGGTGACGCGATGACGAACGACAGAGAAGAAGGGCGGCAGGACCAGGCGTGGCCTGGGGCGGTGCGCTGGGACCTGGGCGACGCGAGTGCGCATGCACAAGAGATATTGTGGCAGTGCGATGCGCTGCGCGCGGGACGGCTGTATCAGCGGAGTGTGTTTGCTACGCGCGAGGAGGCAGAAGCGTTTGTGGTGAAGATGCAGGAAGTTGAGCCGGACCAGATGTTTAATGTCGCGGCGATCAAGGCGAGTACGGTTTGGAATTGAGGGGGTCTGCAGGATGCAGGCCTCACTCAATCGATTTCGACTGGTCTTGACGGGACGACTTCGAGGCGTTCTTTCATCTTGAGGAACGGGGTTTCGAAGAAGCGATAGGAGAGCAGCGCGAGGGCTGAGGTCAGAAGCAACGCGAGGACTTGGCGGAGCCAAAGCGGCGTGCCGTGGGTGATGCGCTCCATGAAGATGATAGCGGGGACATGGATGACGTATAGCCCGTAGGACACTTTACCCATGTGTACAAGCCATCGAGGCCAGCCTTTGCTGCCGAGAAGAGCATAGATAAACAGCGCACAGGAAAAGGCGATCAGCGCATATCCGAGACACAGGCTTAACGGTCCATCGGACGGGTAGTTCTGAGTTTCGATGTGGCAGAAGTATTCCGTGGCGATGAAGATGACGGGGACGCTCGCGGCAAAAATCCACCGTGTAAGCCAGGAGGAGAGCCAGGTTGTTTCGTTGAACGTGAGGATAGCAAGCAGGATGCCAGCGGCGAACATTTCAAACTGAACGAAGGAGTTGAACCAGACTGGGTAGTACGAGGTAGCATGCACGCGGCCGTAGTGGACGAGCACGATGTTTGCTACAACGATCAACACAAGCGCGGCGAAGGTGAGATGGCGGACATTCAGTTTTCGCACCAGTCCGGGCCACATCAGATAGAACTGTTCTTCGACGGATATGCTCCATAGATGGCCGAAGATAATTCCCGGCTGAAGGTTGGTGTTGCCGAGCATGAAGCATGCGGCAAGGTACCAGCGCCAGTCGACATGGAAGTAACCGTGGAAGACCGATAAGAGAAAGCCGACGGTTAATGCGGCGAAGTATAGAGGCCAGATTCTAAGGATGCGCCGCTGATAGAACTTGCCAATGGCAATTCCTCCGGTACGTTGTTTTTCGCGGAGCAGGAGGGTGGTAATGAGATAAGCGCTGAGGACGAAGAAGAGAGGGAGGCCAAATCCCGCGGCATCTGCGAGGACATCGATCTTCGTTTCGGGTTGATAGAAATTGCGGGATGAGGTGTGATGGAAAAAAACGCTGAGGAAAGCGAGCAATCGAACGATGTCCAACTCTGGCCTGTAAAAACGATTGTTCAACAATTCCTCCTTTTTAGGCAGGATACAGGAGATACAACCACTCGCTCGTTGTGGAAGCGGGTGGGCGCGAGCGTGACCTTTGCGCTGAGCTGAAGGAGTGGGGATGCCGGAAGGGAATGAGATTCATCGGTGGGCGGAGCGGCATGCGGCGGCGTTTGCCGGGAAGACGGTGCGGGTGGATGGGCCGCAGGGTCGGTTTACGGATTGCGATTTGCTAGATGGGCGCAAGCTGCGCCGCGTGATGGCGGTGGGGAAACACCTAGGGTATGACTTCGGGAGCGATCGGATTCTGCATGTGCATTTGGGATTGCAGGGGGATTTTACGGAGGGGTCGGGGGCGCTGCCTCCGGTGAAGGGCGCGTTGCGGCTGCGGATGTGGAATGCTGCGGCGGTGAAGCGGCCAGTGGTGCCGGGATTGAGTAAGCGGCATGGGTGGTACTCGGATGATGATGGACGGGGACATATTGATGGCAGCGAGGTGGCGTGGGTGGAGTTACGCGGGCCGATGGATTGCTCGGTGTATACGGAGGAGATGTGGGAGAAATTGCTTGAGCGATTGGGGCCCGATCCGTTGAATGGGGATCGTGTCGACAAAGCGCTGGAGAGGATTGCGAAGAGTAAGAAGCCGGTGGGACTGCTGCTGATGGAGCAGGATGTGATGGCGGGGATTGGGAATATTTACCGGGCGGAGCTGCTGTTTCGGGCAGGGGTTAGTCCGTTTGTTGCGGGGCGGGATGTGTCCGAGAAGAAGCTGCGGGAGATTTGGAAGGATGCGCTGCCGCTGATGCGGGCGGGGATGGTGGATAGGAGGATTGTGACGACGCTGCCGAAGCATAGGCTGTCGAAAAAGAGTGGGCAGGCGTTGAAGGAGGAGGCGCACTATGTGTATCGGCGGCAGGGGCGAGATTGTTTTGTGTGCGGGTCGGAGGTGAGGAAGATGGAGAATTTTGCGGGGCGGAATTTGTACTGGTGCGATGTTTGCCAACAGACGGGGCTTGAGGCTGTTGGGAGCTTGTAGGCTATTCACGGCGATGCGGTTGGAGTAAGTTGGGAAGAAGCTATGGCGACGAAGACAAAAGATTATTACGGCACGCTGGGCGTGAAGAAGACGGCGACGACAGAAGAGATTCGCAAGGCGTTTCGGAAGCTGGCGCGGAAGTATCACCCGGATGTGAATCCTGGCGATAAGAAGGCCGAGGAGAAGTTCAAGGAACTCTCTGAGGCGAATGACGTGTTGAGCGACGAGAAGAAGCGCAAGATTTATGACCAGGTGGGCTTCTACTCGGACAACATTGATGCGGCGACTGCGGAGGCGTATGCGCGCGGTGGTGGTGCGCCGGGCGGGGCTGGAGGGTTTGGCGGCGGTGCGGCTCGAGGTGGCGGGCGCGGGCAGCAGGGAGTGCCGTTTGATTTTGAGGGGTTTGATTTTTCGGGCTTTCAGGGTGGAGGGAAGGCTTCGTCACGCGGGGAGAGTAGTGAGGGATTTGGCGGGAGTTTCAAGGACGTGTTTTCGGGGATGTTTGGCGGCGGTGGGCGACAGGCTCGGGGGCCGCAGCCGGGGACGGACTTGGAATATCAGGTGGAGATTGATTTCTGGACTTCGATTCGCGGGGGTTTGACGCGGCTCGAGATTCATCGGCAAGAGCAGTGCCCTACGTGCAAGGGCAAGGCAGTGCTGGGCGGTAGCACGGAGTGCCCGGAGTGCCATGGGTCGGGGCAGGTGACGCAGATGGGCGGGCGGATGAAGTTCAACATTCAGTGCCCGCGGTGCGGAGGGACGGGCAAGGTGCAGAATGCTTGTCCGACGTGCGAGGGTGCGGGGGTGGTGACGAAGAAGGAGCCGCTGTCGTTCAACATCAAGGCGGGGACTCGAGATGGGCAGAGGATTCGTCTGGCTGGGAAAGGGAATGCGGGGACCGAGGGCGCGCCGAATGGGGATCTGTATCTGATCATCAAGGTGGGGGCGCACAAGCTGTTTCGGCGGGTGGGCGATGACATTCATATCACGGTGCCGGTGACGGCGATGGAGGCGGCGCTGGGAGCGAAGATTGAGGTGCCAACGGTGGATGGCGTTGGGACCGAGTCGGGGCGGTCGCAGGTGAAGATTCCGCCGGGGACGCAGACGGGGCAGAAACTAAGGATGCGGGAGAAGGGCGTGACCAGTGCGACACGCGAAGGGCATCGCGGCGATCAGATTGTGGAAGTGAAGATCGTGGTGCCGAAGGTGCAGGATGAGCGGTCGAAGGAGATTTTGAGGGAGCTGCAGAAGTTGAATCCGGAGGATCCGAGGGCGGCGATGCTGGCGGAGGTGTAGGTATGCGCGGATTGGAAATCGGAGGGATGGTCTTCGAATGGGATGATGAGAAGGCGGCTCTCAATATTGAAAAGCACGGGATTTCTTTTTACGAAGCGGCCTCGGTATTTGCTGACAAGAAGGGAATATTGCTGCCCGATATCGAACACTCACGATGAAGATCGATTCTTATTGATTGGTATTACGGGAGAGCGCAAACTATTGACAGTGGTCCATGTGGACCGCAAAGAGGTTCTGAGAATCATCAGCGCAAGGCTTGCAGCGCCGCGAGAGAGGAGAGACTATGAGCAATCAGGATATTGAAGATGATGAGATGTTGCCGGAGTACGACTTCTCCAAGGGGGTTCGGAACCCTTACGCGCAGCGGTTTCAAGAGCTGAATCTTGTGTCGCTTGATGCAGATGTGAAGGCGGTGTTTCCGGATTCTGAATCGGTGAATGCTGCATTGCGGACGTTGATCAAGGCGGCGGGCGCGGTGGTGCCGGAGAAGATGAAGAAGGCTAGCTAGGGGCGGCCGCCGACGCGGTGGGCTGGTTGGGTGGGCCGGGTGCGGAGGCGACGATGGGGGACGTGAAGAACGGGCGGTTTGCGGCGGAGCTCGATGGGGACTTTGTGGTGTTCCTGATCGGTATGCGGATCAATAATCTTTGGGCGGTGCATAAGTGGTTGCCGGTGTCGCTGGCGATGCCGCGGATGCTGGCGGAGTTGAGGAAACAGCCGGAGTTGGGGTTATTGCACGCTTCGTATTACAAAGGGCCGCGGGTTGCGATGACTGTGCAATATTGGCGGTCGTTTGAGCAGCTGCATGCTTATGCGCATGCAAAGGATAAGGATCATCTGCCGGCTTGGACGGAATTCAATCGGAGGGTGGGGGCTACGGGGGTGGTGGGGGTGTTTCACGAGACATACATGATTACCGCGGGAAAGTATGAGGCGGTGTATGTGAACATGCCGCGATTTGGGTTGGGGTTGGCGGGCGAGGTGGTGCCGGCGGTGGGGCGGATGCAGTCGGCGAAGGAGCGAATTGTGGCTTCGGGAGAGAAGTAGGGTGGGGAAATAGCTTCTGCTGCTAGCTTCTAGCTAAAGGCCAATGGGCGCTCGCTGCGCGAGCGTGAAGCAGGTTCTTCGCTACGCTCAGAATGACAACTAGAAATGCAAGAGCAAAGGCAACTACAGGGGTCCTTCGCTGCGCTCGAGGATGACGGACCTTTGGTGGGGCTCGAGACTGCGACGGCCGACGTTGTGGGTTATTCCGCGAGGGGTTTGGGGAGGATGTGGTGATTGGTGAGGGCGTTGGCGTATTGGAGGGTTTCGGGGAAGGCTCCGGCTACGCGCGCGGCTAACCAGGCTTGCGGGGAGATGGTGATTTCGGCGCGGCCGCAGGCTACGGCGTGGAAGATGCGGTTGGCTGCGTAGCGGGTGGAGACGGAGAGGCCGGGAGTTTTGGCGGCGAAGGTGAACCAGCGGCGCTCGAACTCTACATCGCCGACGATGTTGACGTGGTCTTCGCCGCCGGTGCGCATGAGGCCGGGGCAGACGGTGGTTACTCGAATGCCTTTGTGGCGCAGCTCGGCGTGGAGGCCTTCTGAGAAACCGACTAAGGCGAATTTGGCGGCAGAGTAGGGAAGCATGTGCGGGACAGCGATCTTCCCGCCGATGGAAGCGATGTTGACGATGGAGGCGCGGCGCGTTCCGGTGAGCGGGGTTTGCTTGCGGAGGTACGGGAGGGCGGCCCATGTGGTGTAGAGGGCGGCGAAGAAGTTGACCTGCATGGTGCGTTCGAAGATCTCAAGGGTCTGGGATTCGATGGGGCCGACGTCGATGATGCCGGCGTTGTTAATGAGAACGTCGATACGGCCGAAGCGCTCGATGGCTTCGTCGACGAGGCGCTGTGCTTCTTCGGGCTTGGAGAGGTCAGCGGCGACGAGGTGGAAGTCCTCGGGGCTGAGGTGGGCGAATTGGGAGAGGAGGGTTTCCTGGGTCTGCTGGAGCTCGGCGAGATTGCGCGAGGCGAGGACGAGGCGGGCGGGCCGTTGGCTTGCCGAACCAGCGGCGAAGCGAGAGGCGATGGCGAGGCCAAGGCCGCGAGAGCCTCCGGTGACGAGGACGACGGGGCGCGGGGCATTGGGGTCAGGCAGGGCGAGCTTGCGGTTGCGGACGGCGCGGACGACGAGGACGGCGGCTCCGGTGGCGACGACGGCGGATGCGACGGAGGCTACGGCTATTCCTGCGGCAGTGGCGGTGGCAGCGGCGGCGAGGGTGGCTAGGTTGAGTCGCTTCATATGGGAATTATGATGCGTCGCGGAGGAATGGAGTACTCAGTGAAGGGCGAAAGGGGGTATTCTTCAGGCGATGGCTACGAAACGCAAATCGAAAGGCGCATACATGATCTCGGCGGTGGCGGAGATGTACGAGATCCATCCGCAGACGCTGAGGCTGTATGAGCGGGAGGGGTTGCTGCGGCCGTCGCGGTCGGAGGGGAATACGCGGCTGTATACGGACGAGGACCTGGAGCGGCTGGAGTTTATTTTGAGTTTGGCGCGCGATATGGGCGTGAACATGGCGGGGATTGCGATTGTGCTGCAGATGCGTGAGCGCATGGAAGAGATGAATCGGCAGATGCAGGGGTTTGTGGATTATGTGCGCACGGAGATGCTGACGCGGATGCACGAACAGGCGCCGCCGCCAGGGCTGGTGGCGTTGCGGAGGCCGTTCGGGGTAACGAGCCGTGAGCCGGCGCCGCATGGGACGGGGCGGAAGAAGGTCAGCTAGTTGGTGGTCCTGAAGGAACTAAGGGTGAAGCTTGTGAAAACTGGACAGTGGACGGCCAGATTCGGCGGGACTTTCCCAAGCGTAGCCAAACGAATCAGTGTGGCCATCGTGCTGCTTGTGTCCTGGTCGCTGACCACAAAGGCTTTTGGCCAGCAGGATGTTCATGCGACGCTGATCCCTGTGGCGATGCGGGTGGCTGCGCCCAGTTTCAATCTGGCGGACGAGACCGGTAAGGCGGTTCAGCTTTCCGATTATCACGGGAAGGTGGCGCTTCTGAATTTCTGGGCTACGGAGTGCGGCGGATGCGTGCGAGAGGTTCCGTATTTTGTGGAGATGCAGTCAGAGCATAAGGGCGACGGGTTTACCGTCGTCGGGATCTCGATGGACATGTCTTACGAAGAGCTGAAGAGTGCTGATGACGCGTGGGGAAGAGTGAGGCCGTTCGTCGCACAGCACAAGCTGAATTACCCAATTGTGATGGGTGATTCGTCCTTGTTAGCGGCATACAAGTTGAATGCTCTTCCAGTTACGTATTTGATCGACAGGTCTGGAAGAACGGCTGCTGTGTATGTTGGGGTGGTGAGCAAGGATGACGTTGAGGCTAATCTCAAGACGCTGCTGTCGGAACGCTGACGCGCGGATGCGGGGTGTGGTCGCGTAGACTTGTGGGTGGTGCTGACTGCGGTGGGTGGCCGGCGCGATGATGGTTCGGTCTGGTGCGATGAAGGTTTTGCTGCACGTTGTTTTCTGGGTGGCGATGGTTGGGTCGGTCACCTCTTCGATCTATTGCGGGATGGTGTTGGCGGCGGCTGCTCGGTTTGGGCTGCGCAAGCGGCGGGAGCAGAGCGCGCCTGCGGATTTTTTGCCTGCCGTGAGTATGCTGAAGCCACTGCATGGGACCGAGCCAGGGATGGAGCGGAATATCGCGTCGTTCTTTGAGCAGGAGTATCCGGGGGAGTGGGAGCTGCTGTTTTGTGCGCGGTTCGATACGGATGAGGGACTGAAGCTGGCGCAGGCGGTGGGGCAGCGGTATCCGCAGGTGGACGCGCGGTATGTGACGTGTGGGGAGCCGACGCCGAAGTTTCATAATGCGAAGGTGTACTCGCTGGCGAAGATGGATTCGGTGGCGAAGAACGAGTTGTATGTGACGAGCGATGCGGATGTGCGGGTGGAGAAGAATTATCTGCTGCGCATGGTGCAGAACTTGAAGGACCCACGGATGGGGCTCGCGAGTTGTATCTATTTGGGAACGGCTCAGCCGGATACGGGGAGTGGTGGGCCGGGGTTCGCGTCGCAACTGGACGCGGTGGGGAAGAGTGTGGAGATGAGTTCGGGTGTGCTGGTGGCGGATATGCTGGAGGGCACGAAGTTTGCGCTGGGCGCGACGATGGCGGTGAGGAAGAAGAGCTTCCAGGATGTGGGTGGGTTCGAAGAGCTGGGACAGTTTTACGCCGATGATTTTGTGATTGGGAATCGGCTAGCGGCGCAGGGCACGGGCGTGAAGATGGCGACGTACATCATTCGGCTGATGGTGCAGGATTCACCGTTCTGGTTGAGCTTCCGGAATCAGTTGCGGTGGATGCAGAGCACGCGGCGGTCGCGGCCGTGGGGACATTTGGGGAGTGGGCTCACGTTTGCTATGCCCTTCGGGCTGCTAGGGTTGATGTGGGGATTGTTGAGTGGACATGCGGCGATTGGCGTGGTGTGGCTGCTGGCGATGGTGGTGAACCGTTGGCTGCAGGCTGGGGCGATTCTTGGGGTGTTGGGTGATCCGGATATTTTGTATAACGCGATGATCTATCCGCTGCGGGATGTGCTGGGGAGTTTGCTGTGGGTGGGGAGCTATGGCGGTGAGAACTTTTATTATCGCGGAAAGATTTACAAGCTGAAGGATGGCGGTCGGGTGGAGAGCCCGGACTGAGTTGTCAGTTCTTAGTTGTCAGTTCTCAGTGAGTGCAACCACTTCGCCGACGAGCGAAGAAGGATTGCGCCTTTCCTGAGAACTGAGAACCGACAACGTTTTTGCGCTTCGTTACTGATTGCCGCTCATGCCGCTCATCTGCATGGGGTGTGGTTGTTGGGCAATGGCTAGTTCGAGTTCGCCGCCGTTGACGAGCTTGATGTTGTCCTTGGTGGAGACGAAGACGCCGGAGTTGCTGCTGGCGATCTTGCTGTGGAGGTCGACGCCGTTCATGGCATCGATCTGATTGACGGCGAGGGTGCCGTCGTTCCAACTGGCCGGGATATCACTTTTGGTATTGAGGCGGTAGCTGTCGTCGTTGGCGAAGCCAGTGGGAAGGATGGCGACGATGGTGGCTTTGATGGGAACTGTCTGACCGTCTTTGCGTTTGGCGCTGGTGAAGCGGAGGGCGAGCTTGGAGGTGCCGGATACATTCATGTCGTCGGTGGAGACCTGTCCGAAGAGAACGGTTCCAGCTGGGAGTTGCGGGCCGTTGGCGAGCTGAACTTTTTCGGCGAGGGTGGCGCGGAATTCATCGCCGGGCTTTACTTTGCTGGCGACGATTGATCCATTGAGTGCGGCGCGGGCGGGGACCATGCGCATGGCCTCACCCATACCGCTGTCTTGCGAGGATGCCTGGGACAGGGCAGCGTTGGGTTGGGGTTGAGCGAAGGTGGGAAGGGTGAAGGTGGGGACGAGGACAGCGAGAGAGAGCGTTGCGAGGGAAAGGGTGGGGCAGCGTTTCATATGCGACTCCTTGGCCCCCGGTGGAGATCGGTCGCCGGAAGCGCTGAGGAGTTAGACAAGTTGAGGCGCGGAAAGTTGCAATGGGAGGTTGCGCATTTTTCGTTGTTAATTCTCAGTAAAAGCGAGGGTTTGGCAACGGAGAACTGACAATGGAAAACGGAGAATACTTATCTGTTGGTGAGAATGGTTTTGTCGCCGGCGGTGGCGTAAATGTGGACGGGGGCCAACGGCGAGAGGGTGATGATGCGGGACTCGGGATGAGCGGTGAGAAGGAACAGGCGGTGGGGACCGGACCAGAGGTGAGTAAGTTGGTCGTCGTTGAGGAAGATGTGGGGGGCGTCGGGATAGAAGCTGCCGAACCAGGGGCCGTTGACGCGGCCGTTGACGAGCAGGATGGGGGCGGCGGATTGCGGGGTGTAGAAGAGCAGGGCGGAGCCGGAGGTGAGCTCGCCGTCGTTGAGGATGATGTCGCCGGGGCGGAGGTCGCGGTCGATGGCGAGGGCGAGGTCTTTGGATCCGAGGATGGGATAGAAGCGGACGAGGCCCTGGTGTGCGGCGAGCAGGATGGCGGTCATGGCGGCGGCGATGAGCAGGTTGGCGGCGAAAGGGTTGCGGCGGCGCACAAGGTACGCAATGGGGCCGAGGGTGAGCATGCCGAGGGCAACGGTGACGAGGGGTCCGCGGAAAAAGCCCATGGCGGGGCCAGTGAGGTCGAATACGTGGCCGAGGGAGAGGTTGTAGAGGTTGGGGTTGGAGCGGAGGACGTCGCTGAGGGTGATGCCGGGGAGGGGTGTGGGGGCGGTGAGGGCGAGGTAGCCGCAGAGGAGGAAGAGAAGAGTGCCGAAGGGGACGAGCATGTAGAGGCTTGCGCGGAGTGCGCGTTGCTTGTTGCGGAGGCTGTCGTCGGCGATGGCGAGAAAGCCACCTACGAGGAGGGCGAGGGCGGGGAGGGCGGGGAGGTGGTAGTACTCCTGGCGGGAAGAGAGGGTGAAGAAGCCGAGGATGATGCCGGCCCAGAGGAGGCAGGCTAAGGCGGGTTCGCGGCGGTGATTCTCGAGACTCGAATCCCACCCGTCCGCAAAGGCGCGTACGGATGGGGCACCCGGATTTGGGGTGGGGGAGAAGTGGGAGTCGGAGTCGAAGCGGAGGTTAGGGTCGGAGGCGGGTCGGGCACGGAGGGTGCGGATGGCGTCGCGGAGGGCTGCGGGAAGGAAGGCTACCCAGGGGAAGAGCCAGAGGAGGAGCAGAAGCCAGAAGATGGGGATGGGGACCTGGCCGTAGTCGTGGGGGATGCGGTGGCCGAGAAAGCGGGCAACGTGCTCGTTGTAGAGATAGAACCAGGCCCAGCCGGCGTGGGCGGGGAGGCCGAGGCCGGGAGGCATGGGGATGGGTGGATTGCGGAGCGCGGCGAGGATGTGCCAAGGCGCGGCGATGGCTAGGAAGACGACTGTCGCAGGGATGAGGTGGAGCTTGCGGAGGAGTTTTAGCTGGCGGGTGAAGGCGAGATAGAGGATTGCGAAGGCGAGGGGGAAGACGATGCCGATGAGGCCCTTGGTGAGGAGGTTGAGGGCGGTGACGGCAGCGAATCCGAGCATGGGGTCCTGCGCGGACGGCGAGAGTTTTGTTGTGGGAGGGCTGGCCTTTGCGCGGTCGAGGGCGATTAGGAAGAAGTGGACGGCGAGGGTCATCCAGAGGGCGATGAGGATGTCGGGGATGTAGAAGCGGGTGTAGATGTAGGGGCCAATGCAGGTGGCCATGGCGAGGGCGGCGTAGAGGCCGGCGCGGTCCTGCGCGGACGGCGGGAGTTGAGCGTTGTGCGTGGGGCGGGAGTAGAAGCGGATGCCGAGGGCGTAGACGGCGAGGAGGAGGGCGAGGACGCCGAGGGCGAGGGGGAGGCGGGCGGCCCAGTCGTGGATGCCGAAGAGGCGCATGGAGCCGGCGGCCATCCAGTACATGAGGGGGGGCTTGTCGAAGAAGCGGATGCCGTCGATGGTGGGGGTGACGAAGTCGTGGCGCTGGAGCATCTCGCGGGCGATCTGGATGTAGACGCTGTCTACGTCGTCGAGCAGGCCGGGGGAGAAGAGGCCGCCGATCTGGAGGATGGCCCAGAAGGAGACGATGAGGGCGAGGGAAGAGGTGCGCCAGCGGTGCGGGATGTGGTTCGGTTGGGTCAATTCGTTTTGGGTGATGCGGTGGTGGTGGAACAGCGTCGGTTCTCAGTTGTCAGTTCTTAGTTCTCAGTTGCTAAAGGCTGATTGCTACTTGCCAGCGGCCGGTCGGTGATGAGGGCCTTGCCGGAGGTTTGTTGGAGGATGATCTGGCGAGAGCCGAGGAGATGGTCGACTACATCGCGCTGTTCGAGGGGGACGAAGAGAAGTTTGCGCGGGCCGCGTCCCCATTGGGCGAGGAGGTCGGCGGAGGTTAGGAAGATGGGAGGGGCGTCGGGGAAGGTGCTGCCGAAGAGCATGGAGGTGGTGCGGCCATCGACGAGCGAGACTTGACGGTTGAGGTAGAAGGGGATGGAAGAGCCGAAGGCCTGGTCGCCGTAAATGAGGACGAGGTTGTTGGGGGAGATCTGGTGGGTGCGCTCGAGGGTGCTGATGGTCTCGGCGAAGTTGACCGAGGAGAGCATGGGGTTGAAGCGGACGAAGGCGATGTGCGCGGCGATGAGGAAGACGCTGCTGGTGGCGGCGATGGAGAGGATGGCGGGGAGGAAGCGTCTGCGGCTGAAGAGAAGCCAGGCGATGGCAGGGCCGATGAGGAAGGCCGTGAG
>Ga0302223_10000486_pt1 | contig 25415 bp, 20 predicted proteins | sample II_Palsa_E2_3_FD_194565 | JGI IMG/M metagenome (GOLD analysis project Ga0302223, IMG submission 194565) | Peat permafrost microbial communities from Stordalen Mire near Abisko, Sweden - II_Palsa_E2_3 | ecosystem: Environmental > Terrestrial > Soil > Palsa > Peat permafrost | place: Sweden... | reverse complement strand
CACGGCGAACGGCAGGCCCGAGGCGCCGGCCACGTAGCGGTTGGCCATGCCTGCGTGGCTGTGCTCCTCCAGTTCCAGTGGCACCGGCCAGGAATGCTCGACGGCGTCCCGGAACCGGTGCAGCGAGCCGACGCCGGGGTTGCCGCCCCAGGAAAACACGAGCTTGCGCGCACAGCCCGCCCCGATGAGCTGGTCATAGATGAGATCGGGGGTCATCCGGATGAGGGTGAGGTCGCGCCGGCCCTGCCGGATCACCTCGTGCCCGGCGGCGAACGGGATCAGGTGGGTGAAGCCCTCCATCGCCACCGTGTCGCCGTCCCGCACGGCCTGCGTGATCGCCTCAGCCAGTGACACGATCTCAGCCATACCGCCTCCCCATCAGTGACCGCTGAGTGCACACTCGTTCGACATCCGTACGATAGCGGCCACCCTGGACCGGCGTCGATGGGCGGGCCAGGCAGGACGCGGGCCGCCGGGCCGCCCTGAGCGGGCGGGCCCTACCGGACCGGCGGTGAGTCCGGGTCGGCGCCCTGCTCGGCCAGTACCCGCTGGGCCACCGCGAATGCGCGGTTGGCCGCCGGGACGCCGGCGTAGACCGCGACCTGCAGCAGCACCTCCTGGATCTGCTCCGGCGTGAGCCCGTTGCGCAGCGCGGCCCGGACATGCATGGCCAGCTCAGCCTCATGCTGCAGCGCGGCCAGCACGGTCAGCGCGATGATGCTGCGCTCGGCGCGGGACAGGCCGGGCCGGGACCAGATGTCGCCCCAGGCGTACCTGGTGATGAAGTCCTGGAACGGCTCGGTGAACGCGGTCGTGTTCGCGATGGCCCGGTCGACGTGCTCATCGCCGAGCACCTCGCGCCGGACCGCCATCCCCTGGCGGGTTCTCATCGCATCATCCATGACCATCGGGGCCCTTCTCGTGCTGCTGATGCGCCGCCAAGGCGGCATCGACGAATACCGACGACGAGCCAAGATACTGGGTTGGGTCCAGGGCCGATTCGATCTGCTCGGGGGTGATCCCGGCCGCTTCCAGCCGTTCCGCCGACTGCGGCAGCCCGAGCAGGACGTCGCGCAGCGGCAGGCCGGCCGAGACCGCGCGCGTCCCGGCCTCGGCCACGAGATCATGCGCGGCCGCCCGGCCCAGCGTGTCCGCCAGCAGCGCCACCACGTGCTCGGCGAGCGGCAGCCCCTTGGCCGCGGCCAGGTTCGCGCTCATCCGCGCGGCATCCACGGTCAGGCCGCTGAGCATCTCGGCCGCCCAGAATGCCGCCGAGCCGGTCAGGCTGAGCAGGTCGGCCAGTGCCTCCCACTCGGCGTGCCAGGCGCCGGCGGCCCGCTGGTACTCCTGCTCGGCGGCGGCCGTCAGCGTCGCGAGCAGGCCAGGGGCCCGCTTGGCCGAGCCGAGGATGGCGACGGCCGCGACCGGGTTCTGCTTCTGCGGCATGGCGGAGGAACCGCCGCGCCGCGGTGAGCCGCCGCCGGCGGCCCGCTCGCCGGGTCCCTCGGCCACCTCGGCCACCTCGGACTGCGACAGCAGCGTGACGTCGCGCGCGATCTTGCCCAGCACGGCATCCGCGCCGGCCAGCGCGGCGGCCAGCTCCACCACCCGCAGCCGGCTGGTGTGCCACGGCAGCACCGGCGCCGGCAGGTCCAGCTCCTCCGCCAGCAGCGCCGCGACCCGCGCGCCCGCGTCACCCAGGGAGGCCAGCGTGCCCGCGGCCCCGCCGAACTGCACCGCGAGCCGCTCGGCGCGCACCCGCGCGAGGCCGGCCTGCGCGTCGTCGAGGGCGGCCAGCCAGCCCGCCGCGACCAGCCCGAAGGTGACGGGGACGGCCTGCTGCAGCAGGGTCCGGCCGATCATGATCGTGGCCCGGTACTGGCCGGCGAGCGCGGCCGCCGCCCGGGCCGCGGCGGCGACGTCGGCGATGATCTGGTCCAGCGCGTCCCGGGTCATCAGCATGGCCGCGGTGTCGATGATGTCCTGGCTCGTCGCGCCGCGATGGACCGCGGCCGCCGCCGTACGGGGCACCTGCCGGGCCAGGGCCCGGCTCAGCGCGGGCACCGGGTTGCCGGTCAGGGCGGCCAGCTCACCCAGTTCGGCCACGTCGAAGTTGCCCGCCACGGCCGCCTTCGTCACCGCGGCACCGGCCCCGGCGGGTACGAGCCCGGCTCGTTCCACGGCGCGGGCGAGCGCGGCCTCCACCTCCAGCATGGACCGCAGCCACGCCTGATCCCCGGTCTCGACCCGGCCACGGCGGAATACGCCACCGAACATCACCCCGCGGCTCGCGTCCTGCTCAGACATGGCTCGGCCACTCCTTCCAGTAGGTCTGGTCCCCTCGCACCACGTCTCGCCCGCGGACCACGATAGACGTAGGGTCGAGATCATGAACGCGCCTTCGTTTGCGCCGGGCGGGCCGGCGCTCCCCCAGGAACGCCGCCTCGTCACCGAGATCCCCGGACCGGCCTCACGCGAGCTGCTCGGCCGCCGCCAGGCCACCGTGGCGCGGGGCGTGAGCCACGTGCTGCCCGTGTTCATCACGGCCGCCGGCGGCGGCGTCCTGGTCGACGCCGACGGCAACTCGCTCATCGACTTCGGCTCGGGTATCGCCGTGGTGTCGGCGGGCAACGCCGCCCCGCGCGTGGTGGAACGGGTCAGCGAGCAGGTCGCCCGCTTCACCCACACGTGCTTCATGGTCACACCGTATGAGGAGTACGTCACGGTCTGCGAGGAGCTCGCGCGCCGCACCCCCGGCGATCACGAGAAGCGATCCGCGCTGCTGAACTCGGGCGCGGAGGCGGTGGAAAACGCGGTCAAGATCGCCCGGCACGCCACCGGGCGCCAGGCCGTCGTCGCGTTCGACCACGCCTACCACGGCCGGACGAACCTCACGATGGCGCTCACCGCCAAGAACATGCCCTACAAGCAGGGGTTCGGCCCGTTCGCCGGGGAGATCTACCGGGCGCCGATGGCCTACCCGCTGCGCTGGCCGGGTGGCCCGGAGGCCTGCCGGGAGCAGGCCCTGGACGTCATCACGGGGCTGATCCACACCCAGGTCGGCGAGCAGAACGTGGCCGCCGTCATCATCGAGCCGATCCAGGGCGAGGGCGGGTTCATTGTCCCGCCGCCGGGATTCCTGGCCGGGCTGGCCGAGTTCTGCCGGACGTATGGGATCGTGCTGATCGCGGACGAGATCCAGACCGGCTTCTGCCGGACCGGCGACTGGTTCGCCTGCGAGCACGAGGGCGTCGTCCCGGACCTGATCACGACGGCCAAGGGGATCGCGGATGGGCTGCCGCTCGCCGGGGTCACCGGCCGCGCCGAGCTGATGGATGCCGTTCATGTGGGCGGGCTCGGCGGCACCTTCGGCGGGAACCCGGTGGCCTGCGCGGCCGCGCTCGGCGCGATAGAGACGATGGCCGCCGAGGATCTGGCCGGGCGGGCCCGCCACATCGGCGAGATCATGCTGCCGCGGCTGGGCAAGCTCGCCGAGGCCAACCCGCACATCGGCGACGTCCGGGGCCGCGGGGCCATGATCGCGGTAGAGGTGGTCAAGCCCGGCGGCATCGAGCCGGACCCGGCCGCGGCGGGCCAGGTCGCGAAGGCCTGCCACGCGGCCGGCGTGGTCGTGCTGACCTGCGGGACGTTCGGGAACGTGCTGCGCTTCCTGCCCCCGCTGGTCATCGGCGACGCGCTGCTCGAAGAGGGGCTGTCGATCCTGGAGGACGCGTTCGCGGCGCTGTGATCCGCGGGTGACCGCGGGACCGGGCCCGACCCCCAGTACGCGGGAGGGGCCGGGCGCCCCCCGATACTGGGGACATGACAGGCAGCGGAGCACGGCGGCGCAGCGACCGCCGGCTCCCCGTCCACTTGGACGTGGACGCCGGCCTGGCCGAGCTGGTGCCCGACCTCAGCCGGGCCGACTCGTGGATCCTCTATCTCGCCGGCGCGCCGCAGTCGCAGGTGGACCTGGCCGACCCGACGTACCTGGAGTTCGAGTACATCCGCCGGATCGCCCACCTGGTCGACCTGGCCGCACCCGCGGGTGAGCCGTTGCGGGTCCTGCATCTGGGCGGCGGCGCGCTGACCCTGCCGCGCTACGTCGCGGCGACCCGCCCCGGCTCGAGCCAGCTCGTCGCCGAATCCGACCCGGCGCTGGTGGATCTGGTCCGCACGCACCTGCCACTGGGCCGGCTGCGGCAGCGGATCCGGATCCGCGTCGGGGACGCGCGGGAGATCCTCGAATCGGTGCGCCCGGCCAGCTTTCATGTGGTGATCAGCGACGTATTCGCGGGAGCCCGGACCCCGCCGCACCTGACCACGGCGGAGTGCGCCGCCGCCGCGGTGCGGGCGCTGCGGCCTGGCGGGATCTATGCGGTGAACGTGGCCGACGGCCCGCCGCTCCGGTACGCCAAGGAGCAGGTGGCCACGATCCGCTCGGTCTTCCCGGCCTGCTGCATGATCGCCGAGCCGGCGGTGCTGAACCGCCGCCGGTTCGGCAACCTGGTGCTGGCCGGCCGCGACGGCCTGCTGCCCGAAGCCGAGCTGGGCCGCCGGGCCGCGGGTGATCCCTTCCCGGCCCGGGTGGTGAGCGGCCCGGACCTGGTGCGTTTCGAGGCCGGCGCCCGGCCCGTCACCGACGCCACCGCCCAGCCCTCCCCCGAGCCGCCACGCGCGGCGTTCGACCCGACGGTGCCCGGCCCGACGGTGCCCGGCCCGGCACTGCCTGGTCCAGCAGTGGATGACGACCCGATCCTGACCCGGCCTGAGCGGCCCGGATCTTAGGCAGCGGCTCAGCCCGTCCGCATCCGGCCGATCGCGTCGACGATGACGGCGATGAGGTCCGCGAACCGCTGGTCCGGGTCAGCGAAGATGTGCGGGCCGGCCTCGATGACGTACGGGTGACTGTCCTGGTCGGGCGGTGACCGTGCCCAGCTGAGCCGGCCGTCCCGGTGACGTCCCGGCGGCCGGAGTAAGCGGAATTGTCCGCTCCGGCAGCGTCCGGGCCCGGTCATCGGTATTCTACTGGCCGAGTGACGTCGGCCTTTCGGCTGGTGGCGGAGGTGCGGAGTTTGGCCAACGGGACCACAGCGTGACATTGGCGTAGGAGCTTGCATGGATATGCCGGCCCCCGGCTGGTACGAGGATCCCGTAGAAGCGGGAGGCCCGCTCCGCTGGTGGGACGGGACGCAGTGGACGGAGCACACGGCGGCCGCCGGTGGCACCGTCCGGCCCGCCCTGGAGAGTGCGTCCCGGGCCACACCGGACCCGGCCCCAGGCCGGTACCCCGGCCCCGAAGCCATCCTGCCCGCTCCAATGGTCCCGGCCGTGCCCGAGGTGGCGCCGGCGCTCGAGGTCCCGCCCGGGCCGGTGGTCCCGCCCGTGCCGGTGGTCCCGCCCGGGCCGGTGGTCCCGCCCGTGCCGGTGGTCCCGCCCGTTCCGGCCTCGCTCGTCCCGGCCAGCGCTGCTGACCCGTCGCTGACCGACTGGTTCCAGAGCATTCCGTTCCCCGTGGTCAGCCGAGGCAATGTACCCAGCGGGGACGACCTGGCCGCCCGGGACGACCTGGCCGCCCGGGACGACCTGGCCGCCCGGGAAGATCTGGCCGGCCGGGACGAGCGGGGGGCGGCGCCGGCCGCCGGCCGGGAGCTCGCCGTCCCGCCCCGGCCGGTCCGGACCGGCGACACGCGCGTGCTGGAACGCGACGGGACGGGCGCGCTGGCCGGGTTCGGCTGGCAGCACGGCACGCCGGTCAGCCCGGACGACACGCCGCTGCTGGAACGCAGCGAGGCGGCCGGGATACTGCGCCGCAACCGCACCCGGCTGATGTGGGGGCTGGCCCTCGGCACGGCGATGGCCATGCTCATCACCGGGGTCCTGGTCGCGGTGCTTGGGTCGGGCCCGGCGGCACGCAAAACGGCCGCAGCGGCCCGTCCCTCGGCCATCCGGACCCTGGCGCCGAAGGCACCGGCCTCAGCCACGCCCACGCCGGCGCCGGACGCGACGACCGGGACGCCCGTCACCGACGCGGCGTCCGGCCTGTCGTACGCGACGCTGGGCAGCCCATGGACCGCGGGCTGCCCAGCCACGATGAACAACGGCGTGTTCACCTGGACGGCCGGGGAGAACGCGGTGGCCGGGACGATCGCCGCGGCGGGCGGCGCCCCCTGGTACGGCAGCGCCTGCTCCGGCCTGCTCGGCCAGCAGTACGCCTATACCGGCGTCGCGGACCTGCCGCAGACGGCGATGAACCTGGTCACCGCCTTCGACCCCACCTACTACAACACCCTGCCGCACGTCCGGTCCACCCAGCAGAACAACCCGCTCCAGGTCAGCGGCCATCCGGCGTGGACCGTCGAGTTCCAGATGACCTACCCGACCGCGGCGAGCCTGGGCCTGGCCTGGCAGACCCAGCTCGGCGCGGTGGTGGTCGTGGACCGGGGCACGGGCCAGCCGCCCGCCGTGCTGTACGTCACGGTGCCGGACAACCTGGGCACCGCCAACGTGGGCGTCATCCTGGCCTCCCTGCAGCTGAACGCCCCGCCCACGGCGGCCAGCCCGGGCGCGAGCGCGGCGGTCAGCCCGGCGGCCACCCCGCCGGTGCCCGCCGCGACGACCGCGGCCCCGAACCCGTAAGGCCCCCAAGACCGGTAAGAGCCGGAGGCCCGTAAGCCCCACGCCCGTAAGAGCCGGAGGCCCGTAAGGCCCAAGGCCCGTAAGAGCCGGAAGGCCCGTAAGAGCCGGAAGGCCGGTGGGACAAGCCTTCCGGCCCCCGGACGGTCTACGAGTTAACCGGGAAACCGAGGCTGACCCCGCCGTGGCTCGGGTCGAGCCAGCGGGAGGTCACCACCTTGCCGCGGGTGTAGAAGTGCACGCCCTCGGTGCCATGCACGTGGGTGTCACCGAACAGTGAGGACTTCCAGCCGCCGAACGAGTAGTACGCCATCGGCACCGGGATCGGCACGTTGACGCCGACCATGCCCACCTCGATCTCGGACACGAACCGGCGCGCCGCTCCCCCGTCGTTGGTGAACACCGCCGTCCCGTTCCCGTAGGGGCTCGCGTTGACCATGGCCACCGCCGCCTCGTAGGAGTCCACCCGGGCCACGCTCAGGACCGGCCCGAAGATCTCATCGTCGTAGCAGCTCATCCCGGGCGACACGTGATCCAGCACGCTCGGGCCGAGCCAGAACCCCCCAGACTCGCCCCCGATCACCGGGTGCGCCCGGCCGTCGACCGCGAGCGTGGCCCCCTCGCGTACGCCGGAGTCCAGATAGGAGGCCACCCGGTCGCGGTGCGGCCCGGTCACCAGCGGTCCCATCTCGGCCCGCTCGTCGGTGCCGGGACCGACCCGCAGCCGGCTGATCCGGGCCCGGATCCGGTCGATCAGCTCGTCACCGGCGGGCTCCACAGCCACCAGCGCCGAGATGGCCATGCACCGCTCCCCGGCCGAGCCGAACGCCGCCGACACGGCCGCGTCCGCGGCCAGGTCCAGGTCGGCGTCGGGCAGGACCACCATGTGGTTCTTGGCGCCGCCGAGCGCCTGGACCCGCTTGCCCGCGGTGGTGCCGCGCTCGGACACGTAGCGGGCCACCGGCGTGGAGCCGACGAAGCTGACCGCGGCGATGTCCGGGTGGCCGAGGATGGCGTCGACCGCAGCCTTGTCCCCGTGCACCACGTTGAACACGCCGTCCGGCAGTCCCGCCTCGGCCCACAGCGACGCCAGCAGCAGCGACGCCGACGGGTCCTTCTCCGACGGCTTCAGCACGAACGTGTTGCCGCAGGCGATCGCGAGCGGGAACATCCACATCGGCACCATGGCCGGGAAGTTGAATGGGGTGATACCGGCCACGACGCCGAGCGGCTGCCGCAGCGAGTAGGAGTCGACACCGGTGGACACGTTCTCCGAGAAACCGCCCTTGAGCAGGTGCGGGATGCCGCAGGCGAACTCCACGACCTCCAGGCCGCGGGCGACTTCGCCGGCCGCGTCCGAGGCGACCTTGCCGTGCTCGGCGGTGACCGCCGCGGCCAGCTCACTGATGTGCGCCTTGACCAGTTCACGGAATGAAAACAGGATCGACGCGCGGCGGGACAGGGATACCTTCCGCCAGTCGGCGAACGCCGCCTTGGCCGCTGCGACCGCCGCGTTGACCTCAGCCGGCCCGCCCAGGTCGACGTAGCCGCTGATCTGGCCGGTAGCCGGGTCGTATACGTCGCCGCGGGCGCTGGGCGTACCGGTCCATGGCTTGCCGCCGATCCAGTGCGTGATGTTCCTGGGCCCGGCCGTCGTGTCTGTCATTGGGCTGCCTCCTCGCTGACCGCACGAAGCGCGTCGGTCAAAATGGCCAGGCCCTCCCGGGCTTCGGGCTCGGTCAGGGTCAGCGGCGGTGCCATCCGCAGGGTGTTGCCGGTCAGGCCGCCCTTGCCGATGAGCAGGCCACGCTCGCGGGTGGCCTCCAGCATCCGGGCGGCCAGCGCGGGGCTGGGCTCCCCGGTGGCCGGGTCGATCAGGTCGACGGCGAACATCAGGCCCTTGCCGCGCACGTCTCCGGCGGCGGCGCAGCCGGGGGCGGCGTCGCGCAGGCCCGCGAGGATCAGCCGGCCCAGCCGGTCGGCGTTGCGCTGCAGGTCATGGGACAGCACGTAGTCCAGGGTCGCGTTGGCCGCGGTGGTGGAGACCGGGTTGCCGCCGAAGGTGGAGACGCTGTTGCCGCGCAGCCCGTCGAGCAGTTCGGCCCGGGCGACCACCCCGCCGATCGCGAACCCGTTGCCCAGCCCCTTGGCGAACGTCATGGCGTCGGGGGTCACCCCGTGCGCGCTGATGCCCCAGAAGTGCTCACCGGTGCGGCCCCACCCCGTCTGCACCTCATCGGCGATGAACAGGATGCCGTGCTCGGCGAGCACCTCCTGGTACGCGGCGAGCAGGCCGTCCGGAGGCATGGTGAAACCGCCGACGCCCTGGATCGGCTCGGCGATCAGGCACCCGACGTCAGCCGGGCGCGCGGCCGTGGCCAGCACGTTGCGCAGGTCGGCGACGCAGGCCTCGATGTAGGCGCCGTCCGGCATACCCGCGAAGGCGGGCAGCTGCCGGTCCGTACCGTGCAGGTAGTGCACGCCGAACGGAGCCAGCGAGGACTGCTTCCAGCCCGCGTTGCCCGTGACGGCGACCGCGCCGAACGAGCGCCCGTGGTAGCTGTTGCGCAGGGCGAGCACCTGGTCGGCGCGGCGGGCGGCGGTGGCCAGCAGCAGCGCCGTCTCGTTGGCCTCGGTCCCGGAGTTGGTGAAGAACACCTTGGCGTCCGGGATCCCGGACAGCCGGGCGATCTTCTCGGCCAGCTCGACCTGGCTGCGGATCAGGTACAGCGTCGACGTGTGCATGATGCCCGACGCGATCTGCCGTTCGACGGCCTCACGGACCTCGGGCACGTCGTAACCGAGCATGTTGGTGAGGATCCCGCCGAAGAAGTCCAGGTAGCTGCGGCCCGCCGCGTCGGTGACCCGGCAGCCTTTGCCGCTGACCAGCTCGAGCGGCTCGTTGTAGTAGAGGGCGACCCAGTTAGGGATGACCGCGCGGTGGCGTGCATACAGATCCGGCATAGTGCCAGTCTGCCAGCCGTGACCACCGCCGGAGGCGGACATAAAGTAAGTATATGACCCGGGACTCTTACATGCTGTCAGGACGCTGACCGGTGCGGCCGACGCTGGCGGCGGTGCTGGACCTGGACGTCGTGCGCCGCGGGCGGCCCGAGGTCCTGACCGGCGGGGACCGGCTGGGGGTGCCCGTGCGCTGGGTGCACGCCATGGAACTGGCGGACGTGGCCCGGCTGCTGCACGGCGGTGAGCTGGTGCTGAGCACCGGCATCGCGCTGCCTGACGACCCGGCGCTGCTGGCCGCGTACGTCGCGGATCTGGCCGCGGCCGGGGTGAGCGGCCTGGCCGTGGAGCTGGGGCGCCGTTACGACCGGCTGCCGGATCCGCTGGTCGAGGCGGCGCGGGCGCATGCGGTGCCGCTGATCGCGTTCCGCCGCGAGGTGCCGTTCGTGGAGATCACCGAGACCGTGCACGCGATGATCATCGACGCGCAACTGGCGGAGCTGCGGACATCGGAACGGATGCACGAGACGTTCACCGAGCTGTCGGTGGCCGGGGCTCCCGCCGAGGAGATCGTCCGGCAGGCGGCGCTGCTAGCCGGGCGGCCGGTGATCCTGGAGGACCTGTCGCACCGGGTGCTGGCCTGTTCCGCCGCGGGCGCGGACCCAGGCCGCCTGCTGGCCAGTTTCGAGCAGCGGGCCCGGGCGGTCTCCGGGCCGCGCCGCACCTTCTACGACGAGCCGACCGGCTGGCTGGTCACCACGGTGGGCGCCCGGGGGGAGGACTGGGGCCGGGTGATCCTGGGCTGCGACGCCCCGCCGACGGGCCCGGACACGGTGCTGATCGAGCGGGCCGCCAGCACGCTGGCCCTGGGCCGGCTGCTGACCCGGCAGCAGGAAAGCCTGGAACGACAGGCGCACCGCACTCTGATCAGCGCGATCGTGGACAGCGCGCATGCCGACCCGGGCGAGGCGGCAGCGCGGGCCCGCGCGCTGGGCGTGCCGGTCACCCGCCGCCAGCTGGTCGCGGTCATCGCCCGGCTCCGGGACGCCGGGCCGGGTATCTCCGCGCACGCCCGGATGGCGGAGGTTACCGAGGCGCTCGCCGGCGCCTGCCGGGAGGGCCGCATCCCGTCGCTGGTCGGGTCGCTGGACGACGTGCGCGCCGGGGTGCTGCTGTCGCTGCCGCTCCGCGCGGACGCCGACGAGGTGCTCACGGCCCTGTCCGCGCGGCTGCGGCAGCGGCTGGTCCACCGGCTGCGCCCGGCCGCCGGGGACCAGCCCGGCCAGCCCCGCCCCCAGCCAGGAGCGGCCGACGAGCCGTTCGTGCTCGGCGCCGGCACCCCCACCGAAAGCCTGCGGGACGTGCGCCAGGCCTTTCTCGAGGCTCGCCAGGTAGGGGACCTGGCCATCGGCCGTCCCGAGGGCCGGCCGTTCTACCGGCTGCCGGACCTGCGACTGCGCGGCCTGCTGCACCTGCTCCGCGACGACGCCCGGCTGCAGACGTTCGCCGAACGGGAATTGGGCCCCCTGCTGGCCAGCGACGCCGCCCACGGCACCGGGCTGATGCCGTGCCTGGCCGCCTACCTCCAGGCCGGCGGCAACAAGGCGCTGGCCGCGCAGCACGCACACCTGGCCCGGCCTACCTTCTACCAGCGGCTCCAGCAGATCGAGCGCATCCTCGGCGTCGACCTGGACTCCGCCGAGTCCCGCACCTCACTGCACGTCGCCCTGCTCGCCCAGAGCCTGGTTAAAGAATAAGGAACCTCAGAGGCTACCTAGAGGGTTGCCCGGCATGCCGCCCAGCCGTTCCTCGCTCTTGTTGAAGATGCCAATACGGGGAGCGTCGTATCGAATGAAAAACGCTCCCCGTAATGTGGGATCTTCGCGGAGCCGCGCACATCCTCGCGCGTCCTGCTCGCCCCGGTCCGGCTCAGCGCGGCCCAGCCCGGCGCGAGCTAGCGGAGATCCTTGCTGGTCAAGCGCCGGGTTTGCGGGCGACGTCGCTGGCCAGCCGGGCGGGAAAGCCGCCGGTCGCGACCGGGCCCCAGGACGTCGGCGTGATGCGCAGCAGCGACTTGTCCTGCCGGATCATGGCCTGCCGGTACTCGTCCCAGTCCGGGTGCTCCCCCGCGATCGCGCGGTAGTAGTCGACCAGCGCGTCGGCGGCCGCGGGCATATCGATCACTTCGGCGTCGCCGTCCACCTGCACCCAGGGGCCGCCGAAGTCCTCGGACAGCACCAGCACGCTGACCTGGGGATCACGCCGGGCGTTGTGGGTCTTGGCCCGTTCGGGGTAGGTGGACACCACGATCCGGCCCCCGGCGTCCACCCCGCAGGTCACCGGGGACGCCTGCGGGCGGCCGCCCGCGCGCTGGGTGATGACGATCGCGTGGCGGCGCGGCCGGATGAAGTCGAGCAGCTCGTCCCGGCTGACGGTGGTGTTGGTCGCGATCTGCGGGCTCACCTGAATCACCCTATCGATACCTTGGTCACCTCGCGCATCGCGGCGTGGTCGGCCGCAGAGGCGAGCCCGGCGTGGTACAGCCGCAGATCGGTCGCGCCCGCGGCGAGCACCGCCCGGGCCTTGCTGGGCAGCTCGCCGGTGATCGCCCCGAGCGCGGTGACGGCCGGGAGGGTGGCCGCGATCCGGCGGCCGGAGCGGACTTTGCTCTTCGTGCGCCGGACGATTTCCTCGGCGTGCGCGACCGGGCCGGGGCAGGCCACGATCATGCCGTCGGCACCGTCCTGGCCGAGGAGCACCGCCGGATCGTAACCGGGGTTGGCGCCGACCGCGAGCGGGTCCAGATCGGCGTGGACGAGCACGTCCCGGCCGGGCGCGGCGGCCCGTACGGCGGCCAGCACGCGGTGCAGGAAGGCCCCGGTGGTAGCGGCGCGGACGGTGGTGACCGGCCCGGCCAGCTCGCCCAGTTCCTCGGCGCGCGCCGGCGTGGACTGGGCGAACCCGCCCCCCTCATAGGCGGCGTCCAGGGTGTCCCGGACCCGCTGGGCCGCCGTGCTGGGATCGACGCCGGCATCCCGCAGCGCCCCGATGCACGCCGCGCAGAAGCAGGCGTCCAGCAGCCATCCGGGTGCTCCCGCCGGGGGGCCGCCCGCCTTGTCATGCGCGCTGCCGTGGTCGTAGCCGTACCAGCCGCACGCCTCCAGCTCGACCTCGTCCACGCCGTCCAGCGCAGCTATCTCGGCGGCTAGCGTGGCCGCGTAGGCGGCCACCTCCGGGGCGCCGATGCACAGCGCCCACGAGTAGACGTCCCCGTAGGCGTTCCGGACGGCGCAGTCCGGGTGGGCCGCGGCGAGGCGCCCGTTGTGCGCGACCACGATCCAGGCGTTCACCCGGAGCCCGGCCGCGTGCAGGGCGTCCGCGGCCCGCTCGAACGATCCCGCCGCGTCCCCGTCCGGCTCTGGCGGGCGCAGGAGCGCGCCCCGCCAGCGGCCCGGATCGGGGCGGTAGTAGACCGCGGCGTCCCGGGTCACGATCCGCTGCTCCGGATGGAACGGGGTGACGGCGCGGACCGCGTGGTAGGCGGCGGCCAGGGACACCTCGGTGACGCCCAGCCCGGCGATCCGTTCGGCGGCGGCCGGATCCCCGTCCACGTCCCACGGGTACAGGTAGGCCGAAACCGGCACCGGTCAGTCCGCCAGCCGGGCGGGCAGCAGCTCGGCCGGGACGTTCTGGTACGCGACCGGGATCAGCCACCGCCGGATGGCGGCCGAGCCCACGGAGGTGTAGGCGGGCACGGTCGTAGCGGGCCAGGGGCCGCCGTGGTGCTGCGCCGCGTTGACGGCCACGCCGGTCGGCCAGGCATTCCAGACGACGCGGCCGACAGTCCGCTGGAACACCGGGATCACCTGCCGCGCGGCTGCCACGTCGGCGGCCGAGGCGGTGTCGCCGTGTACCGAGCCGACCAGATTCCCTTCCAGGGCGGCCAGCACCGGGACCAGGTCATCGACGGAAGGGTAGGAGATCATCAGGCCGGCCGGGCCGAACCGCTCCTTGGCCAGGACCGGGAGGTCGGCGGCGAAGTCCTTGAGGGTGGTCTGGAACAGCCGCGGGGTCGCGCCCCACGGGCCTTCCCCGGTCGTACCCGCGGCCACCGCCGTCACGGCGGGATGGGCCTCGATCTCGGCCAGCGCGGCCTCGTAACCCTTGAAGATCCGCTCGGACAGCATCGGGCCGCCGCTGGACGCGCCCACCGCGTCGGTGACCGCCGCGGACAGGGCCACATCGTCGGCCGGGACGAACAGCAGGCCCGGGTTGGTGCAGAACTGACCCGCGCCGAGGGTCAGCGAGCCCGCGTACCCGGATGCGATCTCCGCGGTGCTGCTGGCGGCCGCGCCGGGCAGCACGACGACCGGGTTGACCGCGCCGAGCTCACCGTAGAACGGGATCGGCACGTCGCGCTCGGCGCAGATCCTGGCCAGCTCCAGCCCGCCGCGGGTGGAGCCGGTGAACCCGGCCGCGGTGATCGCCGGACGGGTGAGCAGCCGGATACCGGCCTCGAACCCGTGCACCAGGCCGAACACCCCAGCCGGGGCGCCCGCCCCGGCCAGCGCCTGGGCGACGATCCGCGCGGTCGCCGCCGACGTCTGCGGATGCCCCTCGTGCGCCTTGACCACGACCGGGCAGCCGGCGGCCAGCGCGGAAGCAGTGTCCCCGCCCGCCACCGAGAACGCGAACGGGAAGTTGGACGCCGCGAACACGGCCACCGGCCCGACCGGGTGGTTGACCCGCCGGATCTCCGCGATCCCGCCCGCGGCCGGGCTGGCCACCGGGTCGGCGTAGCTGCCGTCCCGCAGTACCCCGGCGAATAGCCGGAGCTGCCCGGTCGTCCGGGCCACCTCCCCGGTCAGCCGGGTCTCCCCCAGCGCCGTCTCCTCGTCCGCCAGCGCGACAAGCTCACCGGCCCGCGCGTCCAGCGCATCGGCCACGGCCTCCAGGGCCCGGGCGCGCCCCTCGTCGCCGAGCCCGGCCCAGGATGGAAACGCCGCCGCTGCGGCCTCCACCGCCGCATCCACGTCGGCGTCGGTCGTCTCCGCCACCGGCTGGCCGGCCGGTTCCCCGGTCCTCGGGTTGAACCCCTGAATCATCACACTCTCCTGCTCAACGTCGCTGTTACATCGGATGCTGTTACATCGGGTTCGGCTGCGGATCGGGATTTCGGCCGTGCCGGGCCAGGAAGGCGAAGTCGCAGCCCTCGTTGGCCTGGGTGATCTGTTCGCTGAACAGCGCGCCGTAGCCGCGCTCGAATTTCGGCTCGGGCGGCTGCCACTGCGCCCGTCGCTCGGCCAACTCGGCGTCGGACACTTCCAGGCGCAGTTCACGGGCGGCGGCGTCCAGGGTGATCAGGTCGCCGGTGCGGACCAGGGCGAGGGGGCCGCCGACGAACGCCTCCGGCGCGACGTGCAGCACGCAGGCGCCGTAGCTGGTACCGCTCATCCGCGCGTCGGAGATCCGCACCATGTCCCGGACGCCCTGGGCCAGCAGGTAGTTCGGGATAGGCAGCATTCCGTACTCGGGCATGCCCGGGCCGCCCTTCGGGCCCGCGTTGCGCAGCACCAGCACCGAGTCCGCGGTGACGTTCAGCGCCGGGTCGTTGATCTGCTTCTGCATCTCGGGGTAGCTGTCGAACACCACGGCCGGGCCGGTGTGCTTGAGCAGCCGCGGCTCGGCGGCGATGTGCTTGATGACCGCGCCGTCGGGGGCGAGGTTGCCGCGCAGCACGGCTACCCCGCCCTCAGCGGACAGCGCGTGCTCCGGGGAGCGGATCACGTCCTCGTCGTAGACGGTCACGCCGGTGATCTGCTCGCCGAACGTGCCCCCGCTGACCGTGCGGCGGTCCAGGTGCAGCGCGCCGGGCACGGTGGCCAGCTGGGCGAGCAGCGCGCGCAGGCCGCCCGCGTAATAGAAGTCCTCCATCAGGTACGCGCCGCTGGGCCGGATGTTGGCCAGCACGGGAACCCGGCGGGAGATCTCGTCGAAGTCGTCCAGGGTCAGCTCGACGCCGGCCCGGCCGGCCATCGCGACCAGGTGGATCAGCGCGTTGGTGGAGCCGCCGAGGGCCAGCACGGTGGCGGCGGCGTCCTCGAACGCCTCCCGGGTGAGGATCTCCGCCGGGGTCAGGTCGTTCCACACCATCTGCACGATCCGCTGCCCGCTGGCCGCGGCCATCCGGTAGTGCGCCGAGTCGACGGCCGGGATCGACGCCGCGCCGGGCAGCGTCATGCCGAGGGCTTCAGCCGCTGACGTCATGGTCGAGGCGGTGCCCATGGTCATGCAGTGGCCGGGTGAGCGGGCGATGCCGGCCTCCAGGTCGGCCATCTCGCACTCGCCGACCAGCCCGGCCCGCGCGTCGTCCCAGAACTTCCACATGTCGGTGCCGCTGCCGACCCGCTGGCCCCGGTAGTTGCCGCTCAGCATCGGGCCGGCCGGCACATAGATCGCGGGGAGGCCCGCGCTGGCCGCGCCCATGAGCAGCGCGGGCGTGGTCTTGTCGCACCCGCCCATCAGCACCGCACCGTCGGCCGGGTAGGAGCGCAGCAGCTCCTCGGTGTCCATGGCCAGCAGGTTCCGGTACATCATCGGGGTTGGCTTCTGGAACGTCTCGGACAGCGTCGCGACCGGGAACTCCACCGGGAAGCCGCCCGCCTCCAGCACCCCTCGCTTGACCTGCGAGGCCCGCTCCCGCAGATGCATGTGGCACGGGTTCATCTCCGACCACGTGTTCAGGATCGCGATGATCGGCTTGCCGAGGTGCTCGTCGGCCGAGATACCGAGCTGGCGCATCCGGGAGCGATGGCTGAAGGACCGCAGTCCCGCCATCCGCTCGCTGCCGAACCAGCCGTGGCTGCGGAGCTGTTCGGGTGTCTTCGTCACGCCGGCACCCCCTTCGCTATGTCGGCCGTCGCGTCAAGCCCCGGCACGCCCCAAGATCGCAGGATGGCCCGCACCTGGTCCCGCTCGGCGTCCGGCAGCAGGCGGCTCGGCGGCCGCACGTCCCGGCCGCACAGGCCCAGCTGGGCCAGGGCTTCCTTGACCACCGATACGTTGTCCGCCGACCCGTCGGCGGCGCGCAGGTCCTCGAACGGCCGGATCAGCTCCCAGGTGTCCATCGCCCCGGCGGCGTCACCAGCTCGCAGCGCACCCAGCAGGGACAGCGACAGGGATGGGCTGACGTTGGCCAGGCCCGAGGTGAACCCGCGCGCGCCGTAGGCCCAGTAGCCGGGGGCGTAGGGCTCGGCCAGCCCGGCCAGCCAGGTGAACCGGTCCAGCCCGGCGTCCCGGGCCACCGCCCCGAACTGGGCGGCGTCCCTGACGCCGTACTTGACCCCGATCACGTTCGGGCTATGCTCGCCCAGCGCACGGATCTGCGCGCCGGTGACCAGCTCGCTGCGTACGTAGAGCACTACGCCGAGGTCGGGCACGGCGTCCGCGATCGCGGCATGATAGGCCACCCACCCTGCGGCGGCCTGGTAGGGGTGCACCGGCTGGTGGACCATGATCATGGTGGCGCCGGCCTGCTGCGCGTGCCGGGCCGCCGCGATCGCGCTGGCCGTGTCGTGCCCAACACCGGCCAGGACGTCGGCGTAACCGCCCCGCGCGGCCTGGTCACCTGCGGCGCGGACCGCGGTCTCGGTGGCCTGCCGGGTCTCGTCCGGGGTCAGCGCGTAGAACTCGCCGGTGTTCCCGTTGGCGGTGACCACGGTGAAGCCGGCGTCCACGACCCGTCTGACCAGGTCCGCGTAGGTGCCCCACTCGGGGCTGCCGTCGGGGCGCATCGGCGTTACGGGGATGACGACCACGGTGGCCAGCGCTTCCTTCAGCCGGCCCGCGGTCGCAGCGTCAAGGGGCATCGGTATCTCCGGTCTCGGTGAGCGATTCGGTCCCTGCGAGCGAAGGATAGTTCCGGGCCAGGAACGATTCGATGTGGCTGGTCAGCAGCCGCGCCGCTGCATCCGCGTCACCTACGGTGGCGGCGCGGAGAATCGCCTCGTGCTCGGCGGCTTCGCCGCGCCAGGTCGGCGCGTGCTGCCAGGCCGCCGCGGACACCAGCGCGGTCTGATCACGCAGGTCATCCAGCACGCTGACGAGCATGGCGTTGCCGCAGCCGAGGTAGAGGGCGCGGTGGAAGTCACGGTTGGCCAGACTGCGTTCGGCCCGGTCGGCGGCCTGGTCCGACCGCTGCAGCGCATGCCGGGCCGCGTCGGCCTGACCACCGTGGGCCACGGCGCGGCGGACGGCCTCCGGTTCCAGCAGCAGGCGCAGGTCGTAGACGGACCGCACCAGGTCGTCGTCGACGGCGCGCACGGCTGCGCCCTTGTACGGGTTCATCGTCACGAGCCCGGCACCGGCCAGCGTCTTGAGTGCTTCGCGGACCGGTGTCTTGGAGACGCCGAGCATTCCGGCCAGGTCCGTCTCGACCAGGCCCTGCCCGGGCCGCAGCTCCCCGGTCAGGATCGCATGCTTGATCGCGTCCAGCACCACCACGGTCCGGGACGGCACGGACCCGGCCACACCGGTCAGGAACCCGGCCCCGCCCGCCTGGCCTGCCCCTGATCGCGTATCAGATCTCATATATGACCGACGCTAGGCCGCCGGTCTGCGCGTGTCAACCGGTGCCGGGACGCAGCGAGCGGATCATGGCCGCGCTCTGGGCGGTGGCGCCGTCCAGCTAGCTCGCCTGCGTGTTACCGGCTGCGCGCCGCCTCGCGGGCTGAGAGGCTGGCGGAATGCAATTCGACCAGTTCACGGTCGCGCTACTGGTGCTGCGTTCCGACGCACCCCGGCTGAGCGAGGATGCGGCGGACGCGCTGCAGGACGCCCACCTCGCCCATCTTGCGGACCTGCATGAGAGCGGGCACCTGCTGGCGGCGGGGCCGCTGCTGGACGGCCCGGACGGCCGGTTCCGCGGGCTGTCCATCCTGAAGGCCGACCCGGAGCAGGCCCGGCAGCTGAAGGAACAGGATCCGGCCGTACGCGCCGGCCGGTTCTCCGTCATCGTGCTGCCGTGGATGGTGCCCGCCGGTGCCATCTCGTTCTCCCCCACACGATTCCCCCGCTCGGCGGCCGAGGTCCACGAGACCTGAACTCAGCAGGCTAAGGGCACCTGGGGCGGCTTTTCCGCGGCAGCTGCGGAAAAGCCGCCCGTGCTGGTGGCCGGTGCGGCCGCCGGTCAGCGGTCGTCGGGCAGGTGCCAGTGGAACGGGGCGATCAGTTTACTGATGGCCGGCTCCGGGCCCCACGAGCCCGGGGCGTAGGGCTGGACCGGCGGCGGGTCCTGCAGCAGCGGCTCGGAGATCTCCCAGAGCCGCTCGATGCCGTCGGAACTGGTGAACAGGGACTGGTCGCCCAGCATGGCCAGCAGGATCAGGTGCTCGTACCCCTCCAGCGAATTGGCTTGCGTGAAGCAGTCCTCGTAGCGGAACACCATCGTCGCCTCGCCGAGTCTCATCTCCGCGCCCGGTTCCTTGGCCAGGAACTTGACCGCGATCGAACCGGGGTCGGCGAAATCGATGGCGATCTCGTTCCGGTAGCCGGCCGGCGCATCCTGCCGGTCGATACGGAACATCCGCAGGGGCGGCTCGAGGAAGCCGAGCGTCACCACTTGCCGGCTGGCCCCCAGGTCCTTCCCCGACCGCAGGAAGAACGGGACGCCCGCCCAGCGCCAGTTATCGATCTCGGCCCGCACCGCGACCATGGTCTCCGTCTGGGAGTCCGGCGGCACACCAGGCTCGCTGCGGTACCCCTCGTACTGGCCGCGCACCACGTGCCGCACGTCGATCGGCTTCAGGGCGTCGTAGACCTTCGCCTTCTCGGCCCGCAGGGCCTTGGCGTCGAGGGTGGACGGCGGCTCCATGGCGATGAAGCCGAGCACCTGGAACAGGTGCGTGACGACCATGTCGCGGTAGGCGCCGGTCTTGTCGTAGAAGTCGGCCCGGCCCTCGATGGACAGCGTCTCCGGCACGTCGATCTGGACGTAGCGGATGTGCTGCCGGTTCCAGCTCGGCTCGAACAGCCCGTTGGCGAACCGCAGGGCCAGGATGTTGTCGACCGACTCCTTGCCCATGAAGTGGTCGATGCGGAAGATCTGCGACTCGTCGAAGACCTGGTGCAGCTTCTGGTTCAGGTCGCGTGCCGAGGCCAGGTCGGTACCGAACGGCTTCTCGATGATGACGCGGGAGCCCGCCGCGAGATCCATAGTGCCGATCATCGCGACCACGGACTCGAACGCCGACGGCGGGATCGCCAGGTGGAACAGGCGGCGGGGCGAGCCGCCGATCTCCTTCTCCGCCTCCTTGATCGCGCCGGCCAGCGGGCCGGTCTTGTCCGGATCCGCGCTGCCGAACGAAAGGTTCGCGGCGAAGGCGTCCCAGGCCTCGCCCTCCGGCTTGCTGGTGCCGAACTGTTCCGCCGCCTGCCGCGCGTGCTCCCGGAACTCCTCGGTACTCAGGGCGAACTGCGCGGGGGCCGAGCCGATGACCCGGTACTTCTCCGGCATCAGCCCGGCCGCGGCGAGGTGGAAGAGTCCCGGCAGCAGCTTGCGCTTAGCCAGGTCACCGGTGGCCCCGAACAGCACGATGACGTGGTTGTCCGGCCGGGGCTCGGAACGTGCGGGTGCCTTCGCCGACGTCATCTGCTCAGTCCGCCTTCTTCTCCTGGTGACCGCCGAATCCGGAGCGCATGGCGGACAGTACCTTGCCGGTGAACACGCCGTCGCCGCGAGACTCGAACCGCTCGTAGAGGGCGGCGGTGATGGCGCCGACCGGCACCCCGGTGTCGATGGCGGCCTGAATGGTCCAGCGGCCCTCGCCGGAGTCGGACACCCGGCCGGTGTAGTCGCTGAGGTCCGGGGACTTGGCGAAGGCGTCGGCGGTCAGGTCGATCAGCCAGGAGCTGATCACCGACCCGCGCCGCCACACCTCGGCGACCTCGCCGACGTCGATCTTGTACTTGTAGGCCCAGGGGTCGCGCAGCGGCGTGGTCTCGGCGTCGACCTCGTCCATGTGATCGCCCGCGTCGGCGTGCTCGATGATGCTGAGCCCCTCCGCGATCGCGGCCATCATGCCGTACTCGATGCCGTTGTGGACCATCTTGACGAAGTGCCCGGCGCCGTTCGGCCCGCAGTGCAGGTAGCCCTCGGCGGCGGTGCTGCGGTCCTCCGTCCGGCTGGGCGTGGGCTCAGCGTCGCCCTTACCCGGCGCGATCGTCTTGAAGATCGGATCCAGCCGCTCGACCGGCTCGTCGTCGCCGCCGATCATCAGGCAGAAACCCCGCTCCAGCCCCCACACCCCGCCGCTGGTCCCGCAGTCGATGTAGTGGATGCCATCCGGCTTGAGCGCCTTGGCGCGGATGATGTCGTCCCGGTAGTAGGAGTTACCGCCGTCGATGATGATGTCGTCGGCGTCGACCAGCGGGCGGAGCTTGTCCAGCGTCGGCTGCACGATCCCGGCCGGCACCATCAGCCAGATGGCCCGCGGCCGCTCCAGCATGTTCACGAACGTGGCCAGGTCGGTGGACCCGGTGGCGCCCTCAGCCTCGAGGCTCTGCACCGGGCCGGCGCTGATGTCGTTCACGACGCAGTGGTGACCGTCGCGCATCAGCCGGCGGACCAGGTTCGCGCCCATCCGGCCGAGCCCGATCATTCCTAGCTGCATCGGCTTTTCAGTGGCCATGAAACGTATGCCTCCCCGTTCTTCAGCGGTTCTTGAGCATGCGGTAACGGCGGATCAGGGCGTTGGTGGACGTGTCGTGCTGGAGGTCCGGCTCGTCCTTGCTTTCCAGTTCCGGGATGATCTGCTGGGCCAGCACCTTGCCCAGTTCCACACCCCACTGGTCGAACGAGTCGATGTCCCAGATCGTCCCTTGGGTGAAGACACTGTGCTCGTACAGCGCCACCAGCGTGCCCAGCAGCCGGGGGGTGAGGATCTCGGCCAGCAGCGTGTTGGTCGGCCGGTTGCCCTCCATCACCCGGTGCGGGACGACCCGCTCCGGCGTCCCATCGGCCCGCACCTCGGCCTCGGTCTTGCCGAACGCCAGTGCCTGGGCCTGCGCGAAAACGTTCGAGGACAGCTTGTCGTGATGGTCGCGCAGCGGATTGAGCGACTTGCCGAACCCGATCAGGTCCACCGGGATCAGCGTGGTGCCCTGGTGGATGAGCTGGTAGAAGCTGTGCTGCCCGTTGGTGCCGGGCTCGCCCCAGTACACGGCGCCGGTGTCGTAGTCCACGTGCCGCCCGGTCAGCGTGACGTGCTTGCCGTTGGACTCCATCGTGAGCTGCTGCAGGTACGCCGGGAACCGCTTCAGGTACTGGTCGTAGGGCATCACGCCGACGGTCTGGGCGCCGAAGAAGTCGCGGTACCAGACGGCCAGCACCCCCATCAGCACCGGAAGGTTCGCCGCCAGCGGCGCGGTGCGGAAGTGCTCGTCCATGGCGTGGAAGCCGGCGAGCATCTCGCCGAACTGGTCCGGGCCGATCGCCACCATGATGGACAGGCCGATCGCAGAGTCCATCGAGTAACGGCCGCCGACCCAGTCCCAGAACTCGAACATGTTCGCGGTGTCGATGCCGAACTCGTGAACCCGCTCGGCGTTGGTGGAGACCGCGACGAAATGCTTGGCCACCGCGGCCTCGTCGCCCAGCCCGCCGACCACCCAGTCCCGGGCCGAGGTGGCGTTGGTGATGGTCTCCAGGGTGGAGAAGGTCTTGGAGGAGATGATGAACAGCGTCTCGTCGGCGGACAGATCCCGGGTCGCCTCGGCGAAGTCGGTGGCGTCGACGTTGGAGACGAACCGGAACGTGATGTCGCGGGTGGAGTAGTGCCGCAGCGCCTCGTACGCCATGACGGGGCCGAGATCGGACCCGCCGATGCCGATGTTGATCACGTTGCGGATGCGCTTGCCGGTGTAGCCGGTCCACTCCCCCGACCGGATCCGGTTCGAGAAGTCCGCCATCCGGCGCAGCACCTCGTGCACCTGCGCCACCACGTCCACGCCGTCCACGACCAGCGACTCACCCTCGGGCATGCGCAGCGCGACGTGCAGCACGGCGCGGTCCTCGGAGACGTTAATGTGCTCGCCGCGGAACATGGCGTCCCGGCGCTCGGGCACACCGGACTCCTCCGCCAGCTCGACCAGCAGCCGCATCGTCTCGTCGGTTACGCGGTTCTTGGAGTAGTCCAGGTACAGCCCGACGGCCTCCGCGGTGAGCCGTTCCCCGCGGCCGGGGTCTTCGGCGAAGAGGTCGCGCAGGTGGCGCCCGGCGATCTCGTCATAATGGCGCCGCAGCGCCTGCCACGCCTTCCGTTCCCGCAGCGGCGTCGCTGACATGTCTCCTCCTTCGTCCGGCCACACCCGGTAAACCCAGCCGCTAAGGCCGGCCAATGAGCCCGGCCAATAAGCACTGTGCCTCGACGAGATCGTTTCATGCGCCGGTGAACGCTCGATCACGACCTCGCGGCTTGGCGAGAAAAAATCTCGGTGACCGGACGGGCCTGGTTAGGAGTCGAACCCCAGCCCGAGCCGGTCCAGGGTCCGCAGCCACAGGTTGCGCCGTCCCCCGTCGCGGTCGGCACGGGCCAGCGACGCCCGGGTGAGCTGAATGACCGCGGAACGGGCCGGCTCCGGCGGGAAGGGCACCGGGCGGGAGCGAACCAGCTCCAGGGCGGTCCGCTCGGTCTGCCGCCCGGACAGCAAGTCCAGCATCACGTTCGCGGCAAACCGGCTGGCTCCGACGCCCAGGCCGGTGTGCCCGCAGGCGTAAGCGAGCCGGCCGCGGCGCGCGGTGCCGTAGAAGGCGAAGAAGCGGCTGCACGTGTCGATCGCGCCGCCCCACGCGTACTCGAACGCAACCTCCTCCAGCTGCGGAAACGTGGTGAAGAATTGCCCGGCCAGGCGCGCGAACGTCTCAGGCCGCTGGTCGTGCGACGGGCTGACCCGGCCGCCGTTGAAGTAGACGGCGTCGTAACCGCCCCACAGGACCCGGTCGTCGTCGGTGAGCCGGAAGTAGTGGAACTGGTTGCCCGCGTCGGCGGCCCCCTGCCGGTTCCGCCAGCCCAGGCTGGCGAGTTGTGCGGCGGACAGCGGCCCGGTGACGAGCACGTAATCGTAGACCGGCACGAAAAAGTTGCCGATCCGGCGCAGCAGCGGCTGGTAGGCGCCGGTGGCCAGGGCGGCCTGCCGGGCGCGTACGCGGCCGTAAGGCGTCGTCAGCACCAGGCCGGCGCCGTCGTCCCGGATCGCGCCGACCCGCGTGTGCTCGAAGAGGCGCACGCCGGCGTCCAAGCAGGCCTGGCGCAGGCCGCGCGCGAGCCGCGCCGGGTCGACCATCGCGCAGGTGTCCCGGTACCAGGACCCGCCCAGGAAGGTGGGGGAATCGAGCTCGCGGCGCACCGCGGTCGCGTCGAGTTCGGTCACGTCGTGGCCGAGGCGGCGGGCGGTTTCGACCTCCTCGTGCAGGTCAGCGAGCTGCCAGGGCTGAGTGGCGATGGTCAGCTCGCCCACTGGCGCGAAGCCGCAGTCGATGCCGTAGGCGGCCACCGTCTCGCCGATCTCGGCCAGGTTCTGCGCGCCCAGTTTTTCCAGCAGCGGCATCTCGGCCGGAAAGCGGGACAGGCCGTTGCCGATCCCGTGGGTGAGGCTGGCGGAGCAGAAGCCGCCATTCCGCCCGGACGCGGCCCAGCCGGTCGTGTCCGCCTCGATGAGGACCACATCGGCGGACGGATCCCGCTCTCGTGCGAGCAGCGCGGTCCACAGCCCGGAGAACCCGCCGCCGACCACGGCGAGATCGGCGGTGAGCGTCCCAGTCAGCGCGGGCGCGGGATCCGGGGCGCCGGGCTGGCTCGTCCAGAACGGCTCCGGCCGCGCCCCGGCCAGCGCGGCGACAGCACGCTCGCGGGCGGGACGGGCGGCGCCCGCGCGTTTTGGGATCATCAGGCCTCGCTCCAGAGGATCGGGCCGCAGGTTTAGTGGCCTGCGTCACATGGTCGATGGTAGAGTCCCGGCAGAGGCAGAGCACCGCCTGCCCGCTTCCGAGCTGCCGATGGCCCGCGCCACGGCGGCGACGAGGACAAGGGTCTTGGACTCGCGGTCTCTTCGCCAGGTCATGAACCTCGGCATACCGTCAGGTCATTCATCTTGGCGAGCCGACGCGGGCAGTCTCGCCGGGAAGAGATGATCATGACGCAGAACAAGGCCCAGAAAGCTGCCGCCCGCCAGCGCATGGCCCAGACCGGTGAGCCCTACAGCGTGGCCCGGCGAGCGACAGCCGGGGATCGCACCCCACCCGAAGGCCCCCTCTCACCCGAAGAGCAGTACGCCCGCGAGGCCGAGGCGACCGGCCTGAGCGCGGCGGAGATCGAAACGCGCATGGCCACGTTCCGTGAGCAGGAGGCGGAGGCGGCGGGCCTGAGCGCGGCCGAGACCGAAGCACGCACGGCCGCACTCCGGGTGCAGCAGGCTGCGGACCGGGCCAGATACGCCGCCGAACAGGCCCGGGACCGGGCCGATCGCGCTGAGGACGCCGCCGAACAGGCCGAGCAGCGCGCGATGCAGGCCCAGGACGCCGCCGAACAGGCCGAAGAGTGGGCCGACCAGGCCGAGCTGGAGCGCATGCACACCCGGGCCGGGGCGCTGCAGGAAGCGGCCGAGCAGGCACGGGAGCAAGCCGACCGGGCCGAGGAAATGGCCGAGGCGGCAGAGGAACGGGCCGAGATGGCGCAGGACGCCGCCGCCGAGGCGCAGGAGGAAGCAGCCGAGGCGCAGGAGGAAGCAGCCGAGGCGCAGGAGGAAGCAGCCGAGGCGCTCGC
>Ga0302223_10000479_pt1 | contig 25677 bp, 24 predicted proteins | sample II_Palsa_E2_3_FD_194565 | JGI IMG/M metagenome (GOLD analysis project Ga0302223, IMG submission 194565) | Peat permafrost microbial communities from Stordalen Mire near Abisko, Sweden - II_Palsa_E2_3 | ecosystem: Environmental > Terrestrial > Soil > Palsa > Peat permafrost | place: Sweden... | reverse complement strand
CTCCTCGACGAAGACACCCCCCGCCCGCGCACCGAAGTCACCGAAGAGCGGGCGCGCAGTGTGATCAGCCGCAACGGCTCGCCGGACATCCACTTCAGCCAGGCGATCAATCCATATCGCGGTTGCGAGCACGGCTGCGTCTATTGTTTCGCGCGGCCTTCGCACAGCTATCTCAACCTCTCGCCCGGACTCGATTTCGAAACGAAGCTGCGCGCGAAGGGTAATTTCGCCGAGGTGCTGCGTGCGGAGTTGGCCAAGCCCGGCTACGTGATCAGCCCGATCAACATCGGCAGCAATACCGATCCTTATCAACCGATCGAGAAGCGTTGGCGGCTAACTCGCGCCGCGCTGGAACTGCTCGCCGAATGCCACCATCCCTGCACCATCGTGACCAAGAACGCGCTGGTCGAGCGCGACCTCGACATCCTGGTGCCGATGGCGCGCGAGCGACTGGTGCAGGTGTTCGTCTCGGTCAATTCGCTGGACAACCACCTGGCCGCGAAGCTTGAACCGCGCGCCAGCGCACCGCATCGGCGGCTCAAGGCGATTCGCACGTTGGCCGATGCCGGCGTACCTGTCGGGGTGCTGGTGGCGCCGATCATCCCCGCCTTGAACGACCGCGACATGGAGGCCGTGCTGGCGCAGGCGGCCGACGCCGGTGCGCGTTGCGCCGGATACACCACGCTGCGTCTGCCCTACGAGCTGAAGCAACTGTTCCGCGAGTGGCTGGCGCTGCACGCGCCACAGCGCGCCGATCATGTGATGAGCCTGGTGCAGCAGATGAACAGCGGCCGCGACTACGACAGCGACTTTGCCACCCGCATGCGCGGCCAGGGTGTGTTCGCCGACTTGCTGCGCCGTCGCTTCGAGATTGCCAGCCGCAAGCATGGCTTCGGCCGCACACGCGAACTGCAGCTCGATACGAGCCACTTCGTGCCGCCGCGAAAGCCTTCGCCGCAAGGGGAGTTGTTCTGAGCGCGCGGCAGCCTGCTGCATGGGTCTTCGAGTGGAACAAAAAAATCGCCGACGCTGGCGCCGGCGATTTGTGCTGCTGCTTTTATGTCGAGCCTTTAGCTCGCGCGATTTACTCCGACGCCGGCAGGTACTTCGCAAACCAGCCCAGCGCACGCTGCAGCACGTCGCGCTGGTGTGCAGGATCGACGAAGCGGTGTCCCTCGTTCGGATACACCACCAGCGAGGTCGGCACGTTTTGCGCGCGCAGCGCATGCCAGAATTCGAACGATTGCGGCGCCGGGCATTCGGCATCGCGGTCGCCGACTACCACCAGCGTCGGTGTCTTCACCTGCTTGATGAAGTTGATCGCCGAACTCTTCGCGTAAATTGCCGGGTCGTCGTACACGCTGGCGCCGAAGAACGGCGGCATCCACTGGTCGATCAGGTTCTGGCCGTAGTAGCTCTGCCAGTTGGCAATGCCGGCACCGGCCACGGCAGCATGGAAGCGCTGGGTCTGGGTGACCGCGAACATTGTCATGAAACCGCCGTAGCTCCAGCCGGTGAGGCCGAGCCGCTTGTCATCCACCGGCACTTTCTTCTCCACCGCATCGATGCCGGTGAGTACGTCACGCAGGTCGCCGTAGCCGAAATCCCGGCGGTTGGCCTGCACAAATTTTTCGCCCTGGCCGTAGCTGCCGCGCGGACTCGGCATGAACACGAAATAGCCCAGCGCGGAAAACGGTGCGCTGCCGTAGCCCACGCCCGGCCAGCGCGGAATGACTGCGCTCGACGGGCCGCCATGCACGCTGACGATCATCGGGTACTTCTTGCTGGCGTCGTAGTTGGCCGGATACAGCAGCCAGCCCTGCACATGGAAGCCCTGGTTGTTCCACTCCACCGATTCGGCCTTGCCCCACACCGGCTTGAGCCCGGCATTGAACTGGGTGACGGCAGCCGGTGCGGTGTTGCCGAGGGCGCCGGCATGTACCTCTGGTGCGGCTGTGTAGGAGCTATCTACATAAGCCAGGTGCTGGTGGTCGCGCGACAACGCCAATGCCATGTCTGCCGTGCCGTCGCCAATGGTGGCCGGCACGCTGAACAAAGTGCTTTGCAGGGCGGCTGCGTTCGCGCCGACATGATATTCGGCAACCTGGCTTTGCCCGTTCACCACCTGGCTCACCAGCATCCCTTGCGGGTCGTTCCAGGCCAGCCACGCCGGCGTGACATGAATGTCGGGAGTGAGATCGACGGCCACTTGGCCGCCCTTGGTCGATACCGCATAGATGTCGCCGCCGGTCGAGCCTTGGTCGCTCATCAGGCCGCCGATGAAAGCGATCCGGGAAGCATCCGGTGACCAGCGTGGCAACGCGATCTGCAAGCCGTGCAGTGATCCGCTGCTGCTGACCGGATCCACCAGCACCGTTGCGCTGGCGTCGGCCTGCGCGGGCTGCACATAGAGTTTGGCGACCCACCAGTTGTTGTCCCCCGGCGGCGGCGCGGCGGTGTAGGTGATTCGCGAGCCATCCGGCGACCAGTCGAATTCGTAGGCATAGATACCGGCTGGCGTTAGCTCTCGTAGTGTGCCGCCGGCGACGTCCAGGCTGGCTACGCGCTGCACCTCAACGCCTTCCACGCCCACTTCACCGGCTGCCGGTTTCGCGGCGGACAACGCGCTGGCGTGGCGGGTGGCGCCTGCTACATACAGAAAACCAAGCGACTTGCCATCCGCGGTCCATTGCAGCGCACGCGCATAGCCGTTGAGTTGTGCCAGGCGGGTGGGTGCGTTGTTGCCAATGGTATCGGCAAGATAGATGTCGTTCTGCATCACTTTCGTGCTGGTCAGATCGCTGCCGCAGTCGGACACGAACGCCAGATGATGCGAATCCGGCGCCCAGGCAATGCCTGATTCCGTGCAAGTACCAGGCTTGGCTGCGGCGCTCACACTGTGCGCGTGGGTGCCATCGGCAGCAGCTACCTCGATCGCCGACTTGCCCTCACGCTGGATCACCCAGGCCAGCTGCGTGCCATCCGGCGAGATCGCCACGGCCTCGACGGAGCGTACTTTGCCCAACTGCTCGACCAGGTGCTCGATGCGTGGATCGACATTGGCCGGCGCGGCGAACGCGCTGGGCAGCCAGAGCGTGGCCAGCAGCAAGGGAGCGGACAAGCGTGAGCGTTTCAACATGGAGCAACTCCGACGTACAGGTGAACTTGCACGCTAGCAGCTTGATTCGTGGTCCTCCAAGTGCAGGAGGGCATGCCTTATGGATGGGGCAACGCGCAACGGATGGCTGGCAGGTGACGGAGATGCCCGGACAGCACGAGTTATCAAGCCAGCGACTCCGGAGAATCCCCAGGAAGCCTCGTCATTCCTGCGAAGGCAGAAACCCAGTGCCTTTGACTCTTCAAGAACGTGATGCCCTGGGTCCCTGCCTTCGCAGGGATGACGAGTTGTGTTGTTTCGGGGCGAGCTGATGACGGGCGAAAAAGCAGGGCTTTCGAAGCTTCCCTCAGGGGACCAGAGTGGGCGCGGCCTGGCGTGCCGCAGTTAACGCAGCGAGCTTGGCGCGAATAGCAGGAATCGCGGCCAGCGCGGCTCTTTCGCCTTCGAGAATGGCCTGGTTCTTCTGTTCGAAATCGGTCGCGCCGATGCTGCTGACGTTGGGCCGTATCACCACATCGGCGCGCGCCAATTCCTGCGCGCCCAATTGCTGGCCCATGATCGCGATCGACTGGCCAACGATGTTCACCATGCCTTGCGGGTTGCCACCGCCGGGCTTGGTCGAGATATCCACGGCGATTACAAAATCAGCGCCCAGTTGACGTGCCGCATCGACCGGCACCGGACTGACCACGCCGCCATCGACGTAGTGCTTGCCACTGATTTCGGTGGGCTCGAACACACCAGGAATGCTGCTGGAGGCGCGCACCGCCTGCCCGGTGTTGCCACGCACAAATACAGTGCGCTGGCCCGTTTCCAGCTGCGTTGCAACCGCCGCGAAGGGCAGCTTCAATTTTTCGATCGGTCGCTGACCGACCAGTTGATTGACGTAGTCCTGCAATTTGCGACCCTGCACCAGGCCGCCGGAAAACAGCCGCACATCGCGGATATTCGACGCGTCCAGCGAAAACGCCTGCTCCTGCAGCTGGAACGGATCCATGCCACTGGCGTACAGCGCACCGACCACGCTGCCGGCGCTGGTGCCAGCCACCACATCCGGATGGATGCCGCTGGCTTCCAGCATCTTGATCACGCCGATATGCGCAAACCCCTTCGCGGCACCACCACCGAGTGCGAGGCCGATCTTCAGCTTCACGGGTGTCGGCGCCACCGGTGGCGTGATGGGTGGCGGTGTGGGTTTGCTGCCACCAAAGCACGCGCTCAGTGCGAGCGTGGCGAGCAGTGGCAGAAGCTGACGGCGGAAAGACATCGGTCGTATCGCCCGAGTAAGGGTGGCTGAGTTGCGAGTCTGCGGTCGGAGCATGGCGCCAACGGGGCGCGGGTCGGGCGGTGCTCTTGCTCCTGCTTCGCTCCTCCCCCTGCACGCAGGGGGATGCTGGGAGGGCGTAACGCTTTTGACCTTCATGCGAAGAGCGACCCGACCCCGGCCCTCCCCTGCGAGCAGGGGAGGGGGCAGATTCGTCAGCCCTGTGCGCCGTCCGCTTCCAGGTGGTAGTGGGTGGCGAGCTCCACTTCCTTTTTCGAGCCGAGGAACACCGGCACGCGCTGATGCAGCTTGGACGGCTGGATGTCCATGATGCGTTCGCGCCCGGTGGTGGCGGCACCGCCGGCCTGCTCGATGATGAATGCCATCGGATTGGCTTCGTACATCAGGCGCAGCTTGCCACCCTGCTGCAGGATCTTTGCGTCGAGCGGGTAATAGAACACGCCGCCGCGGGTCACGATGCGGTGTACGTCGGCAACCATCGAGGCGACCCAGCGCATGTTGAAATCCTTGCCGCGAGGGCCGGTGGTGCCGGCCAGCAGCTCGCCGATATAGCGCTGCATCGGCGCCTGCCAATGGCGCTGGTTCGACATATTGATCGCGAACTCGGTCGCTTCTTCGGGTATCCGGATACCGCGCCGGCTCAGCATGAAGCTGCCGACCTCGCGCTCCAGTGTGAACTCGTGGGTGCCGTGGCCGAATGTGAGTACCAGCACGGTGGCCGGGCCATAGACCACGTAGCCGGCGGCCAGCTGCGCGGTGCCTGGCTGCATGAAGTCCACGACCTTCGGCTCGGTGACATCATCCGGGCAGCGCAGTACCGAGAAGATGGTGCCGACGGAGATGTTGACGTCGATGTTCGAGCTGCCGTCCAGCGGATCGAACAACAGCAGGTGGTTACCCTTCGGGTAGCCGTCCGGGATCTGCTGCGGATCTTCCATTTCCTCCGAGGCGCAGGCAGCCAGGTGGCCACCCCAGGCGTTCGCCTCCAGCAGGATTTCGTTGGAGATCACATCCAGCTTTTTCTGCGCTTCGCCCTGGATATTCATGCTGAGCGCATCGTCGCTCCCGGCCATGCCCAGCACGCCGCCGAGCGCGCCCTTGTTGGTGGCCACCGCGATGCGTTTGCAGGCGCGCGCGACCACTTCGATCAGCAGAGAAAGTTCGGCATTGATATGGCCGGCGCGGCGTTCCTCGATAAGGAACTGGATCAGCGAGATGGGCTTCATGACGGGTCCGAGGCAGATGAATGGCGCATTGTCCCGACTCCGGCTGAACCGCGCCAGCGATGCGTGGGCGCTGGCCCGATCGCCGCCCCGGAATCGCCGCGATGCTGCCCCCTGCTGACAGCACGTTGGCAGCAGGGGGTGCGCATGCTGTGCCTACCTAGCGGAGGGGTACGACATGCGCGATATGGTTTATTTTCTGGTTTTTGACGGCTTTGCCGACTGGCAGGCCGCGCTGGCGCTGTGTGAGATCCGTCGCCCTGGCGACTGGCAGGTGCAGACGGTAGGGTTCTCGATGGCGCCGGTGGTGTCGATGGGCGGCCTCACCGTGCAGCCTGACTTGCCGCTCGCCCGAATCGACTTCGCCGCTGCTGCGTTGCTGATCGTACCCGGCGGCCACCTGTGGCTGCGCGGTGAGGGTGAGCCAGCGGTGGCGGCGATCCGTCGGCTGCGAGAAGCCGGCACACCGGTGGCCGGCATCGACAGCGGCGTGCTGGCACTGGCGCGCGCCGGCTTGCTCGACGATTGCCGGCATACCGGCAACTGGCCCGGCCAGATCGACAGCCAGGTACCCGGTTATGCCGGCGCCGAGCGTTACGACTCAGGCGCACTGGCGGTGCGCGACGATGGCACGATCACTGCCAGTCACCTCGGCAGCGTGGAGTTCGCGCACGAAGTGATCCATGCGCTGGATCTGTATGGCCCGAGCGATCGTGAGCACTGGTTCCGCCTTTACAAGCATGCCATTGCGCCGCCGTCCTTCGTCGGCGAGAGCGCAGCGGTCGAAGCGGCCTAGGGAGACCACCATGAAAGACTTGATCCATCGCGTCTTGCATGGTTATCGGCCTTTGTATCAGCGCGGCCTGTTGCTGGATGGTCAGTACCGGTCGTCCGACATTTCTTTTCGTAACGAGTGCTCGGACAGCGAGACGGCAGCCGGTACAAACCTCAACCGTCCGCGCCGTCGCGTGCTGATCGCAGCGTTGGTCGCTGCGGCGGCTGGCCTCATGGCTCGCTTTGATGTCGCGATCGCCGAGCCCACCACACGAATGCCCATGCCAAAGCCCGCGCCACACGAACCCTCGCAGGATTTCGATTTCTTCTTCGGCCGCTGGAAGGTACACAACCGCCGCTTGAAGGAGCGCCTCGCCGGCAGCGCCGAGTGGGAGGAGTTCGATGCCCTGCAGGAGTGCCGGCCGATTCTTGGTGGTATGGGAAATCAGGATGAATTCGTCACCGATGCGTTCGGCGACACGCACTTCATCGGCATGACCGTGCGCCTGTTCGATCCAAAGACTCGCGCGTGGAGCATCTACTGGATCGACAATCGGCGGGTCGTGCTGGAGCCACCCGTGACGGGTCGTTTTGAACACGGCGTGGGCACCTTTTACGGACGCGACGAATTCAAGGGCACGCCGATACTGATGCGTTTCATCTGGACCGCCGACCCCGAACACCCGCGCTGGGAGCAGGCGTTCTCGACCGACGATGGCCACAGCTGGGAGGTCAACTGGGTGATGACCATGGAGCGGCTCACATGAACCTTTCCCGACACCGGAGTACAACGGTATGAACAAGACTTACCTCGGTAGCTGCCACTGCGGTGCAGTACGCCTGGAGGCGGACATCGACCTGACCGGCGGTAGCGGCAAGTGCAACTGCTCGATCTGTAGCAAGACCCGGCAGTGGAGTGTCATCGTGAAGCCGGAGGCGTTCCACCTGCTGGCAGGCGAAGACGCGCTCGCTAGCTACCAGTTCGGCTCGAACAGCATGCACCACCTGTTCTGCCGGCACTGCGGCGTGCGCCCGTTCGCGCGCGGCCATCTCGATGTACTCGGCGGCGAGTTCTACAGTGTGAATATGGCTTGCCTCGATAACGTCGAACCGGCGGAACTGATCGATACGCCAGTGCATTACGCCGACGGCCGCCACAACAACTGGCAGTCGTCGCCAGCCGAGACGCGGCATCTCTAAATCGCACATACCCAGCGAGGAGACCTCCATGAACACACCCGCCAAACCGAAAGTCACGTTCTTCCACTCGCCGAAGAGTCGCTCCGCCGGCACCCGGGCTCTGCTCGAAGAGCTCGGCGTCGACTACGACTTGCATGTGATCAATTTCAAGACCGGAGAGCAGCGCCAGGGCGAATACCTGGCGATCAATCCGATGGGCAAGGTGCCGGCGATCCGTCATGGCGATGCGTTGATCACCGAGCAGCCAGCGGTGTTCATCTATCTGGCCGATCTCTATCCCGAGGCGAAGCTGGCGCCACCCCTCGGCGACCCCTTGCGAGGGCCGTATTTGCGTTGGCTGGTGTTCTACGGCTCGTGCTTTGAACCGGCGATAGTCGACAAGTCGATGCAGCGTGAACAGGCGCCGCTGGCCATGTCGCCGTATGGCGACTACGACGGCATGTTGAAGACGCTGACCGACCAGCTGGAAAAAGGACCGTACCTGCTCGGCGAGACCTTCAGCGCGGCAGACGTACTGTGGGGCAGTGCGCTCAACTGGACCACCATGTTCAAGCTGGTGCCGGAGTTGCCGGTCATCCGCGCGTATATCGATCGCGTGACCTCACGGCCGGCGATGCAGCGGGCCGCGGCGAAGGATGCTGAGCTCGCGGCGGCACAGGCGGCGTGACCGTCGCAGCGGCGAGATTCCGGGAAAGCCATGAGCGTTCGCGCAGCAGGTTCCCACCGACCTCGCGGTAGATCCGTTGGAGGAATGCCCCCACGCAGCCTCGCGTTGCGAGCGAGGCATGACGAACGGCGCTGGTCGTCGCGGCCCGTCTCGGCGATGATGCCGCGATGCGCCGCGCCGACCGTCTGTTCCTCATCATTCACGCCTTGCGCGGGCGTCGCACTGCGTTGCAGGCGCGCCAGCTTGCCGAGACGCTGGGTGTATCCCTGCGCACGGTCTATCGCGACGTGGCCGACCTGCAGTTGTCCGGCGTGCCGATCGAGGGCGAGGCCGGCGTCGGCTACGTGCTGCGCAAGGGCTCGGACATCCCGCCGCTGATGTTCACAGCCGACGAACTTGAAGCCCTGGTGGTCGGCACGCGCTTCGTGCGCGCATTCGCCGGTGCGAAGCTGGCCGAAAGCGCGCAGACGGCGTTGATGAAGATCGAAGCGGTGCTGCCGCCGGAGTTGCGCGAGCGCTCGGCACGTACGCGCATCTACGCGCCGATCTGGCGTGACGAATACAAGCTCGCGTTCGCCGCACGGATCGATCGGCTGCACGCCGCCATCGAGGCGCGCCAGGTATTGCAGCTGGCCTATCGCGACGAGGCGGGCAACATCAGCGCGCGCGAGGTCGAGCCCCTGTGCCTGGCATTCTGGGGCGGCAAGTGGACGCTGGGGACGTGGTGCCGGCTGCGGCAGAATTTCCGCAACTTCCGCCCCGACCGCATCGACGAAGTCGATGAAACCGGCGAGGTATTCGATGAGTTGGTCGGCCACAATCTGGATGCCTATCTGCAGGCGATGCGCGGTTACTACTCTGGTATGGAATAGCTCGGCTTCGCGTGGCGTGGAACAGCCTGGCATGGCGGCCATTGCGTGTGCATCGTCCCGTCACCGCGCCAGCTCGGGTACGCTCGCTAACACTGTGTCTGTCCAAAGGGGTTGAGTCATGTCGTCAGGTGTTCGTCATCCACTGTTGTCGATCGCTCCAGCCAAGCTGCGACCAACCCAGCTGACCGTGGGCAAGGCCGAGGTCGCGAGCAAGCGCGAAGGGTGGGAAAGGCTCGGCAAGAAGAAGCGCGAGGAACTACTCGGGTCACACTGCTTTCCCGGCGTGCTGGGCCCAAAGCATCGCGTTTACATTGTGGATCACCACCACCTCGGCCTCGCGCTGCTGGAAGAGGGCGTGAAAAGCGTACCGGTGATGATCCAGCGCGACTTCTCCTGGCTGGAGCCGGCGGTGTTCTGGCACACCATGGAATTCAATCGCTGGGCGCATCCGTACGACCAGCATGGCAACCGCACCGACTACGACGCGATTCCGCTCAGCCTCAGCGACATGGCCGACGATCCTTACCGCACGCTTGCCGCGCGGATACGCACGGCCGGCGGCTTCGCCAAGGACGCGATTCCGTACGCAGAGTTTCTGTGGGCGGATTACTACCGTCGCCATCTCAAGCTGCCGGGCGACAGGATCAGTGCGAAGGTGATGCAGCAGGCGCTGTTGTTGGCGCACAGCCACGACACGGCGTACCTGCCGGGTTGGAGTGGGACGGTCGAATGAGCGCGAGCCCGGCACCTGCGGTCACACCGGGCCCGACCACCGGTGTCGACGTACTGGCTGGGTTATCGATCGCAGGACTGTTGCTGCCCGAAGCGGTGGCCTACTCGGGTATCGCCGGGCTGCCGCCGCAGGCCGGTGTCATCGCATTGTTCGTCGGCCTGGTCTGCTATGGCCTGCTTGGCCGTAGCCGCTACGCGATCGTCTCGGCCACCTCGTCCTCGGCCGCGGTACTTGCTGCCGGTACGCTCGCGCTGGCCGGCCCGGCAGGCGCCGCGCGCGCGGCCGTGGCGGCAACGCTGGTGCTGCTCACTGGCGGTTGTTTCCTGATCGCGGGCGCCGCGCGTCTGGGTGGCCTGTCGCATCTGATCGCGCGCCCGGTGCTGCGCGGATTCACCTTCGGCCTGGCCTGTGTCATCGCACTGAAGCAGCTGCCGAACCTGTTCGGCTTGCCGGGCCTGCACGGCGATTTCGTGCCGCGGCTGCTGCTGGATCTGTTGAAATCCGCGGCCCAAGTGCAGCCAGCCACGATGGGCGCCGGTGTCGCTGCGCTGTTGCTGCTGTTCCTGTGTGAGCGGGTGCGCCGCTTGCCCGGCAGCCTGTTGGTGATCGTGCTGGGTGTGGCGGCCTCCGGCTGGCTGGCGCAGCACGGCGTAACACTGACCGGCGCCATCAATCTCACGCCCGCCTGGGTGCTGCCGAAGTGGCCGTCCAGCGGGCAGTGGCTGCCGAGTATCGAGCTGGCAGCGGCTTTGCTGCTGGTCCTGTATGCGGAGTCATACGGCGCGATTCGGGCGTTTGCGCTGAAGCATGGCGATCGGGTGAACGCGAACCGCGACCTGCTGGTGCTCGGCGTGGCGAACGTCGTCTCCGGCCTGCTGCACGGCATGCCGCTCGGCGCGGGCTATTCCGGTACGTCGGCGAATGAGGCGGCTGGTGCGCGCTCGCGCCTGGCCGGCCTGGTCGCGGCGGGTTGCGTGCTGCTGATGGTGTTGTTGCTGCTGCGCTGGATCGAACGTATTCCCGAGCCGGTGCTGGCGGCGATCGTGATCCACGCGGTGAGCAAGTCGTGGCGCCTGGCTGTATTCAAGCCGTATTTGCTATGGAAGCGCGACCGGCTGGTGGCGCTCGCCGCGGTACTCGCGGTGCTCGCGTTCGGCATCCTCAACGGCCTGCTGGTGGCGATCGCGTTCAGCCTGGCGATGCTGCTGCGCCAGCTCGCCACGCCGCGCATCAGCGTGCTCGGCCAGCTGGGCGACAGCCATGATTACGTCGACATCGCGGAACATCCGGACGCGCAGCAACAACCGGGCATGCTGATCCTGCGGGCGGAGGAGCCGCTGTTCTTCGCGAATGCGGAATCGATCCTGGCTCTCGCCCGGCAACGAGTCGAGGATCATGCCGGCATCCACGTGGTGGTGCTCAGCCTGGAGGAGTCGTCCGACCTGGACAGCACCGCGCTGGAGTCCCTGGCGGATTTTGCTACGTGGTTGTCGGCTCGTGACATCATGCTGCGCGTAGCGCGCTTGAAGGATGCCGTGCACGCATTGCTGCTGCGCGCCGCATTACCCCAGCTGCCATCGTCGGCGCTGAATTTCTGGAGCGTGGAGGACGCCGCCAAGGCCTCCACCCAACCACCATTGGCAAGAGGATCCGTGGAGTGAACAAGGTAATGGCAAGCGCGACAACGAGAAGCGCATGGTTGGGGCCGGGCACATTGGGACGGGCTGGAGTGGGGCTGACTGCATTGATGTTCGCTGCACTGACGCTGGCCACGCCAGTGCGCGCAGCGCAGGACACCGACGCGCGCTTCAAGCAGCTCTACACCACCGAATGGGCCTGGCGCACGGGTCAGGCCGGGGTCAGTGCATCGGGCGAATCGCAGCCAAACAATGGCCGGCTCGATGACGTCGATGCAGCCAGCCAGCAGCAACGGCTGGATTATTGGCAACGCGTGCTCAAGCAACTGGATGGCATCGACGTCGCGCAATTGTCGGCGGCCAATCGCATCAACTACGCGGTCTATCGCGAGCAGATTGAGAATTTCGTCGCCGACCAGCACTTCAAGAACTGGCAGATGCCGTTCAACAGCGACTCCGCGTTCTGGTCCGATCTGGGCGATAACCTCGGCGACACACCGCGCACGCTGGACGACTACCGAAAGTATCTCGACCACCTAGAGCAGATCCCCGCCTATTTTGATCAGCAGATCGCCAACATGCGCGGCGGTCTGCAACGTGGTTTCAGCGTTCCGCATGCCGTGCTCGCGGGGCGCGACGTTTCGATCGCCGCTGTCGCCGAGCTGAAGGACCCAACCCAGAGCGGCTTCTATGAGCCCTTCAAGCATCTGCCCGCGTCTATTCCGGCCGATCAGGCGCAGGCGTTGCAGGGCCAGGCGCTGCAACGCATCCGCGACGATGTGATCCCGGCCTATGCGAAGCTGCTGACGTTCTTCCGCAACGAATACGTGCCGCAGGCGCGCACCACGCTGGCCGCCGAGGCACTGCCGGACGGCAAGGCCTACTACCACCAGCAGATCCTCGAATACACCACGCTGGACATGAGCCCTGACGCGATCCACCAGATCGGACTCGATCAGGTGACCAAGATCCACGCGCAGATGCTCGACACGATGAAGCAGACCGACTTCAAGGGCAGCTTCGCCGATTTCCTGCAGTTCCTGCGCACCGATCCGCAGTTCTACGCCAAGACACCGGACGAGTTGCTGATGCGCAGTGCATGGGTGGCCAAGGAGGTCGATGGCCAGCTGTCGAAACTGTTCGGTCACCTTCCACGCGAGCGTTTCACCATCGTGCCGGTGCCGGCCGATATAGCGCCGTACTACACCTCCGGCCGCGGGGGTCCAGACGTCTATCTGGTCAATACCTATGACCTGCCGTCAAGGCCCTTGTACAACATGCCGGCGCTGACCTTGCATGAGTCCTATCCAGGCCATGCGTTGCAGCTGGAACTAGCCGAAGAAGATCACGACCAGCCCGCGTTCCGCCGCAACGGCTACATCTCCGCCTATGGCGAAGGCTGGGGTCTGTATTCGGAATATCTCGGTAACGAGATGGGCATCTACCAGACGCCGTATCAGCACTTCGGTTTCCTCACTTACCAGATGTGGCGGGCCTGCCGACTGGTGGTCGATACAGGCATCCACCATCTGGGCTGGACGCGCCAGCAGGCGATCGACTTCCTGACCGTGAATACGGCGCTATCCTCGCGTGAGATCGCCAACGAAGTGGACCGCTACATCAGCTGGCCGGGACAGGCGCTGTCCTATGAACTGGGCTACCTGAAGATCCTGGATCTGCGCGCCAAAGCGGAAAAGGCGCTCGGCCCGAAGTTCGACATCCGCCACTTCCACGATACCGTGCTATCCACCGGCTCGGTGCCGCTGCCGGTACTGGAACAACGCATCGACCGCTTCATTGCCGAAGGCGGCCCGGAGCCTGAATTTGGTTGCGATTGCGCGAAGGACGCGAAGGACGGCAACGCGCCCTAGCCAACGATGTCCTGACTGGGCTTGTGAAATACCGATCGGCTCAGGGCTTGGTGGCGTCCGCCTTGCCGGTTTCTGCATAGCGCTGCAGCCGATCGAGTTGTTGCATCAGTACCGAGTTCACGCCAGCGGCAAGCTTGTCCAGGCCACTGCCGCTGGCGCCATTTACCCGGTACTCGAAGCTCAACGTGCTGCCAACGCCGGTCGGCTTCAGGGTGAACGTCATCACGCCCTGGACGGCCATGCCTTGCAGCGGCCCGAGGCCACCTTCAAGCCGCAGCTGGTGATCCTTGATCGCCGCCAGCACCTGCATGTGCTGCACGCTGTTGTCGTTCCATCGCTCGCAGAAGCAGCCGCCCGCCTCGGGCTTCAGACTGAGATTGGCTGCGTTGCTCGACCAGGTGTGTTCGCTGTCCCACCAGTGGGCTACGTCGGACAGTGCCGCGTAGGCCTTGGCGGGCGTGACGTGCAGCACCCGGTTGTCCTGGATCAACAAACTGTCGGAAGCAGCCTGCTTTACCGCGGCCTGGCTGAGCACAGGCGCTAGAGCTAGCAGGGCGAATATCACGAAGGTTGGCACGCGCATGGCAATGGCTCCCTTGGTCGGTGGCGCTGTTTTACCACGCCAACGCGCCACTCGCCTGATTTCTTCAATAACTGCACAAATGGAGTACAATCCAATTTGACTTCACATGGAGAGTTTCGTATGTCGGCTCATCCGCTGCCCGAAACCACTCCCGCCCAGGCACTGGGTGGTCCCGCACTACGCGCCTTCTTCCAGCTGGCCGAGCAGTGGAAGCTGCGCATTGCCGACCAGCGCAAGCTGCTCGGCGATCCGCCGGAATCGACGTTCTACAAGTGGAAGCGCCAGCAGGATGGACTGCCTGGCCGCGACACCATCGAGCGGATCAGCTACCTGCTTGGCATCTGGAAGGCATTGCAGATCCTGTTCCCTGATCCGCCGCAGGCCGATGCCTGGCTGCACAAGCCGAATCAGGCGTCGCTGTTCGGCGGTCAATCCGCACTGGAACGCATGCTGTCGGGCAACGTCGCCGACCTGTTCGTGGTGCGCCAGTATCTGGACGCGCAGCGCGGCTGAACGGCGCTGGCCAAAACTGTCGCAGTCCGCGACACAGACCCTTGCGATGATCATCGACGCGCAGCTGTGGGCGACTTCAGTCGTGATGGCCTGCAATGCGGACTGAGTTCACTGGAGGTACGATGCCGACCGATCTGCCACCGCTCAAACGCATCCGCTGGAACCAGGTCTATCGGATCGTGCCAAGCCGCTTTCCGCCGGTGGGTGTGTTCGACCGCATTGCCAACCCGGCCGATCTCGATGCCGTATTCGCCATCGAGGCGCTGACCAACCCGCGTCTGCGCGACGAGGCCGGCGCACTGAAACTGGTGCCGCGGGACCGGCGCATCAGCGGCCCCGGTTCGACGCCGGTGATGGCCGCGTTCACCCATCTCAACCCGGCCGGCAGCCGTTTCTCCGACGGCAGCTGGGGCGTGTTCTATGCGGCGCACAACGTGGCCACGGCGGTAGAAGAAACCGTGTATCACCGCGAGCAATTCCTCGCCGCGACAGGCGAGCCGGCATGCGAGATCGAAATGCGCTGCTATCGCAGCAGTGTCGACAGCAAGCTGCACGATTTACGTGGAGGTTGGCCCGCAGCGCACGATCCGGACAGCTATGTGGCCAGCGTGGCGCTCGGCCGCGAACTGCGCGCTTCGGGTTCCAACGGCATCGTCTATGACAGCGTCCGCGATCCCGGAGGCGAATGTCTTGCGGCGTTCTACCCTGACGTGGTCGCGCCCTGCGTGCAGGCGCAGCACCTTATTTATCGCTGGGACGGCAAGCGTATCGCGCAGGTACTGGAAGTGAGCGAGCTCAAGCGGCCGAACTCGGGTTAAACGTAGGCAAAGTCCAAGGCCATCGACCGCATGGGAATTCTCCATCTAGACTGACGTTTATTTTCGACCCAACCAACCTCAACCGCCGCAACTCATCCCTGGAATAGAGCGCACATGAAGAATTTGCCACTGGACGGTGTCTCCGGCCGTATCGGAAATATGTCCGTCTGGAAGATCGCGGTCCCTGTTGCGATCGTTGTCCTGCTCCTGAATAGCGTCTTCGTGATCTCGCCGAGCGACGAAGCGGGCACGCGCTGGCTTGGTGGAACGCCGATGACGGCGGCGCCGCTCACTACGGGTATGCACTTCAAGGTTCCGTTCTTCGAGGATGTCGACCGCATCCAGACCAGTCGTTCCGTCTACACGCTTAACGCTCTGGACGTCTATACCAATGACAACCAGAAGGTCACCATCGACGTCAGCATCATCTATCAGATCCCCAGCGCCGCCGTGATGAACCTGCTCTACCACGTAGGCCGAGCCGGCAACTTCGACATTGACGCCACGATTCTTCCTGTCGTCAGGGATCGAGCATTGGCTGCCTTCGCCCAGTACAACACCCTGACCATCTCCGATCAGCGCTCGCAGATCACCGCGCAGATGAGGAAGGACGTCAGCGAAGCTCTGCGGCGATTGTTCGACGTCGAGACGATCGACGTGCAGCTGACCGGCATCCACTACTCCCCGGTGTTCGATCAGTCGATCGAGGAAGCAGTACGCGCCAAGAACCTTGCGGTTCAGGCTGAAAACACCGTGGCGCAAAAGAAATTCGAAGGCCAGCAGAAAACGGTGACCGCATCGGCCGAAGCCCAGGCTGCGGTGGAGCGCGCGAACGGCGAAGCGCAGGCCATCGTCCTGCAAGCGGATGCGCAAGCCAAAGCGATCGCCTCCGTAGGTAACGCTCTGAAGACCAACCCCGACTACGTTCACTTCTACGGCATGCAGCGCTGGAACGGCATCCTGCCGCAGGTCGTCGGTGGCGGATCGATACCGATGATTGACCTGCACACTGGTGACGCAGCCAAATAACCGCGGCATCGCCGTCGCGCGTCGATCCGCGCGGCGGCGCCCTTGCCAAGTAGTGGATGTCCGTGTGGAACTCGAAGTCATAGACATTCACAACACCATTGCCTCGGCAGGCGCGCATGCGCCTTGCAGCGAGACAACCAGCCAAGCTCCTCCCCCTTCAGAAGACGCGGGAATAAAATCCGACCCAAACTGATCTTATCTGTCGTAGGCACCCTTGCGTGCCGCATCCGATAGGTATCCGTCATGTCCGCTTCCGTCCAAGTGTCTTACTCGACGCCGTACTCGTCACCGGCCTCATATACGAAAGTAGCGATTGCCATGCACTGGCTTATCGCACTGCTGATTTTCCTCAACGTCGGCGTCGGCATTTATATGGAGGGCTTTCCGAAGAGCGCTCCGGGGCACGATGCGGTGTTGTTCTATCACGCTTCCATCGGCAGCCTGATCTTCATGCTGGCCGTCGTTCGCCTGATCTGGCGATCCACGCATAGGCCACCTGGGTTGCCTGCGAGTATTGCGTCGTGGCAGCAAACGGCTGCGCACACTCTGCATTGGGTTTTGTACTCGTTGATGCTGCTCGTTCCCCTCACCGGCTACATGCATCGTATGGCCGGAGGGCATCCGATCAGCTTTTTCGGGCTCGGCTATCTGCCGGTTCTCATTGGCAAGAGCGAACCGTTGCGCTTGCTCACAGATACCTTGCATGTGTGCCTTGTATGGGTGCTCTGTATTCTTGTCGTCGGTCACATAGCCGCGGCCTTGAAGCACCGGCTTATCGATCGCGACGATGTTCTCAAACGCATGTTGCGCGTATAACCGACACACGGTTTATGGGTATGAGTCTCACATGGGAGTGTGCCGCACGTGAGCCCGGCAGATAACCAGGCCTTCGTCGACGATCTGGCGTTGCGCCATCTCGACGCTGCATACAGTCTTGGTCGCTGGCTGCTTGGCAATGAGCAGGACGCGGCTGACGCTGTGCATGACGCCTATTTGCGTGCAGCGCGAGCTTCCGGCACCTATGCCGGTGGCAATGCGCGGGCGTGGTGGCTTGCGATCGTGCGCAACTGTTGTCTCGCCCGATTGGCCATACGCAACAAGGAAAAGCGCAACGTCCCGATCGACAAGGACCCGGTCATAGCCGAACGCTGGATGCCACAGACCGATTTAGACGATGTTGAGGACCGTGTCGACAGCGCGAAGCGTCAGCGCTTGATAACGCGGCGCCTGCAGAGCCTGCCGGAGAATTTCCGCGAGGTGCTCATCCTGCGGGAGATCGAGGAATTGTCCTATCGTGAAATTGCCGACGTATTGCAAACCCCGATCGGCACAGTAATGTCGCGTCTGGCTCGTGGACGCGCGCTGCTGCAGAAGGCATTGGCCGATCACGCCACCGCGCAGGCTCCTTATGGACTGTAAGACCGCCCATGATCTGTTGCCGCTGTACTTCGACGGCGAACTGGACCGAGCAACAGGTCGCGAATTCGAGGCGCATCTCGATGAATGTGCCGATTGCCGCGCGGCCCTGATCGAACTTGACGCACTGCGCCGCACATTGCGTGAGGACGCACCTCGCTACATCGCACCGGAAACTTTGCGCGCGCGGATTCAAAAGCACACTGTGACTCGCGACGTGCCCGCATCTTCACGGCTGGCGCCGCGTCGCTGGCTTGCACTGGCCGCGTCATGGGCAATCGCGTTCGCTGCCGGCGGCGCCTTGATGACAACGTGGAACCACGCATCGAATTCCGGGTATGCACAGTCTCAGCTCACGCGTGACCTGTTTGTCAGTCACTGGCGCGCACTCGCCGCGACATCACCTGTCGATGTGGTGTCCACCGACCAGCACACCGTCAAGCCCTGGTTCGCCGGAAAGATCGCCATTGCGCCGGTCGTGCAGGATTTTGCGGACCAGGGATATGCGCTCATCGGTGGACGCATCGACTACGTCGGCAACGAACGGGTTCCCGTACTCGTCTACCGTCACGGTAAACATCTGATCGACGTATTTGTGCTGCCACAGACCATCACCGCCGCTATCGACAAGCCGATCCAGTCGCAGGGCTATGTGCTCGATGTGGTGAATCTCGGTGGGCAGCCCGCCGCTATCGTCTCGGACATGGGGCAAGCCGAGCTTGCGCAATTCACAGGCTTGTTAAGTGCATCGAGATGATGCCTGGTGTCAGTCCGAGAATAAACGCACGCGGAGAAACTGGTCGCAGCCAACGATGGGAAGTGGGAATACTGGACCACTTCTGTCTTGCTCTACTTCTCGCATATCGCACGGACGAGTGAACCCGTATATTCGCTGCTCGGGGTGAGCGGTCCTTGCGCAGCGGACGGCTGAACGGCAATCTCGGAACGTCCGCGTGGGTTGCCGACATTGGAGACCGTGCGCTGAGCGGCAATTCTTAGGTGAAGCAACTGGCACTTTAGCTGTATTGAAATCAGGGGATTCTGATGAAGGCGTTGGGTTCACTCCTCGGCGGCAAGCTATTGCTCGTCGTCAATGCGGCACACGCTTTCGACCTGAAAAAAATCGGTCATCGCGTTATGCAAAACCATGGCCAGACTGAATTGTGGTTTCGCAAAGTGGCGGAGCAAGGAGAGCCGACCGGCGGCCTCGACGTGCAGTTGGCGGCATAGCACGATGTTCGGCTACTACCTGAGTCTGGCTGTCCGAAGCCTGCGTCGCGCGCCAGTGCTGACCGCGCTGATGATTACGGCGATTGGCCTGGGCATCGGCGGGTCGATGACGGTGCTCACCGTGTTCCGCGCGATGTCCGGCGACCCGATTCCGCAAAAGTCCTCGCAGCTGTTTGTGCCGCAGATCGACCCGTGGGGGCACGGTCATGGCTTTGGCAAAGAGCCGCCGGATCAGTTGACCTATCTGGATGCCGAGCAACTGCTGCGGCAACACCTCGCGCGGCGACAGACAGCGATGTATGGAGTAGGCTTTTCGGTGATACCGCACGATGCCGCGCAGCCGGCGTTCGACGTCGAAGGCCGCGCCGTGAACGCCGATTTCTTTCCGATGTTCGACGTGCCGTTCCGCTACGGGGCGCCGTGGACGACCGACGACGACGAGCGTCATGCGGATGTTGTCGTGATCGGCCAGAAACTCAATGACCGGCTGTTCCAAGGTGCCAACAGTGTCGGCCGGACCATCGATCTGGACAACCACACGTACCAGATCGCTGGCGTGCTCGACGATTGGCAGCCCGTTCCCCGTTTCTACGCCGTGGCTTACGGCGACGGAGCCTTCGAAGATACGGAAGACGTGTTTCTGCCCTTCACACGCGCCATCGACAGTCACATGCCGCCGCCTGAGATCAACTGCAACAAGCCGCCCGAATCGAGTTGGGAAGGACACCTGCAGTCCGATTGCGTGTGGCTCGAATTCTGGGTGGAGCTGCCGACTGCGGCGGACGTGCAGCACTACCGCAACTTCCTGGATCATTACGCGGCGGAGCAGCAGCACAGCGGGCGTTTCCAGTCGGCGCCTAATAATCGGTTGCGCAACGTGCGTGAGTGGCTGGATATCGAGCACGTAGTTTCTAATGAAGCGACCATCATGGTGGTGGTGTCCTTCAGCTTTCTGGTCGTCTGTCTGATCAACGCGGCCGCCTTGATGCTGGCAAAATTCATGGGTCGTGCCGGCGAGTTTGGCGTGCGCCGCGCGCTTGGCGCGAGCCGCCGCGAGATTTTTTCGCAATGCCTGGTAGAGACGGCGGTTATAGGTGTCGCTGGCAGCGTTCTGGGACTCGGGTTTACCTTGCTCGGCCTGATCGGATTACGTGCGGAGCTGACCCCGGAAATCGAGCGGCTGGCACATCTGAATGTAGCCGACGTCCTGATCGCCATCGTGGTTGCTCTGGCGGCTACGGTCGTCGCTGGCCTCCATCCGACCTGGCGGGCGGCGCAGGTACAGCCTGCGTGGCAGCTGAAGACCAACTAGGAATCGACCATGCGTATCCATCCGATTATTTCGGCCATGCGTCATAACAAGGTGGGCGTCGTGCTTGTCGCGCTGCAGATGTCCCTGACGATCGCGATCCTGTGCAACGCGCTGTTTCTTATCCATCAACGGCTGCACGACAGCAACCGGCCCAGCGGCGTCGACGAAGACAATGTAGTCATCCTGAGCAGCGAATGGATCGGCAATCCGCCGGACATCAAATCCCTGCAAATGGCCGATCTTGCGACACTGCGGCAGTTGCCCGGTGTCGTCGATGCCTACGCGGCGAACTCCTTTCCACTCAGCGGCGGCGGTTGGGGCTGCACCGTCCGTCTGATTCAGGAGCAGACGTCACCGAGCGCACTCTGCTTTGATTATTTTGTGGATGAGCACGCGCAGAAAGTGTTGGGCGTGCGCCTGACTGCAGGGCGCTGGTTCACCGCTGCAGACGTCGTCGACCGCCCCGACAATGATGCAACGCCGCTGTCGAACACGACCATCGTTACCCGCGCGCTGGCGGAAAAGCTGTTTCCCGAGGGCACCGCGCTCGGCAAAACCATCTACCTCGACGGTGCGGCACAGACGATCGTGGGCGTCATCGAACGCTTGCAGGGATCGTATGCGTCGAATAGCACGTCGGACAAGATTGAATATTCAGTATTGCAGCCGAACTTCTACATCAACCGCGTCAACCGTTACATCATCCGTGCCCGGTCGGGCGAAATCGACACAGTAATGGCGGCTGCCCCCAAAGCGTTGCGCAAGCTGAACAATGCGCGAGTGATGCATTACATCCGCACGTTCGCTCAAGTGCGCGCAAAGGCATACCGGGGAGATCGCGGCTTTGCGGCCATTCTGGCAACGGTCTGCGCGACCCTGGTGGCAGTCACCGCGTTCGGCATCGTCGGTCTGACCAGTTCCTGGGTTACACAGCGCAGGCGGCAGATCGGTATCCGCCGCGCGCTGGGGGCCACGCGCCGCGCCATCCTGCATCAATTCCAGATCGAGAACCTGATCATTGCGATCGCCGCTTCGGTCGTCGGTGCTGGCCTCGCGATCGCGCTCAACCTCTGGATGGTCAGCCGCCTCGAGATGCCGCGAATGCCGCTGCTACCAGCGATTGTCGCCGCGATCGCAGTGCTGGGTCTCGGCCAGGCGGCGGTGTTGTGGCCGGCGCTGCGGGCATCGTCGATACCGCCCGCACTGGCGACGCGGGCCGCCTGATCCGAAGTTCCACCACGCCGCAGGCCAAGCTCGCCTTCCACGACAAACATTAGTAGGGCAATCGGCGTTCCCGCTTCGGTCTACGGGCGGATCTGATCGAGAGCCGATGGACAAGCTGGAAACGTTGGCTATCGACAGAGCGGACGTTGCGTTGCCTGGCTCGATCACTCAGCCGACTGAGCTCGGTACCGCCGCAACAGGAGCGTGGGCCGCTGAAGTGCTCGATACGGTCGCTTGTGATGTGAGCATCGCGCCCAGGGTCAGCACGCAGACCAGCAGGCAGGCGGCGAAAACGCTGTGCAGCATCAGGGTCTCGAATTTCATGATGGTTCTCCGTGAGTGAGGTGGGAAGCTTTCAAGAGGTATATGGCAAGGCTCGTGCCAACGAGCTAAACCCCTTGAAGTCCCGTTCCTGCGCCATTTCACCCTTCGCGTCTCGGTCAGGCAGTTGTCCGCGGACGGCGTCGATGTTGTCCGGACGTGGCACGGACAGCGGACAGTGGATGTCTGCCAGCAAGTCATCGCGAAGGTGGCGCCGCGCCAAGCCATCGATGAATCACTGGAAATTCCGTGATGGCAGGGCTCCATCGACCTCGCGCCTAAGGGGGAGCCCAGCCTCAGCCAGGCGTGGCTGCGATCACGTCGGCAACCAATCGTTCAAGGTCGTCGACGTCAAAGTCCGGCGGGTCGATCGTGGCGCCGAACCGTACGATGACCGGATGCTGTGACCAGACAATAACGACGCGCTGTCCGAAAGTAGGTGCCTATGGTCGACGGGCACGCAGTAAACATGCCGGCTAAAAACGGCGATGAAGGGTGTCATCCGTCATGGTGTTCTGGCTGTAGATGTTGGTGAGTGCGCCTTGTAATCTGGCCGCCGCGCAAGTCGCTTTTCTGCATCGTCCCGTACTGACATTCCCGATCAGCAGCGACTCACCCATGGGTCAACCTGGTTTCGTCGCCAAGTAGTTCGACACAACGTTTTCAGACGCATTGTCCGAAGGGGTCCAACCAGATCATGAGCGATAGGTTGATGAAACGACTTGCGATGGCATTGTTGCTTTGTTCAATGGCGATGCTGATGCCGGCATCGGCTGAAACGAGTGACCACTGGATTGGCTCGTGGTCAGCAGCTCCAGATTCGACGGATCCGCCGTTTGAGAGCCAGACCATACGCCAGATCGTACGAATCAGCGTCGGCGGATCGAAGGTGCGCTTGCGTCTCTCAAATCTCTTCGGAACAGGGCCGATCACGCTTGGCCCTGTGCACATCGCCGAGCACGCAAAGGGTTCGTCGACCCATCCAGGGACGGATCACGTCGTCACGTTTGGCGGCAAACCCACCGTGACCATAGCCAAGGGCGCCGATGTACTTAGCGATGCCGTGTCGTTTTCGGTGGCGCCGCTGGAAGAGCTCGCGATGAGCATGTACGTTCCCGGCCGAACGGGAACCTCCACGATCCATGGCGTGGGCAATCAGACGGCTTTCATTACGCTGAAAGGTGACGCCACAGCGGCCACCGTGTTTCCTGCTGGCGAAGTGTCCAGTAGCCGGTTCTTCCTGACCGACGTCGAAGTTTCCCCCAGCGTAGCGGGCAGCGCTATCGTGGTGATCGGCGACTCCATCTCCGATGGTGTGGGTTCCACGCAGGATTTGAACGCTCGTTGGCCAGACGTGCTCGCAGAACGGCTGCATGGCGATCATGCGCTCGCATCGATCGCCGTCCTCAACGGAGGAATTGCCGGCAATCGAATTTTGCATGACGGGCATGATCCGTTTATAGGGCCGAGCGCACTCGCTCGCTTCGATCGCGATGCCTTGGGCAAATCAGGCGTGCGCTACGTGCTCTTGCTGGAAGGGATAAACGATATTGCTGCGGCAAGCAGCTTTGCCGACACCATCGACGACGTGTCCGCGCAGCAAATCATCGACGGCATGAAGTTGCTGATCAAACGTGCTCATGAGAACGGTAAATTGATTTTTGCAGCGACGTTGACTCCATACGCTGGCGTCGATTGGCCGTTTTATTCAGTCGCTGGAGAAGCCAAGCGCCAGATGATCAACACCTGGATACGAAGCGGCGGAGCATTCGATGGGGTGGTGGATTTCGATCGAGTCCTGCTTGACCCCGCACACCCTGACCATCTTCTTCCTGCATTCGACAGTGGCGATCATTTGCACCCCAATGATGCTGGCCACAAGGCGATGGCTGAAGCGATCGATATCCACGCGCTCTTGAGAACGAATTGAATGACCGAGAGGTGCCCTGCTTCAAAATTCCAATTTCACCTGGCGGTTCAAGCAGCGGGATGATCACTGTATGACCTCGCGGAGGATGTCCGCTTCCGGTCCAACGCGGAGGAAGGGCCAAAGCCGCCGGCTTGGATAACGCCAGAGTATTCTGCCCCACGATTCTGATTTCCCGATAACCTTCGCCGGACGTTCGGCTGCGGAGTCTCGACCGAAGCACCCCAACAGGAGTTTGTTCTGGAATCGAGAAATCTCTACGTCGATACCTTACGTGCTGTGGCTATCGTCCTGGTCATGTTGCTACATTTCGGCCTGGCATACGGTTTCAAGCTTGCGTTGCCGGACGCAGTGCCCTCTACGTGGGTGCGCGCGGTGCTGGTGAGTGGCAATTACGGTGTGTCGATGTTCTTCGTAATTTCGGGCTTTCTGATCACCGGCAATGTGCTCCGCCGTTACGGTTCGTTCGCCGCCATCGACATGAAGAACTTCTATCTGTTGCGGTTGTTTCGCCTTGGGCCACTTTTGTTGTTGATGCTCGCGATCATCACGGCACTTTGGCTGGCGGGGTTACCGAAGTTCGGCAACTTCCATGACAAACAACCGATGCCAGCCTGGTTCCAATGGCTGGCGGTTTTCTCGGTACTGACGTTTTGGCACAACGTGTTGCTGGAGATCGTCGGCAACTGGTTCAACTATGCGATGAACATCTGTTGGTCGCTGTCGGTTGAAGAAGTGTTCTATCTCGCCTTTCCATTGCTGATTCGCTTCGTGCGAACACGTTGGTTGCTGCTTTTCATTGCACTCGTTTTCATCGCGATCGCGCCAGCTTATCGCTGGCTGCACCGCGACGACGAAAACTATTTTCTCTACGGCTATCTCGCTTGCTTTGACCAGATCGCCATCGGATGTCTCGCCGCACTGCTTGCCGCACGAAAGCGCGCTTGGAGCAAAACGATGCGTAAAGCGGGCGCGTTGCTCTGTGTTATTGCGCTGGCTTACTTTTACGCGCAAGGCTTCAACGGCCATGAGGCGTTCGGCTTCACTTGCCTGGCCATGGCGACTGCCGGCCTGCTGATTTGTGTCGCCGGCCTGGACACGAACAAGCTTGGTGCGTATTTGATGGCACCGTTATCCTGGATAGGGGCGCGCAGCTACGAGCTGTACCTGTTCCACCTGATTGTGCTTGGCATCCTTACCGAGATCTGGCCGAAAGCGACCCTCGCTTTCAACATGAAATTTCCGTTGATGGCTTTGTTCTTTGTATTGTCGATGACAGTGGCGGCACTGGCTGGGCGCTTTGTCGGCAACCCATTGAACCAGCACTTGCGTCGACGCTATGCCAGTTCGCGCAATGTCGCGGCCAAGCCTGCAACGATTGTTTCGCAGGGCCAGCCTCAGAATCCTCGTTCCGACAACATCCCGATCGTGCTCCACGGCGTCTCTACTGACTGAGGCCGTGCTGTCGCCGGATATTTCAGCAACCCCAAAGCAGACATCAGAGATCCGGCGCATTGGGGAATGGCTGCGCGTCAGTTATGGACGTCCATCCGCCGTGGGCGGCGATCACTGTGATCTGATGAAATCGACAAACGCGCGCAGTGGCGCGGGCAGATGGCGGCGCCCGGAATAGTAGAGAAACGGGCCGGTAAACGTCTGCCACCACGGCTCCAGCAGCGGCTCGAGCGCACCACTGTCGAGGTGGGGACGCAACCAGTCTTCGAACAGATAGATCACGCCCAGACCACCCACGGCGGCTTCAACGGCCAGATCCACCGCGGCCCCCAGGCGGACCATCAGCGGGCCGGTGGGGTCAACGCGTACGATCTCTCCGTCGCGTTCAAACTCCCATGTGGGAATGGCGCCACCAGCAAACTGCCCGCGCAGGCAGGCATGCGCGAGCAGGTCGCGCGGGTGTTCAGGT